>Ga0214919_10009962_pt1 | contig 12143 bp, 10 predicted proteins | sample LL1503_MetaG_FD_177994 | JGI IMG/M metagenome (GOLD analysis project Ga0214919, IMG submission 177994) | Freshwater microbial communities from Lake Lanier, Atlanta, Georgia, United States - LL-1503 | ecosystem: Environmental > Aquatic > Freshwater > Lake | place: USA: Georgia | collected...
TCTGGCCATTGGAGTAGCATTGATACGAGTAATCTACCTGTCTCTACCGTGGAGCAGTGGCCCAACTATACAACCGGCGATATATACTTCAGTACAGTGTCCTTCTCTATGGCACCCTTCCTACAGTATATAAAGCAGGATTCCACTACGAAGATGATATTAGAGGTAAATCCGCAATACCTTTTCCCGCGCCTATTTCTGGGAACACAGGCGCCCTATACACTTCTGAAGGAGTTTTCCACATTCGTACAATATGAGACGGTGAACTCTGGGCGACAGATTCTGGCGACGTATGGTGATATGTTAACATCGCAGATGTCAAATATATACACGTCCAATGTGTATAATACGCAGGTAAAGCTGGCATTGGATACCCCCACTGTAATCCGTAATGCGATGAATGACGGCCCTACAGGGGGCTACTATACCGTCTACCACAGAATACCTGGGGGTATGGCGAACTTAGTACCAGACCCATCATGTGGATGTGGTACTACTATCGGGACTAGAGGGGGATTCAGTAATGAAAATGGGATAACCGTGAATAATAATACACAGCTGCTAAATGGCGTATTCCTACATGTATACAATCAAGGATCCCTACAGTAACGGCACCATCTCACGCTTCGCCAGCTCTTCTGCCCACGGCTCCAACTTGCCCCCCACGATGGCGGTAGGTCTATAAGGCCACGGCGACATGTATACTGCGTTGGACTGAGGGCCGGCGCGAATATATCCAATATGGATCTGTTTTCTTTCCGCGAAGAACTTCCAAAAGAATCGCTGACCTTCGGCGTTCTCTGCGAAGTTACCACGCACTTCTACCGTGATTCGTTTGTCGTGCGGAGTCGTTGCCACGGGCCACTCCTTCTCCAACTTCTCCGTGAGTGCCTTGTACCACATTACACAACTGTCCAGGCGCCATATCGTGGCTTGAAAGGTGAATCCATACGTGTCCGTGGTAGAAGTGATCCCCGCCCACACAGGACTGGCCTTCATAAGAGGTCCCTTCGGCCCTGGGCAGGGCATTAGACGCACACTCGCGATGATATTGCCGGATGATTCTAGCATGGAAATGGCCTCCGTGATAGACCCCCAATCAGGCATGCGATCTAGAAGAAAGTCCTCCTGCATTGGAATCACGTATAGGAATCTGCCTGTAACGGCCAGCGCTTTCAGGGCGGCGGCACGACTATCTAGAAAACCGGCCTCCTCCTTTTTCAGACGCAGAAGCTCCACGCCGTACTCCGCCTCTACTTGTCTACAAATGGGGTGGTCAGGTTCCTCCGTGGCGAGGACGAGGGGAAATGTACTGAAAGGGGCATACCGACGAATAAGGGCGAAATGGAGTGGTAGCATGTAATAATATTTGGGAGTGGAGTTGACTAAATAGGCACACTTGTTCATATCTATATACTATACGGCATGGGCCGCTTAGACCGACCGTCAAAAGGCCTAAGCGTCTGACGGCCTACATATATAGATAGTTACATAATGCTCGCCCGTCATCCAATCACTGGAAAGGGTATACGTATCATGTCTTCTGATACTTCTTTTTGGAAAGATCAGAAGACATTAGTATGGTTTGACACCGCGGCTGCTGTACCCGAAGGGCAGTGGTCGCGATGGAACTGCGGCACAACCACGGTGGAGATGGCAAAGAAGTTGCCGTATACTCCCGATGTTGTTCTATGCCTGGGTGACTTTGATACTACGGTTGCCTGGTGTAAGGAGGGCAACTGGTCCAAGGCCAAGCTAGTAGGCGTTACGCGTGCCTTCGTAGAGCGCATCGGTATTCAGCAACTACTGAAACTCCGCATGACGAATCTAATCTGCCTGGATGAGATACACGAGTTATACCCCTTTGTAGGGCGGGCATGGGACGGCTCCGTAGACGACGCGAAAGTACTCATGGCTCTTATTCTCCGTTGCGGAACTACCTTTCCAGCGGAAAACGTCGCAGGTAGGAACTTATATACGCTGAAAACACGGAAGGAGTACGTGAAGCCCCAACCCCTGTGGCTCGTGACGCAGTACTATATTCCTGAGAAGCCCCGTCGTCGGAAGGAGATTGAGGCCTGCCTGGAGAAGAATATTGCGTGCGACCTCATTGACAAGATTGTACTACTCAACGAGACCTTCTGTGCGCCGAAACATCCGAAAGTACAGGAGTCTATTGTGGGGAAGCGGCTCACATACGAGATTGTCCTACGATGGATTTACGAGCATGCCCCGAAGGATGTGATTATCGTATTTGCGAATGCCGATATTTTCTTAGAAGGGGATTCGTGGCGGAATATATGGTCGGTTGATCTGGAGATTCAGCCGAAGTTTCTCGCTCTTCTTCGCTGGAATGTGGAGACGACCGATACGTCCGCGGCCGAACTGTTCGGGCCGCGCGCAGATTCACAGGATACATGGGCCGTTTCCTCCAACGCCGTGAAGGCCGCGACGTGGGATTGGCCCGCCCTCAACTTCCCTTTTGGGCAGGGAGGGTGCGACAATGCCATCACCATTGAGATGTTTAAACGGCGATTTTTAGTGGCGAATCCGGCGCTCACTCTGAAGACGTATCACCTTCATTCCAGCGATGTACGCACCTATAATCCGCGCAATATCGTGGACAAGCCCGCGTACATGTATATTAATCCTTCTGGCCTGAATGACATGAAGCCGCTCACGAATCTGGAGGGCATTACAAGCTCCACTATGAAGCCGGTGGGATTCGCACGGCCTATTCGTGGAACTCTTTCTGCGAATCAGGCGCGTACACTTTGTACGATGCTTCGTCGTAAGACGGATGGGCGTATTGACTTTGATCCTGAGGGGGAGAATATGTGGGTACCGGCCCCTATCAAGCTCCATCAAATGGACAATGTGTTTCAAACACGGGAGGGCCTTGTTTACACGTATGATTCTCTCATTGTGGGGCCTACCAAGGCTTCTGGGAAGGCGTGGTCTACGTCGCAACTGAGTTCTCTTTCTCCCTCTTTGAAGTCGGAAAAGGCCATTGCCGCGCCCTGCCCTGACGCCGTGGCTGGTTCCAGTGGCCGTTATGTGCTGGAGTACTTGTCCAAGATCTTCCTTCTGAGAAAGGCGTTTGATATGGGCCACAGTGATTTCTGGTGTTCCAAGAATAAGGAGTGTGTAGACGCCCTACAGATATTTGACTGGCCTACGAGAGGTGGGGAACTGCCTCTTGTATCTCGCGACGAGAATCAGCAGATGTGGTGTTCGTCCGCGTCTGTGTGGCTGGCGCAGGACAATGAGGATAGTCTTATCACGCGCGAGGAGATTACTGCCTTGCGTGAGGCCGTTGGTGGGAATGGGTGGGTAGAAAAGGTAGTCAATGATACGTATGTTGTCTACGTGGACGGGACCTGGATTACGGAGGAGGTGGTTGATCAGCTTGCGTCACAGATTACCCTAAAGGTGATATGGCCAGATAGTACGCCGGGCGTCATTGTTTCCGCCTTGCGGGGGGCGGCGGGTATGATTGTATATGATTCTCCGCTATCTCTATGGTCTTGGATGCTGCCGAAGGGGGCTGTTCTATGGGACATTCAGTCGGAAATGGCACCGAGTGCGGCGCTTCTTCATAGGGCATGTGCGGCGGAGTTGGAGCATCGGTTTCATATTGTGCCGAAAGGGGCGCCGAGTGAGGTGGATAGGGCAGCGCTCGTGACTGCGATTACGGCCGCTACTGCCGCGCCAAAAACCCCTGTAGTGCCTAGAGTAGAAGTTACGAAGCCCAAGATATACATTCCAAAGGGTCATACGGGGTTTTTCGCGCATAGTGGCGACTCCTTTCGTGAAATGGCCAAGATATGGGCTGAGAGAGGCTACGTAGATTGCGTACCCACTGCGAACATTCATCATGTGTGGCTAGGGGGTGTTGGCAAGGCACTTTTGTATGATCGGCCCACGTATGAATGGCTACAAAAAGCGCCGCCCGCAGAACAAGTATGGGAGAAGGGTCTATTTGGAAATCCCGCTCCGCTGAAAGGGGGTGTGGCCTGGAGTTTCTGGCCTAGACGTCCTGAACTTGTAGAAGCTCTGGTGGAGAAAGGGTTGGCGAAAAAGGCGTGGGAGGCGAGGGCGAAAGGGATCGTATTCTATGGACGCTCCGAGAATGCCGTTCAGAAGGCGCGGCGGACTGTCGCGGATTGGTCCACTGTATGTGACGAGTTTGTACATGTAAATGGGATGTCAAAATATATATATACGCAGGAAGAGTATTTGGAGCAGCTATCAAACGCCCGATTTGGTCTTTGTTTGGCGGGATACGGCTTCAAATGTCATAGGGAAGTGGAGTGTATGGCGATGGGATGTGTGCCTATTGTGGCGCCCGAGGTGGATATGACGAACTACGCGGAGCCTCCACAGGAAGGTTTACATTACCTTCGTGTACAGAATCCTGACGACGTTCTAGAAGTGAAAAATATGACTCCAGAGCGATGGACCGTTATGTCCGCCGCTTGTCGGGATTGGTGGGAGCGGAACGCATCTGCGGAGGGGATGTGGAGGTTGACAGAGAAGTTATGCGCTTGACGGGGGGAAGAAGTTTGAGTGTAAAAGGTTTATAGAGTAAATCCCATTTCGTTACACCGGCTTTCCATGGTTGCCATGGAGGCGGATACATTTCACTATTACTCTGGCTAGAAGTTATACCTCTGCGTCAGAATCTGGAAACGCAACGACTGCCCCATCTTTGAGACGCCCTATGTATTTGAACTTCAGATCATAGAGTTTCTCCTTTTCAGAGTTGTAGAAGAGGCTGCGGCCATCCACTTCTATCTTCTTCACTTCCACCGTGTACACATTCTCAACAGGCAACTCTTTCTTGCCTTTCGGCACCATTGCGAGAGGTGCGGATGTGGTAGGTGCCGTTGTTACAGGCTTCACTACACGCTTGGGGGCGCGTGGTTTCGTAGCTAGAGGCTGAGGTACAGGTACAGCAGCTACCGCAGCAGCCACAGGCACAGCAGCCACAGGCACAGCAGCCACAGGCGCAGCAGCTACCGCAGCTTTCTTAGCCCGAACCTTTCTTGCCCGCCCTGGCATAGGTTCCGGCTCCACCGCCTCCACACCATCATACGCCGTTAGAACTGCCGCCTTCACTTTTACCATCGTTTCTCCACTGATAGAACAACCACTTTCCATCTTTAAACGGTACCATGCCCCGTCATACAACCTACTCCAAAATGGAATAGGTTCTGTGACGCGCCCATTGAGATACGACGGCAGCATGCCTTGGATCGTAGTCCCTGTAATATTCTTGACCTTCTCCTCCGTCTTCTGCTCTTTCACCTGACACTCCAAACACAAATCCCCATTCCGTGCGATTTGTTCACACCGAATCGGAAGATGAAATACGCCACCCCCATTCTCAAATGGCAGCAGCCACACCCCCTTCGGAGTATCACGCACAAGTCGTCCCAGACACTGTGCTGCCATGATGATACCCTACATTTATCCCCGCGCAAATAAATTTTACACACCCACCCCCTCATACTCCATATCACAAAATGGATGAACTACTTGAGTCTAAGTACCCTGCTGTTGGCTATAACGCCCATTCCCTATCCCATATTCTGATCATAACGGGAATCATGGTATCCCTAATCAGTATATACATCGCGATCGTTATACCGAGCCAGATTGGCTACGCAGTCGCAGCCCTATTCTACGGAACGACCCTCATTGCCCTAGGCTCTTTCCTCGGTGTCTATACACTCGTTAACGCGGAGAAGTCTGAGTAAGGGCAGAATACGTCGTAAGAGTTCTCGCAGAAGGATCGCTCGTCCCAGGAGACCATCGCGGCATCCACATATAGGGTACATTCGTATGTAGCACCGAGGTAGGATACGTGTCCAAAAAGCATTTTCTATAGTAATACTGCTCGGCCGTTCTGGGACAATCCGCCATCTTGCTCGCAGCCTTCTCCCAATCCTGCCCCACGATTTCCAGCGCCTTTTCTTGGGCAATCTGATACCACGATTTTTCACCGGCACCACCACTGACACCATCCGAAAATGCCTCCTTGGTACGCCAGAGGACATCTTCAGGGAGTAACTCGCTATCCGAAAAGGCCTCTCGCATTAGCCACTTTTCACATGTCACGCCTTTCACCGGTCGCCGCATATCCGTCGCAATCGTCTTACATACCGATACAAACTCCTTGTCCAGATAGGGTGTGCGCGGCTCCAGACCATGCGACGAGATAGAACGATCCGAGCGCAGCACGTCAAACATGTGAATATCCGTGAGAAGGCGTGTGGTCTCCTCTTCAAACGCGTGGTCCGAAGGGGAGTTATAGAAATATAGATACGACCCCCATACTTCATCCGCCCCGTCCCCATTGAAAAGGACTTTACACTCACTCTGCTCCGACACAGCCTTCGCTACTAGCCAGTTCCCTACAGAGGCACGTACCGTCGTAGTGTCATAGGACTCAATATCCTTGATAACATGTGGTACGGCCGCGAAAAAGTCGTCGGCAGTGAGAACCACTTCCGTGTGACGAGAACCAATCCAACTAGCCACCTTTTTCGCGTATAGAAGATCGGAACTACCTTTCATGCCGATACTGAATGTGCGTAACGGCTCGGCCCCCGCCTTACGCAGTTGTTCTGAGACGAGCGCCGCGATAAGACTGCTGTCCAGTCCGCCACTTAGGAGACAGGCGACCGGCCTCTCCGTCATCATACGCTTGTTCACGGCGGCTCTCAGCCCCGTGCGTACCGCCTCAAGGGTTGTAGGCAGATTTGTCATCGTATACGACGGGTTTTTCACGGACGGAATCGTGTGATAGGCAATCGGCTCCGCTGCGACCCCGCGAAACGAAATCGTCTGATAATGACCCGGCTTGAATGGATGGACCCGGCTACATACATCCGAAAGTGTCTTCAGCTCGGATCCAAAGGCAATGCGTCCATAGCGGTGTGTATAGCCGTAATACAGAGGTCGCACGCCATAGGGGTCCCGCCCCACAATAATCTGCTGACGACCCACATCCACTATAATAATCGCGAAGACGCCGTCCAAGGCCCGAAAGAATCCGTCTAGAGGAATACCCTGTACACAGAACTTCTCGTATAAGTCGCCGATAATCTCGCAGTCCGAGCCTGAGACGACTGAAATGCCATAATCTTTCGCTAGCCGCCGCCAGTTATATATCTCCCCGTTACACACCCATGTACGATCTTCCGACGTCATCGGCTGCATGCCGATCGGATTCAGCCCATTGATTGCGAGACGTGTGAATCCGAGCGTACCGACCCCATCACCCACTACGACGACCTTGGATGATTCTGGGCCGCGTTTGTGTATTGTCCGCATACACTTGCTCAGCTGCTCCGTTGTAAGACTGTTAGCCAGAAAAAACAATATGCCGCACATCTATAATGTTTTATACGACCCATATTTAGATGGACTCAAGTGACGCCATACGTAAGATACAGGCGAAGGCCGTATACTCCTATTACCGCAACACGGTATTCAGCAAGCAGTCTACGTGTAACTACAGCACATGTAGTACATTTACGGGATGTAAGGTGAACTATCCAGATTATGATACGAAGCAGAAGGTGGCGACGGGGGCGCAGGCATGTAATGGTTGTACGAATCTTGGTTGCGGCTGTACGGGTTAACAGTAGCTGCGGAACAGTACTTTCCAATATTCGCGTAATAGCATGGGGTGGAACGGGCTGGGACTGCCCGAAGGAATCACAATATCTTTCAAATCTTTCGCGTCGTTTATCGTTATAAACGGAAGTGATGGATACCAGGCAAGTAATGTTTTAGTATGTTCATTATTCTCCACGATTCCCCAGGCACCCATATAAAGTGTCTCCCAATGCCGATGGGTGTCATATCCATTTCCAGGAGGACATACCACCGTTTTTGCGTTACGTAGGGCCTCTTCGTACTCTGTAAAATCTATGCGCGGCAGAACATCCAGATCTAGGCGCTCCGTACGAAGCTCTCTTGCCTGTTTCGTCCACACACTCCTTATAGCATTTGTCGCAGAACAAAAAGGGAATAGAATACCTGTAGCCCGTCCATCTCCGCTACGGCAGATTGTAATAGGGGGGTCTACGTCTACCTCACGTGAACGCCATTGACTGTCCGACATTGCTATAGGTAGCGGGCGTATTCTCGGATGAATCGTCGTCGTGTTTTCTGCCCAACATATTACGTTTGGGTGTTTGTACAGAAATGATAGGAGTTGCGCGGAAATATTCAGAGTATAATCACTCTTGTGGAATATAATAATACGCAGATTCGGCCACGTATGCGAAAATACTTCGTTTGCCAGGAGATCTTTGGGGTAGGGATATATGAACAGACTGCTCGCCAATAGTGTCTCTCCGCTCAATCCATCTTCTACAAAGCGATGTTTGTGGCGGGGGGTCATCGCATGTGCCGACTTCCCGTGATAGTTTTCCAGTGGCCTGTCAATAATCGTATAGTCACATAAGGACTGGAAGAACTCACCTGTGACTGGTACCACGGTGTCTTGCGGTACGCAGAGTAAGCGAATATCGTATAGGTCCTTTGTATCATATGTCCATCTAGTAATATTTCCATGTAACTTAGGCGATACACTGTACGTTATAATACAGTGGGAAGCGTCATATACTGTTTCTGCGGCGTACTCCTCCATATGGGGTCTAAACTCTTCAAATAAGAGGAGGTAGTTTTTCTGTTCCTCTGTGGTGGCCGGCCCCTTTGAAACGATCGTAACTGGGCAGCCTATTGTGCGAAGAAGGTGGAGAAGTGTTACAGGATTTGGAACCCATCGGTCAGATATATCTACGAATAATATACATTTCGGCAACATTCTCTGATACTGTCGGCGTGTTTTATAGTGGGAACTTAAACGCAGTGCCATCTAGACGGTAGATGTCACCTCCGGATAAGACAAAGGCAGATAGACTCAAGGAAACTATCCGCATTTTGAAGCAGTTGGGCGAGCTTGGATATTCTGACATTGATGTGGGATACAAGGAGGTGAAGCGTATCATGACCCAGTGGGTGAACGACGGTGAGAAAGTGGTTACGACGGTGGATTTCACCAGGCAGAATCGTGTCGCAGAACTATCTCTGCCGAAACGGGCGGATAGGACTGTTTCACTCCACCTGAAAGTGATTAAGGTTCAAGAGGCAGAGGCTGAGGCGTGATAACTCCACGGAACACTCTCTTTGCCCTGTTCAGAATGGCCTCGGTCCGCGCATCACAGAAAACAGAAGGGGCCTTGTACGAGGCTATTAATAGGGGTAACAAGGACACATTCTTTTTCGGTGATTTGTTAGCGAAAAGCGTGAATCCATTTGAAAATCGGTTTGAACGTATTCCACCCACGATTAGTGAGTTACGTCGCATACCTCCTTTGAACGGGGCGGAGTTCGGTCGTAGTTGTGAGTTTGAGTTTGAGATGGCGGGAGATATGTTCTATAATCCCACGGTGTTGATTGATCTTCCCTCTTGGTTTCCTCCTATACAGGCTGCTCTGAACAAGACGACGCGGTGCCTGGACGCGGAAAACGGAAACGCCTACGGCTATACGAATGGTATCGGATATTTTCTGTTCAACAAGATACAGATATTCCAGGATAAACTGTTACTGAAAGAAATATCGGGGGATGCCCTCTTTGCCTCCAGGGCTGCGAGAGGTAACTTGAACGCGGCATATCTGGAGAATGCATTAGCAGGATGGCACGATGGTTCAGCGGATTCTATCGCAGCCGCTGCGACGCCTGGTCGTATTCGCCTTGAACTCCCTTTCCTTGGAGAAGGTCGCGGATTTCCGAGTATAGCTATGAGAAGTCAGCCGTTCAAGTTACGTCTGGAACTTCGCACACTAGAATCTATTGTGGAGTCTTCTGACCCTGCGGCCACAGTGGCCCCGCAACCATGGAATCAGACATTTCAAGTAAATGGGCAGACATTCCAGGCGCTGCCGAGAACCGCTATCGCATCTCCGACACTCCAACTGGAAACTAGACATGCGTATACGGACGGAGAATCGCAACTGACGCTCCGCTCTAAACCTATTGAGATTCTATACCCCCGATTATATGAAAATACGGTGTCATTTAGTGTACCAGATTATTCGCCTCTTCTCAAAGGTGTACCTTCCGTCATATCCAATCGTATTGACGCCCAGCATCCTGCCTCTAGACTCCTCTGGTTTATGAGATCACAGGATGATTTGAGGGCGGGGCGGAGATGGAAGTTCGCAGCGGATAACTCTGGGCAGGAGTTTTACGTTTCGCAGTCGTTGATTATAGCGGGAAGGGACCGTGAAACTACATTTACCCCGTTTGTGTGGAACGCTTTGACGCATCACGCAAAAGAGGATAGGGATTGTGGGTTCGGCATTGGAGAGATGAAGTGGGATTTGGGAGATATACGAGGGAGGAGTTATAGATCAGAAAGACAGGCGGAAGGCGTTATCAACTTCACGACGGCCGATAAGCCGACCCTACAGACTTCTTTAGCGGCGATTCCGAATAATAGTCCGACAGAAATGACGGTGTTAGTCGATACTTGGATGCTGTATACGATTGATAAGAATAGGGGTGTACTGAAATACGGGAACTAGACGCCAAAGCGTCTAGTGAGCGATTGCGCACAGCAACGGGAACTAGACGCCAAAGCGTCTAGTGAGCGATTGCGCACAGCAACGGGAACTAACCGAAGGGTGTGAGCGATTGCGCAGAGCAACGGGAACTAGACGCAGCCTAGACGCCATAATCGGTATGTGCCTCTTCTATATCGCTATACGAAGCTCTCTGTCGCCCAATACGCTTTACCGTTGCGTACCACTTACTCAATGGCTGTAGCTTTCTCCAAGCTACATCAATGGCATAGTTCCAAGGCTGTTTTGTCTCCTTGAGACATATAGATGACTCCTCCAATAAGTTAATCAACGTATCATACATTTTTGAGTGTACTACGTATCCAGATGTAGTACCAGCGTACAATACTCTCTGTAGCGTATCAGAATAGGGTTCGGCTTTTGCTATATTGTAGCCGATCATAATCACATCATAACTCTGACTCATAGCCTCCGTCATGATAGTGTTAAACTCCTCTTTGGACACTAAAAACTCAAAATCATCCTCTACAATCAGCACATTTGGAAGGCCACGCTCCCGAGCTAGCCTGAGTATTTGTAGGTGGGACAAAGAACATCCAATATAACCCGGATTCGTTTTAACCGCATTAAAGCGTTCAAAAGGGATATCCATCTTCAGCAACTCCGCCTCAATCTGTTCTCGCCGATCTGTGCGATGCTCTAAGTTAAGATAGAATGTACCCCCGAATAGTGGCATTTAGTTATTAATGTTTTACATGTTTAGACAGCCATTTTTATAAAAATTTAACACCGTATGTAACGTCATACATATCACGGAATGTCGGAATATAACGTGCGACTCACTTCAGAGCTTAAGAATCCCAAACGGTTTACGGTTGATACGCGGACATATCATGGCGACGTGTCACTACCTCCATATCTTAGAGATAAGGAGGCATTGACATTAATATCCGGAACGTTCCCATTGACCGACTATAAAGACTGCGAGGTACACACCTACATCTTTGAAACGGCGGATGGTTCACAACTCAGTGGAATACTAAAGGGGTTTTCCCATAACTGTACCTTTGAAGGGGCTGCGAGTACTTCTGGCCCACACCAGATTTCGGTCATCTTTACACAGTGTAAGGATGTCCGCTGAGAGTATAGTCGGGTTTACTGGGTATATTTTTCATATCAAGCTCCGTCGGCAGATCCTCTGTATTCCGCACCTTCTCAGCTACAAACTCATTGCGCACGAAGGTTAACTCAAACACATGAGGTAGCCATATATCGCCTATAGCCTGTATCTTACATCCGTTATTGGCGTGAAAATGGACAAGTGTGTGCGTCTCGTTTAACTTCCCTAGCATGCCGAACATCTTATCGTTATTGATATCGGCCAGCCCCTTGAAATAGTCCGGATGTAGATGAATATCACCAGGACTGTGTATCTCAATCACGAGCTGCTTTATCTTTTTTATGTAACCACTCTCAATAATCGTAGGCATAACACGGAACTCGTGGCCTTCAATATCCATTTTCACGAATATGTCA
>Ga0214919_10009963_pt1 | contig 12142 bp, 7 predicted proteins | sample LL1503_MetaG_FD_177994 | JGI IMG/M metagenome (GOLD analysis project Ga0214919, IMG submission 177994) | Freshwater microbial communities from Lake Lanier, Atlanta, Georgia, United States - LL-1503 | ecosystem: Environmental > Aquatic > Freshwater > Lake | place: USA: Georgia | collected 2015-03-15
CCTGGGGGCAGTTCTCCAGCCTTTGCGTAGATGAAAGGAACCTTGTAAACATCCTTACCCTCGAAGAATTGCTCCGAGATTTGATTGAGATGCTTGGCCCGCTCTGCGAGCATCGCATCGCTGGGATGGGATGCCGAGGGAATCGGAATCCAGTAGAGCTTTTCGGAAGAGGCGGCGAGCGTCTTCCATAGCGCTTCGAGATTCTTGAGGAAATCGGCGTCGGAGATTTCCGAATCGAGATCCGACTCTCCGAGAGTGAACACCACGCGGGAGTATTTCTTATCGCCGATGGCGGCCTTCGCCTCCACTGCCGCAAGACTGGAACGGCTCAACACAGCGGGCTTATCCATCCGCACGACCTCTTTGAGCTTTTGGGTCAAGGGCCCGGCGAGTCCGAGTGTGACGGAATCTCCAAAGAAGCCCATGAGAGGAAGCGCCACGGCTGTTTTACTTTCGCCGATATTCGTACCAACGAGAAAGTCAGGCATGGGATTCGGAGTGCCATAGAACTGGCGCTTGGCTGGGGCGATTCGCGCATCGTGGGCGGCGAGTCTCTTGAGCTGATCCTCGCGACCACCGGCGGCGTAGGCCTTATCTGCGGTCATCGGCGACGCACCGCAAAATGGGACACCGAGGTTCGTGAGCAGGGTCTGCATGACACGGCTTGATTTTTCTCCCCCGGCGGACAGGTCGAGTTGCGAAATCAAGGCACGGCCTCCATTTGCGGAGACCTCAAGTAACACAGGGTCGCGGTTGACGAACCACGTGTTCTGGCGCAGGTCGCGCACCCCGTTGAGCATTTCTCCGTAAAGATTGTTAGTGGACTCGGAGCCGATATGCCAATTGCTAATGAGGATTTGGTGGTCCTTGCCCGGCGAGACGGGATTCATGCCTTCGATCTCGATGCCATTTGTGAACATCGGCTTTCCATTCCACTCGAGATCGATGTTTGCCATACCGGCTAGGAGCGGGCTGTAGTTCGGCTCGAAGGGATACGGAACGAGAACGCCGTCGTAGTAGTCCACCCACTGGTGGGGCGTATCAATCCTAGTCCAAGAGACCGGGGCCTTAATGCAACAGGCGCGCTGGCCGAAGAAGGGATCGGTGAGTCGCAGGGGCTTGCCGACGAGCTTTGTTACGGTGCCGATTGTTTCCGGTGTCACTTGCGAGAAGATCACGGTGCCACTTGCTTTGAGATGGGCCGCGAGGGCGTCTTCGATTCCTTCAAAGGATTTCGCTGATCGGGCATCGACAACGACAATCTCCCCGAGCGCGAAGGCTTCGCCTAGCTTTGCAGCACGAGCGTCCGCGCCGAGATTCTGGAGCCATTTCAGGAGGCCATTATGTTCAACAACAACGAGGGGTCGTGTGCGGTCGGCGGGATGGTATTCCCCTAGATAGTCGATCATACGTTCAAGGAGGAAGCCCGAAGCGGGTTCTCGAAGGTCGCCCAGATTCAAGGCGCTCTCAAGAATCACGCCCCGGCCGAGGAAGAATTCCTGCAAGGCGGAGCCGAGCCCGTCCTTGTTTCCAAAAAGGATCCGGCGTGCATTCCGACCAGCGGATAAATCCCGTCGCGACGACGAACTGCCCCCGCGCCAGAACGAGAAGTCCTCTTGTCCGAGCCCGTCAAGCAAACGGTGGGCTACTCCGCCCGGTTGAACATACGCCGCTGGGCTGGCACCACCGGCGAGATCAAGTCCTTCAAATTGCATCTCCGCACCGGGATTAGATTCGTCGAGCACGAATCCGACACCCGAAATCCGCGACAAGTCGGGGGTCCCCTCCCCGCCTGTTTCGACCAGACCGGTTGGCTTGAGGCTCACTGGAAGCCAAGTCATCTTCGGGCAGTCGAAGGAAAGTGTGCCTTTGAATGGGGTGGGCTTCAGTCGCTCGATCGCCTGGGCGTCCTTCTTGTCGGAAACAAACCAGTTGCCGGCGGCGTCCTTGATGAGAAGGCGCGTGGTTTTTTTATAAAATGGAGCCCCTCCGGCGTCCTTCCATTGCTTTTCGTAGCCGCCCGTGCCGGGATTTGTCCATAGGCTATATCCGAACATGACGCGACCGACGGTCGAGAAATCCAACGTGCCGCGGAATTCGAAAGCCACCCAGGAAGCCGGTTGCGGGCTCTGAAGAATGTATTTCTTGCTGCCGAGGGTTGTCGCATCATTCCCCGAGGTGCCGTAGCGAAGAGTCAAGCCCTCGGCCATCTGATGTGCTTTCACGGGACCCGAGAATTTCTTAAGCTCCCCTGAGGGTTGGATGGAGAGGTGGCTCAAGACCTCGGAGCTTTTGCTGAGGTCGCTTGGTTGCACCAAAACACGCACGCCCTTTTCCACAAGGGGTTCCCAGGCTGGATCGAATGCCTCAGCCACGATGATGATCGCCTTGTCAAGAGGAACGCCAGCGCCGCCGAGAAGCTTCTGGAGGGGCTCGCCGATCACGGCAATCTGCCGCGCGGCAAGATCGGGCTTTTGGAATGGCGGGAAAATCTTCGCATCGCTAACTTGGCGGTATCCCGTGGCGCCCTTGTTGGAAAATTGACGCACCAACCGCACTGGTGTGGCGGTCTCGACGCTTGGCAGTGTCCATGCAGACTCGAAAACCGGCAAATACTCGCCGGGCTTGAGGGAGACAGCGCGTTTGGCGGAAGCCAGCACTTTCCCATCGGGAGATTCCACGCGAAACTCCACCTCGTCGGCAGGGCGGTGGTCCTCGTAGAAAAGGCGGCCTTGGCGGGAGATTTTTTCTCCGGAAAACCAAGTGCGCTCCTTGGGATCGTCCGGGAAGCGGACGCGCTTCAGGAAGTCATCAAAGCAATACAGGCCGGGATTCGGCTGGTTTTCCGGAAGTGTGGGATCCCACACATTGATGGTTGTGGCGCAGGGTTCGATGAAGGCCGGCTTGATGCTGGGCAGGCCGCTTGTGTCACCAGGGTTGAGCTGGAGACGCTGCATGTTGTTGAACGGCTGATGACGGAAAAAGCTATAGCAAAATTCCCAAGGCGCATAGAGATTCACCCGGTAGAGCTGACCATTGATTACCTTGCCATCCGCGAAAAGAAGGATGTCGTTGCGGAGTTGCTCCCAGCCATCGCGCCAGATGCCGGCGGCCACATCCTGCGAGGAGATTTCATAGCCGGCGGGGCCGGTCTTCAGCGGCCGGTCTTGTTGCCAGACATTGCCGATTTCGTCCCAGACCATCGGCTTGTCGGGGCCGAATTTCTCCCAGTCCGACCACACGGCTGAGGCGTCGTAATGCTTGGAGAGGACATCACCGTGGCGGCTCCACTCGCAGAAGTCGCTGGTAAAAGCAGGCCGTGTTGGATCTAGCTGGTGACAGAGTTCGATCAAGAAAACGGGCTCCGGGAAATTGCGCCAGTGAAGTTCGTTCGAGACCGACCACATCATCACCGAGGGACGATTGCGCAGCCACTTCACAAGATGCTCGATGTGGGCCTTGGCAAGGTCATCCGGGGGCATACGGAAATGGTGACTGGCCTCTGAGATCAATAGAAATCCCATCTCGTCCGCCGCGTCATAGATTTCCTTATGGCGGGGAAGGTCGTGTAAGCGCATCAGCTCTACCCCTTGGCTCTTAAGTTGACGAACCATAGCCTCGCTGTATTCCTTACCACCCTCAAGATCGCCCAGCGGGTGATTGCCGTTTCCGCGCAGGAAAATCTCGTTCCCATTGAGGTAGAGATGCGGTCCGTTCGAAGTGATCTCGCGAAAGCCGAACCTCTGGCGGTGCTTATCGAGAACCTTGCCATCGCTCCCGATCACATCGGTTTCCAGAAAATACAAATGCGGGTCGTCAATCGACCACAGATGCGCATCTCTCCACGGTTCCGTGGAGGACAGAATTTTTTCCTCACCCGAAGGGATCGTCAGCTTCTCTGGGGAGACCCACGATTTCACAACCGTGCCGTCCTTTTGCAACACCTTAAAGCTCAATCCGACCGTTTGCTCGCTGGTTTTGTCATTACGAACTGGCACCTCACAGGCGATCTCGGCACGCTTCACCGATGTCTTCACAAACAGATCAGGCGTCACACGCACGTCTGGGACGAACTTCAGAAACACATCCCGATAAATGCCACGGCGACTGGAATTGTAGTCCTCGAAAAGCCCGCAAGATTTGGCATTGGATACCTGAACGCGTAGTTCATTCGTGCCCGGCTTCACTGCATCGGTGATATCGAATTCAAAAGGCACATAAGAATCCCACCAAGTGCCGACCTCCTTGCCGTTCACCGAGACTTTCACGACATGGCGCACACCGCCAATGTGGATCAAGACCCGGCGGCTACCGAGGTTTTTTGGCACTTGGATCGACCGCACGTAAGTGGCCGGTCGTTTAGCCCAATCCTCGGGGTAGTCCCAGACATCCCAGTGCTCTTTTCCCCAGAGTTGGTTCTGCCCCGCGAACGAGCCCGGCACGCGCACCTGCGCCGGTTTCTCGATCCCCTCCAATTCGAGATTCCAGGTTCCGTTCAGGCAAACTTCATCCCGCAAAGGTCGATCGACAGCAGCTTGAACGGGTTGCAGAATCAAGTAAAAGGCGATCTGAAGCACTACGAGGCCGATGATTTTCATTTTTGCGGGTTTTTTAGATCGTGTTCGGAAATGGGGTTTTTAGGATGGGGTTTCGCAGGATTTAGGGGCGGGAACTTCTTGTCGATTTCCCGGGGACAGCTGCCAAAAGTCGCGCGATAAATTTTTGAGAATTGGGCATAACTGCCAAATCCCGCCTCATAGACTACCTCGGAGAGCGTCATGTGTCGAGTGGCCCTGTTCCTGATTTCCCAAAAGCGCTCGAGTCGCATCGTGTTCCGGTAGCGACTGATCGGCACGCCGACCTCTTGCTTGAAGGTGCGGCTTAGGTAGGCGGAGCTGACGCCGCACTCCATGGCCAACTCTTTGAGACTCTCGAATTCGAATTCCTTTTTTAAATAATCAAGGGCCTTCAAGACGGCCGAATGCAACGGGGTGGCGCGCCGCTCGGTCGCAGAAGCCATTTGAGAGTCCCAAGCCAACTGAAGAATAAGAGCAAGGCCTGAATTGAGCAAATCGGGTCTGGAGTGCTCGTATCGGAACCCAGGAGATAGACCGTAGCCGACTTCGCGGTTCAATGTGTCGGAATCAAGCCCCAACTCGAGAAGCGAATCCATAATGCCTCGAAGCAACCCAAACTGGGCCGGGGGCAATTGCGTGTGGAGGACGGCGTTTTTGGGAGGGCGGGGTTTTTTAAGAATGGCGGTTTCCTCTTGGCGGCAGCTGCGAGCGATCAACGTAGGCTTGAAAGAAACGACATAGTAAAGCGCGTCCGGTGTGCGATCGATGCAACGATGAGGCTGGCTAGGAAAAAGCCATAGGCATTCTCCTTGCTGAAATGTGTATCTATTCCTGCCGACGACATAAGTGACAGAACCTCGAGCCACCACATTGATCTCCAGCTCCACGTGCTGGTGGGTCTTCAACCAAGGGATTCCTCGCTCGGCATCCGCAAGAAATAGAAACCCTCCATATTTTCCACGAAGCTTCAGATCTTCTATCGTTGTCATCTTAAAGATTCATTTGCCGGGGTATCCTCCATTGACAAATCAAACGCAGTCGCTCACTGGCTCAAAGACAGCGATCGGTACTGATATGGCTGGTATTATAGGTTCAATCATAGGATTGGGTCGGAATGGAATAGCGCGGAACTGAAATGAATGAGCGCCAACATAGAAATAACCCATCACCAAAAGTCGTCTTGTATTTAATCGTTTATTTTTTGTATTTTAACGACACTTGGAAAAGTAAGACAAAACCTCCGCTTAAGAATTGGAGGCCCTGCTGGCGAGCACAAAAATGCCCTTCGCCGGCCTCCGAGTTGTATGGTTTTTTGCGAAGGACAAGGCTGGGATCCTCATCTCCGCCAACCCTGCCTTTCTCAAGCTCTGCGGCATCTCGAAGCTGAACGATCTTTTGGGCAAAATCGACTTGGATTTTTTGATGGGGTTTTTGTGTCGTTTTGAGCGGGGAGGTAGATGCACAGTAGAAGTGTGAAAAAAACCGACACCGCCAACCCCGCACAAAACGATACGATCAAATTCGGCCCGCTTTTCGGGTTAATCGCCGTTGGTATTACTTCCAGCCTCGGGCTTCGATGCTGTCTAGATAGAGTGTGATTGGGTCTGTGCGCTTCGGGATCTCTTGGTTGCTGAGGGAATCGAGTAGCGGGGTGCCTATGGCTTCCATTTGCGTGGCTTCGTACCAGTTTAAATAATCTGTCATCTTGTCCATTTTTTCCAGTAACTGAACGCGGAGTTTTTCGATGTCTGTGATTTTATCCACGAGTTTGGTTTTGGGTTTTCGCGCAAGGATGGAAGCAATTTCATAGTATTCCTTCACGATGGGCCTAATAAGGGGGTGGGCTCGGAATTCTAAGTTGAGGAACTGAGCGGCAGCTTGCTGCATAAGAAACGCGCCGCCTCTACCTCGCGCTGACGCACTCAATGCATCACCTATGAATTCCTCTGGCCTCGCCGTTGCGCGGTTAGGGGTGGCTTGAGTGAGGATGCTCGAAAGTTCTTTGTCGGTGTCCGGTACACTGAGGGACAGAAATTGCTGAGGCAGGGAGTTCTGGGCGATTTCGAGAGTCCACATTTTTCGGATTTGGGTGGGGTCTTTTTGTAGTGACGGAAAAAAAGTGATGAGGCTTTCTGAAGTGGCGTCGCAGTTCGGGAGAGATTCAATATAAGCGGACAATTGGGAGCGGGAATCTGGAAGTTTGTTCAACATTTTCACCATAGCGAGGGCTTTGGCTCGGTATAAAAGGAGAGACACTTTATCGAGGCGAGATGGTTTTTCGTGAAGGAACTCATCGAAGTTTGGGGCGTGTTTGGATGTGATGAGGGCGGAGTAAACTCCTGGGGGCGGATTTCCTTGTTCGCGGTGAAAATACTCGCTCATCCCGAATACAAGCCACTCTGGAGGTTCAGTGGTTTTGTTTCCCGAGCGCGGGGGATTTTTTTTATGAATGGCATGAAGGGCAAGGGCGCGAAAAAGCGCGATTTCAAAATCTCCATTTTCGAAGGCGGAAGAGGACGCAATGTCGACTTGGATTTTCATCACGCCACCATCTGTCTCGAAGAGGAAATTTGTGACGGGAGGGGTGCTTCGGGGGAGGGATTTCTTGGTGAGATCTTGAATGATGATCGGCGCGGCGGAAGGGATTTCGCCCTTGATGGTTTTATTCCAAAGGACGAGTGCTTCGTCTGCGGTCCGGGCTAGGTGGTTGCGGGTGGCTCGATCTGGGGAGTAAACCACAAAGCTACCGGATCGACTCACCGTTCTCGTTGCCTCGATCGAGTCTATCGCTTGAAGACGAGGCACAAAGACTGCGACGAGTAATGCTAGAAGTGATCCAGAAGCTATTTGACGGAGGTTTCCGGCCATCGAACTACAACGTTTACAGGTGATATGGTGATGGATGAGGCAGATTTCAGTGGGGTGATCGCTTTTTTCATTGCGTCATAGCAGGGGCTGAATACCGGAAGGATGGTAGGTATCAGTAAAGGATGTATGGGTAGAGATCCGATCCAAGCGCCAGTGAAATCGAATGTTGTAGCATTAGTACTAGATACAGGTTGTAGGCGAAGTGTGAAAACCAAATCCCGGTCAAAGACGCGTTGCTTCATAACGAAGTCCAAATCCCCTTCGTGCAGGTTCACGAAACAGCCTTTAAAGGAGGTGTGAATGCCGAATTGATTTGCAACTGGGGTCAGTTGCACCTTTGTCGCTAAATGCTGATTGAGGGCTTTTTTGTTGATGCTCCAAGTGCCATTGGAGCTAGATGCCGCAGCTTTTAAAGACTGCAGCTGTGTCGCGCAAATCTCGAGATTTTGTGGCAGTGGTGGAGGCGGTTGTGGTGCCCTTGTAGTAGTCTCCTGTTCTGGAACATGAGAAATGTCGAAGATGACGTGTGGAGCGAGAGTTCTATCGTTATCACGTGTAATTTCCTCAAGGTCTTGCGGTGGAGTAAGAGCTAAGTAAAAAGCGTAAACAAACCCGATGAGAACGACCCACAAAAAGAGGTTTCGCAAGCTGAAAAGGCTTTTCCAGGGCGAAGGTTTCTTGAGTTGTTTGCGGGGCGGAGGGGCTTTGAAGCGCGTGATTTCAGGCGCTGATGCTCCGGTACTCTCATTTAATTTTGGTTTGCTGAAACCGAAGGTGGGAACTACACCCGAGATGTTGTCTCCACAATCAAGGCAAACGGTGCGATTGTCATCGTTATCGGTGCTGCATTTCGGACAGATTTTCATGGTTGAGGGGCTTTAGGTGCTTGTGCCGGGGGTGGATGGCTTGGATTCCGTTTTGGCTGTAGCGGCAGTTGTTGTAGCAGGAGTTGAGGGGGCAGCGGGGGTCGCGGCTCCAGACTCGCTTTGAGCGGCTTTTTTGTATCCTTCGCTGCGGTAGTCTGTGATGTAAAATCCAGATCCCTTGAATATAAGCCCAGCCCCAGTACCAATGAGGCGGCGGACTTTTCCATGACCCCATTCTGACATGCCACAGGTGTTTTCTGGGCATGTCTCGAAGGGCTTATCTTTCATGGACTGGAAGGACTCAAAACTCTTTCCGCATTTCTCGCATTCGTAATCGTAGGTAGGCATACTTTAAGCCAATCTACCAGTCGTGTGGATTCACTGCAATACCGCTGGCGCTTTCCTTAACGAACGGGGTGCAGGACAAAAATAGGCCGCTATTTTGATGAATGAATTTTCCCATCGTCTGGCCTTGAGTTGTTGGATGGCGTTGATGAGCTTGGAGACCCTTTGCAGGCTTACCTTTGGGAGACTTTCTCCGTCCCACTCCCGATTCTGTCTAAAACAACTTCAAAAGCTGGATTCGAGTTAAAAGCTCAAAGCCAAGCTGTATGTGATCCAGATAGCAATTTAGCTTCCTAACTTTTTTGTTCAGAAACCGCTAAACAATCAAACACGCTTGGGCGCCGGGACCATGCACGCCTTGAATCAAGATACCCTCGACGTCGGCGGTTTTTGAGGGGCCTGTGACCCATATAATATTCGGATCTTTGGGCATGGCGGCAAGGGCGTCCCCAATCGTTCGGTGAATGTCAGCACGGTCGAGCAGGGCAATGTGATACCACGGGGCGAGCGCGGCGAGGCGGTCAGGGGTGGACTCATCTGTGATCACGATGGTGCCTGATTCAGCAATGCCGGCGGCGGCTGGAGTGATGCAGGCATCGATCTCGTCGACCATTTCCCGTTTGTATTCGGTCGTTACATTCGTACGGGAGGAAAAATACTCGACGATTGGTTTGAACTCAGCCGGAATGTAAAGGAGTCGCGTCTTTTCGGACTCGAGCCATTTGGCGAGGGATTCCAAGTCGGTGAAACAAAGTGTTCCTGAGGCAGTCGCCTGCTTTTTAAAGAGGGCGATGGAATCCGCTTCGTCAGGGAGCCACTTGGCATCTGCAACACCGCGCGGGACGGAGGGTCTTGCGGCACGTTCTTTGATCGGACTCAAAGCATCGCGGATGCTTTTAAAAATGGTTTCACGGGAAGTATTCATTTTTTGTTACGGGATTTCATCCAGCTTCGGAATTGTCCGCCGCGCCATCCAGGGAGCGTTCGGGTTTTCAGCCATGGCGACAAGTAAGGAAGGGGGAGTTTTTCCAATGGAACGAGGCTCGAGAGGCCGCCGGTTTTCATGGCGATCTTCCAAATACTCGGACTGCTTGCGAGAATTCCAAATCCGGCCATCGGAGGCGTGCCGGGGGAAGGTAGATGCTCCTCGTGCGCCTTGTTGCGAAGTCGCAGTAGAAGGTCGGGAATCGGGATATCGACAGGGCAGACTTCGTTGCAGGCCCCGCAGAGACTGGAGGCCTTAGGTAAATCCGCGAGTTGCTTGAAGTTTTTTCCAGCGAGTAGAGGCGAAAGAACAGCGCCGATCGGGCCTGGATAAACGCTACGATAGGCGTGACCGCTCGCTTGGCGATAGATCGGGCAAACGTTCAGGCAAGCGCCACAGCGGATGCAGCGCAGGATCTCGCGGCAGTTCGAAGCCAAGATTTCCGAGCGTTGGTTATCAACGAAAATGACATGCATTTCCTCGGGGCCGGATGGTCGGTCTTTGCGTGCAGGTCCATTGATGAACTCGGTGTAAACAGTGAGTTGTTGGCCTGTGGCGGAACGGCCTAGCAGGTTTAAAAGCACGGTGAGTTCGGAGTCGGAGGGGATCACCTTTTCAATACCCACAAGGGCAATGTGAATGCGCGGGGCGGCAAGACAAAAGCGCGAGTTGCCTTCGTTGGTGACAAGCACCAGGCGGCCGGTATCCGCAACGACAAAATTCGCCCCGGTGATGCCGGCATCAGCTCCCAGATACTTGCCTCGCATGAAGTCGCGGGCGCGGCGGGTGATCGTTTGGGGATCGTCATTGTAGTCACCGAGGCCTTCCCTTTCGAAGCTTCGGGCAATGTCGCGGCGGTTCTTATGAATGATCGGCTTGACGATGTGGCTGGGGTGGTCGCCGTCGATCTGGATGATGTATTCGCCGAGATCGGTTTCAACGGATTCGATACCTTGCGTGGCAAGATGGTCGTTGAGATGGATCTCTTCCGAGATCATGCTCTTGGATTTGACGATCTTTTTTGCGCCGGCTTTTTTTAAAATGTCCGAAACGGCGCGGCAGGCGTCATCGGCAGTCACGGCATAGTGAACATGGGCGCCGTTGCGATTCAGGCTGGCTTCCGCTTGCTCGAGGTAGATATCCAGATTCTCAATGGAATGCTGGCGGATCGCGCCGGCAAGACGTCGTAGCGAATCGGCATCAGTGAAATCCTTGGCAAGGGATCCGTAGCGTTTTTCTGTTCCCGCCGCGCTATTGTCATGAACGGCTTGTTGAACCGGGCGGTCCAGTCGGCGGGCGTAGCTATCAACTTTTTGTTCAGGCATGGTTTTGTAGGGCGGCTTGAAGGATTTGAACGAAGTGAAGGGTCTTTATGGGTTTGCCCTCGCGCTCGGCGAGACCACCTAGATGCATCATGCAACTCATGTCCCCGGAGACCACGAAATCGGGATCCACAGCGGTGATGTGCTCCAGCTTGAGACAACCCATCGAGGAGGAAACGTGAGGGAAGCTCACGGAAAAAGTGCCGCCGAATCCGCAGCATTGCTCGGCTTCACCGAAGGGGATGACTTCGATGCCTTCGATGGATTCCAGAAGTTGCATGGCAGCCGCTCCGCTCGGTGTGCCGCGAGTGTGGCAGGCGCGGTGAAAAGCGATGCGAGCTTGGAATCGGCCGGGCCATTTTTGGATGCCTAGACCGTTCACGAGATAGTCGGCGATCTCCCAGGTGCGACCGGCCAGATCGTTGATCGTGCCGAGGTCGGATTCCTTCTCGAATTCGAGTGGGGCGCCATGGAAAAGCATCGCGGCACAGGAGCCAGATGGAACAATGACGGGTTTGTCGCCTTTAAATACATTGGCGGTGTGACGCATCACTTGGCGGGAGGCTGTCCAGTCACCGCAGTTGAAGGCGGGTTGCCCGCAGCAGGTCTGGTTCTCGGGAAATTCCACTTCGCAGCCAGCGTGCTCGAGGACTTCAACTGTAGCCTTGGCCACATTGTCAAAAAAAGCGTCGCAGAGACAGGTGGCCATGAGCTGGATTTTACGGCCATTCGGTTTGGAGATGGTTGGAGTCATGTCTTGAGAATCTCTATTTATTACGTGTTAGCGCTTGGATAAGGCGCAAATCTTTTCAAAGTCGCCGGCTTTTTGCGCCCAAGCCGCTGTGTTCTTTGGCTCATGAACGATGGGATTGAATGATCGTTGCAGAATTTGGCGACCTTCCGCTAGGGATTTGATTTCACCGAAAGCGAGCATCTGGGCGAGAATGTTGCCGGAGGCTGTCGCCTCGATCGGCCCAGCTACGACTCGGAGGCTGGTGGCATCAGCGGTCATTTGGTTGAGTAGTGCGTTTTGGCAACCGCCACCAACTATGTGCAAGGTGTCGGGAATGTCGGGTTGGATTTTCCTTAAATTCTCAATGGTCGCGCGGTATTTCATCGCGAGGCTTTCAAAGATGACGCGCAGCAACTCGGGTTTGCCCTCAGGAGATTTCTGGCCGG
>Ga0214919_10009965_pt1 | contig 12141 bp, 11 predicted proteins | sample LL1503_MetaG_FD_177994 | JGI IMG/M metagenome (GOLD analysis project Ga0214919, IMG submission 177994) | Freshwater microbial communities from Lake Lanier, Atlanta, Georgia, United States - LL-1503 | ecosystem: Environmental > Aquatic > Freshwater > Lake | place: USA: Georgia | collected...
GAAGCGGAATTCTGTCTATTCACCCAAGCCAGCGGGCAGCTGCGCGCTCTTTAGGTTTAACCTCAGGACAGACCATGCGATTTGTGGTTTTGCCACAGGCGATCCGCCGCGTTGTGCCACCACTTCTTAATGACTTTGTTTCACTTCTTAAAGACACAGGTTTAGTTTCTATTCTGGGCGTGACAGATGCAGTTAGGGCAGCCCAGATTAATGCCTCTAGAACCTTTAATTACACCCCATATGTTGTCGCGGCCATTTTATTCTTACTCATTACAATTCCAATGACCCGCTACACAGATCGAGCTATTAGACAGCGCACCAGCGCACAGAACTCAGAGGGTGCTATCTGATGAGCGATGTCTTAGAGCTAGTAAATGTGCGTAAATCCTTTGGATCTGAAATTGTTTTGAAGGATCTTTCGCTATCTGTCCCAGAGCACACAGCAACGGTATTGATTGGTGCATCTGGATCGGGAAAATCAACCTTGCTTCGTTGTATTAACTTATTGGAATCAATTGACGATGGACAAATCTTTTTAGATGGAGAAGAGATCTCTGATCCACTGATTAATGTAGATGATGTGCGACGCCGTTTAGGTATGGTTTTTCAATCATTTAATCTTTTCCCACACAAGACAGTTCTCGAAAACATCACCCTTTCGCCGATCAAGGTTCATGACAAGAGCAAAGATGAAGCAAACTCACATGCAATGCACCTATTAAAGCGTTTTGATTTAGCTGACAAAGCAGATCAGTATCCAGATCGCCTCAGTGGTGGTCAACAGCAACGCGTTGCGATTATTAGATCCTTAGCAGTGAGTCCACGTTTGCTGCTGCTGGATGAAGTTACATCTGCGCTAGATCCAGTTTTGGTCAATGAAGTCCTAAGTGCAGTGCGTGATCTTAAGAGCGATGGAATGACGATGGTTCTGGCAACGCATGAGATGGGTTTTGCAACGCAGGTTGCAGATGAGGTGTGTTTCCTTGAGTCAGGAAACATTGTTGAGCGCGGAACAGCTGATCAGGTCTTGCATAATCCGCAAAATCCAAAGACCCAGGAGTTCTTAAAGCGGGTTCATCAAGCAGGACGACTTTAAAGAATTACCGGCAAGGACTCTAAGCCCCTCAAAGCAATATCTTTACGCCAGACAAGTTCATTTATTTTTGCATTTAATGAGATGTTTGGAAATTTTGTTAATAACTGTTTTACTATCTCTTGGCCTTCAATACGCGCAAGTGGTGCTCCTAAACAAACATGAACACCTCTACCAAAGGCTAGGTGCTTACGAGTGTCACGAGACACATCAAATTTATCGGGATTTGAGAATTCATTTTCATCTCTATTAGCCGATGAAAGCATTGGAAGCACAAGCTCTCCTTTAGGAATTTGTATTCCCGAAATCTCCATCGCTCTCTTTGTAATTCGCCAAGAACGAGGTACCGATCCATCAAACCGCGCCATCTCATCCACGGCTTTGGGAATTAATTCTGGGTTCTCTTGAATCTTTGTCATCTCGGACGCTGAATTTAAAAGTGCAAGCATGCCATTTCCTAGTAGGTGTGTTGTAGTCTCGTGTCCGGCAACAAAAAGGGTCACAACGGTTGAAACAAGTTCTGATTCTGATAAGGAATCACTCTGGGTTTCAACATTTACTAATCCAGCCAAAATGTCCTGAGAAGAATTCAAGGCACCTTTGTCTCTCAGAGCTCTGCGCTCATCTGCTAAGCCAGTCACAAACTCACGAATTTCTTCGAGCATTACCTCTGCATATAAAGCTTTAGCAGGATCAATTACTCCGCCCTTTTCATAAAGCCCATTAATTGCATAAGCCCATCGAATTAGATTAGGAATGTCTTCTTCACTTGATCCTAATAATCGACCAACCACTAAGGCGGGTACAGGTGTGAACACATCATGAATCAAATCGGAGGATTTAGTTAGAGTTGAAAGTTGTCGACTGACTACCTCGTGAGCAATTGGTCGCATAGCCTCAGCGACCCTCGGAGTGAAAGCTTGTGCGAGCAATCCACGTAATCGTTTGTGCTCTGGGGCATCAGAGTGAGCCAAGCCAGTTGCAAAGTGAGTTTGAAGAAGAGTTAGTTTCTCCTTAACCGTTGGGTCGAGCTTGTTAATTAGGTGCAGGACTCTTCCCTTAGATGAGTAATCCTCATGGTTATGCAGGATCTCAGCTACATCGTGGAAGCGGGTGACAACCCATCCTCCTAGCGTTTCACTGTAGAAGACAGGGTAATTCTGGCGTAACTCTGCAAAAAGTGGGAATGGATCAGAGAAGTAAGTTCCATTTTTAAGTGATTGATCAAGAAGCTTTTCCCCTTGCACATCCAAAACATTACCAATCTATTTATCAATATTGAAATAGCGACTACAATTCTTTTTAATGTTAAGTCAAAGGCTGAGAGATTTTCCTAGCCGCGCCATCCCATTACTTGCGTATGCAGCAGGTGATGCTTTTGGTGTTTTTTATGAATTCTTAGATGTCCCTGAAAGGAATGTTCCACAGGAGTTAAAGGGCAAAGATGGTTGGCCTTTTGGCGGGGTTAGTGATGACACATTGCTCTCTGTTTTAACAATTAACTCATTGAAAAAATCCTCACCTACAGAAGCAGCAGATGAGTTCTTATCGCAGTTACGTATTGCGGTTCCTCGATTGCGAGGCCTTGGGCCAACTACACGTGCAGCACTTGGCTTAGAGGTTAAACCGGGAGAGCGTGGAGTTATTGGAGAAACCAACGGCGCAATTATGCGAACAGCGTTATGCGGTCTCTACCTAGGCGAGGATAGAAATGAGTGGATAAAGGCGTTGGTTGAGGTGACACATAAATCATCAAAAGCTGTCCAATGTGCACAAATTGCTGCTGGATTATTTGCTGGTGAAGAGTTTCCTGATTATGCAAGTTGGACCCCACCAACAAATGGCATTTCGCTAGATCCCTTGGAGACTTTGCAATCTGTTGTCTGGGTAGTGAAAAGAGCCAAGAATTGCGCGGATGCCTTTGCATTAGCGTGCTCCTTGGGTGGAGATACAGATACTGTCGCTGCGCTTTCAGGTGCCCTATTTGCTGCAAGGTGGCCAGAGAAAGCGGATTTCTATTCAATTCCCTGGATCAAAGATGTAGCGTGGGATGAAGTAGAAGATGATCTAATCAATTGTGCAGATATGTTGGTGAGACGAAATGGCTAAGAGAGTCTGGGTTCAGGGACCTATCGCTATCGACACCGTTGTTTACCTTGAGAAATTTCCTACACCCGGAAGTTTTATGAACTCAGTCAAAACTATCGAAAGAACTGGTGGAACATCTGCCAATGTTGCCTTGGGTCTATGTACAACAAGTATCGAAACAAACTTTGTTGGTTACCTTGGTAAGGATGACAATGGAAAAAAGCTACGTGAAGTTTTAGATAATAGTCAGATCAATTCCTCGATCATTACCGAAATTGATGGTCCAACTTCACACACACTTATTTTGGTAGATGACAAAGCAGAACGAACAATTATTTCAATGACAACACCATACCTACGTGAACTTCGTATGGAGAATGTTCCATTTGCATCTTCCGATATTGTGGCCTTCATTTTGTGGCGGGAAGAGTTTCTTGGAGATTTACAACGCGCTGAAAAGTCCGGTTGTTTCACAGTAGTTGGGGCATCGGCCTTAGTCGATACACAGGTTTCGCATGCACATCTGGTTCTTGGATCGGTTTCAGATATTCCAAGCGAAGTCAATCCCAAAGATCACTTAGATCGATTTGATGCAATTGTGTTGACCGATGGACTTAATGGAGCTAGATACTATTCAAAAGGAGAAGAGCTGCATCAAACTGCATTTAAAGTTCAAGCGGTAGATGTTACGGGAGCGGGAGATGCTTTTATTTGCGGATATTTGGCGGGCTTAGCAAACGGGTTTGAAGCTACGAAGTGCCTATTAATTGCTTCTCAATGGGCAGCATCCTCTGTTCAAGTTAACTCCTCGATTCCACCAGCCTTTGATCTTGTTCGCAAGGAGTGGGGAATAGACTCGGCATTATGAGCGCATTTAATCAACGAATTCAGCCGCTTCGTGAGCTAATGAAAGCCAAAGGCCTTGATGCCTTTGTGTTGCGCCGTAACCCAAATTTAGCCTGGGCGATTGCAGGGCGTGCACATGTTCCAACAACAATTGATATGGCCTGCTTTGATTTAATCATTACCCAAGATTTAGCAACCGCAATTACTAATGTAGTTGAAGCACCACGATTGATTGCCGAAGAGTTACCTAGTGAAGTAACGGTCCAAACAATTAAGTGGTCAGAAGGTCGCGATCCATTTTTGCCAACTGGTCCAAAAGTTGGAAGTGATCAGCCTGGTGCAGATCGCATTGATCTTGGTGTTGAAGTTGAAATGATTCGAGCATCATTGATTGAATCCGACATTGCACGTTTCAAAGGGATTTGTAATGATGCAGCTGTTGCATTAGGAAACGCAATGAAACAAGTAGAAAGCACAGATCGCGAAATTGATGTTGCAGGTTTAATTACTCATTTTTTGTGGCAAGCAGATCTTGAGATTGCATTCTTGGGAGTTGCTGGTGAAGAACGTGTTCAAAAATTTAGACATCCATTGCCAACTGAAGCGGTTGTAGGCAATCGAGTATCTGCTTCAATTTGTGCAAAGCGAAAGGGCCTCATCGCTTCAGTCACAAGAATCGTGACATTTGGTTCAGTCACAGATCACATGGTTTCTGATTACACATCGATCTTTAAAGTTGAAGGGGCGCTGCTAGATGCAACAGTTGTCGGAAAGCCTTTTTCAGATCCAATCAACGCAGCTATCGCTGCATATCCAGCTCATGGCTTTGATGCCGATGAATGGACCAAGCACCACCAAGGTGGCCCAACCGGATTCCTGCCACGTGATTGGCCAGCTCATCAGGCCAGCGCACGCTTGATTGCGCCTAACCAACCGATCGCCTGGAACCCAACCGGCAAGGGCTGGAAGGCTGAGGACACCATCCTGGCCACAGTTTCAGGCGTAAAGATGCTCACTATCGACCCTGATTGGCCCACTTTTGAGGTTAATGGTCGGACCAGAGCCTTTCTTCTACAGAAATAGGCAGCATCACAGTCTTATAACGACGCGTAAAAATCCCCTGCTAACGTTGACTCGGCTTTGATCCACTGGCACGCTCTACCAAGAGGTCAAACCACTGGAGGTTTAATGAGCACCGTTGCTCTTGTCGCTTTAGCGCGTCCCACCTTTGACCTCTCCTGCGCCCAAGCCAACTTTGATTCGGCTCGTGCCTTGCTTACCGAACTAGGCGCAAGAGTTGTGGGCCCGACAGATCTAGTGATGACTGTTGAGGATGTCGCAGCGGTAACTCTTCCCGATGCAGATCTTCATATTTTATTTATGGCCTCATTTTCAGATGCATCACCTGCCGTTGAACTTCTTGGAAAAGTTAAAGGACCGGTTCTTGGATGGTCAATGCGTGAACCTGGTGCGGTCGGGGAGCGTTTGAAGTTGAATTCAATGTGCGGTGTCAATCTTGCTGCACATGCGTTGATGAATGTTGGTCAATCTATACGTCACATTCACGGCAACGCTGATGAACCACAAGTACGTGCAGCGATTAAAGATGCGCTCGCAGGAAAGTTACCTGAAGCATCAACTCCAAAGCATGTAACAGGTGAACTTGGCTCTGAGTCGGATGCACAAAAAGCTTTTGCTTGGCTCAAGGGTAAGAAAATAGGAGCAGTGGGAGATGCTCCCATTGGTTTTACCCCTTGTATTTATGATGCGCAGCAAATCTTCTCTCTCTTTGGTTTAGATATTCGTCAGATCACAATTGATGATGCCTTTGGGAAAATCTCAGAGGTTAAAGAAGAAGCACGAGAACTAGCTTATGCAGGTGCACTCGCTGCACAACCATCACTAGCATCAGTAAATGTTGATGAGGCGAAAAAAGTTTATGGCGTAGAAGTTGCACTAGACAAGTGGCGTGAAGATGAGCTACTTGATGCAATCGCGATTCGTTGCTGGCCTGAATTTCCAACTGAAATGGGAGCATGTATTTGTTCTTCACTTGGACGTCTTGCAGATCGTGGCACCGTAACTACCTGTGAGCGTGATGTTTTAGGCGCTGTAACAATGATGATGTGCGAAGCGCTTGGTTCTGATGAAAACTATCTAGTCGACATCGTAGATCTAGATGCATCTCAAGGTTTAGTGCGTTTGTGGCACTGTGGTTCTGCAGCAACAAAGCTTGCTGCAGATCCAAATAATGCAACGCAATCAATCCACTGCAATCGCAAACTAGGCGTTGCAGGTAATTTTCCGCTCAAGACTGGACCAGTAACACTGTTCCGCATTGATCGGGATGTAGATCCGAGCAATAGCACGGGTTTACGCATGGTTGTGAGCCGAGGGGAATCAATCCCAGCTCCCAATCACTTCCAAGGCAATACAGCAACGGTTATCACTCAACCTGATGCCGCTGCATTAGTGAATGGAATAGTCACTGGTGGATACCCGCACCATTTGGTCATCTCGTGGATCGATGTGCGACCAGGTATTCGCCAAATGGCAAAAATGTTAGGGATTCCCCTCACAGAATGGTAAACAACAACAAACCCTCGAAAGCAAGGATAAAAATGAAAACTAAAGGATATAAAGCCTTTGCTTCACTCCGTGCTGGTGTAGTTGCAACAGTTGCTGCGGCACTTGTTATCACTCCACTTGCAGTTGCAAACTCTGCCGAAGTTCCAACATTCGGTAAGGTATGTACAACAGAAGGTGTAAGCACAGGTCAGAAGACAACCTCTCTCATTTGCCAGCAAAATTCAAGCGGCAAGCTAACGTGGCAGCGTGTTCGTCTCGGTGGCTCTTATGCAGCCCCAGCTGCATCGTTAACTCCACCAAAAGGAACAATTGAATTCCACCACTGGCGCGGAGAAGACAAGGTAGTACTGCAAAGCATCATCGATAAGTTTGAAGCTCGCTACCCTGGTACAAAGATCAATCAAGTCGTTATGACTTCTGGTGATTATGGAAACCTTGCACTCACAAAGATCAGCGCAAATCCTAAGGCTGCAGTCTTCGTGACAATGCGTGGTGGACAGTTCAATAACTTCTACAAGGCTGGCCTATTGAAGGATCTCACAACGCAGCGCTATGCAAAACAGAACTTTATCCAGAGCGCGCTAACACCAGGAACAGTTGACGGCAGAATCTATGGACTTCCATATCAGTCACTGTTTAATAACCCAATTTATAACGCTGAAATGTTTGCAAAGAACGGTTGGAAAGTTCCAACTACTTGGTCACAAACTTTGGCATTATGTAAGACCATCAAAGCAGCTGGATACATTCCATTTGCTTGGCCGGGTGCAACCCGCGGTAACGCTGGTCAGATCCTTAATGCCTTCATGATGAACTCTGCTCCATATGCGACAGTTCTTAAGAATGCAACAGACATTGACACAGGTAAATCCGACCTAACCAATGATTGGTTCACTGGAATTGCAAAGCAGTATAAGCAGATGGCAGATGCTGGATGCTTCCCTCCAAATCCAACCGGTTACACCGACACTGTTGCACCTGCAGATTTTGCTGCAGGTAAGGCAGCTATTTATCCAACTGGAACATTTGGAATGAGCTCAGTTACAAAGCTCAACCCAGATATGAAGGGAAAGATGAAGATCTTTGGTCTCATCACAACTGATTCCAAGCCATACTTTGAAGGTATTACTAATAACACCTTCATCTTGAGCGTAAATGCAAAGGCTTCTTCAACAGATCAGAAGATTGCAAATGCATTCATCTCATACTTGGCAACAGCTCCAATCGCTCAAGAATATGCAGTTGGAACCTCTCAGCACGTATCAGTTATCGATGTGGATTACTCAGCTAACGTCGATCTATTGAATACATCAGACATTATGGGTAAGAAGCTTCTATTAGCTCCACGCTTCTTGTTCCTAAATCAAGGTGTAGTACGTGACAAGCTAGAAGATGCTTTGATCGCAATTGTTGGTGGTGCTGATATTACAAAGACACTTACTGACACCTCTAAGATCATTAAGCAAGGACTAGGTGCTTAATTAGCTCACTAGTAACAAACCAGACCAGCCCCGTCGCTCCAAGCGGCGGGGCTGGTTCTGGCCTACCAAAAAAGAAGAAAGCTAAATTTTTCGACTCTAAAGTTTTAATGCTGATGGCTCTGCCAGCATTTGCAATTTATTCATTTTTGTATCTCTACCCTTCAGTTTCCAACTTATGGAACTCAACAAAGCGTTGGGATGGCGTACTTCCACCTGAATTTATCGGTGCAAGGAACTTCACTTATCTCGCCACAAATGATGATTTATTCTTAAAAGTTTTGGGTAACAACATCCGTTTTGCATTAGTAGTAGTAGTTTTGCAGACATCATTTTCACTTTTATTTGCTACATTTCTTTTGAAAAACACTAAAACCACAATTTTTCTACGAGTTGTGTATTTCTTCCCAACAATTTTGTCATCTGTTTCGGTTGGTCTAATCTGGCTTTTCTTGTATAACCCCAATTATGGTTTAATCAATGCAGCAGCAAAAAAAGTTGGCCTCATGAATGATCCCGGGGTCAACTGGCTTGGCGATGGCCGATATGCCTTATATGCGATTGCAATTACGCAAGTGTGGTTCCACACAGGACAGATGGTTGTAATTTACGTGGCTGGTTTGCAACAAATTCCTGCAGAGCTATATGAGGCCGCCGAAGTTGATGGTGCTTCTCGTTGGCAGCAATTTAAGAGCATTACTTGGCCGATGGCACTTCCAACTACGGCTGTCGTTGTTGCCTATACAACTATTCAGAGTTTTAGAGCTTTTGATTTGGTTTATGCAATGACGCAAGGTGGACCAAATAACGCCTCCGATGTTTTAGTTACATTGATCTACAACACCGCATTTGCTAGCTTCAAGTTTGGGTACGCATCAGCCCAATCAGTTCTACTTGTAGTCATGGTTCTGCTGATCACATGGCTTCAGCGACGAACATTACGTGTGAATTATGGTGATAAGTGATGTTATACAAGTCGTCGAAGAATTTCCTCCTAACGGCGTTTGCACTTATCGTTTTAATACCATGTTCAATTGTTGTGTTAGGTACCTTTAAGACCGACGCAGAAATTTACTCAACTCCATTAGCCTTGCCAAAGAGATGGACTTTGGATAACTTCCGAACATTGTTTGATTCGGGTGGTTTGATAACCCCCTTTAAAAACAGCGTAATAGTCTCAATATCTTCGGTGTTATTTACACTTCTGCTTGCAAGCATGGCAGCGTATGCAATCGCTAGATCAGTAACAATTTCTGGAAAAATTTTGTTCTTCTTATTTACACTAGGTCTAGCAATTCCTGGACAGGTAAACATCATTCCGATCTACGTTCTTTTCGTGAAATTACACCTAAATAACTCATTGATTGGCTTAGTCCTTGTAAACATCGCATTAACTCTTCCCATATCAATCTTTATTTTGAGCGCCTTTTTTAAGGATCTTTCAAGAGAGATGTTTGAAGCGGCAAGCATCGATGGTGCAGGACATTGGAGAATTTTTAGATCTGTAGCACTTCCATTATGCCGACCAGCCATGGGCGCAACTGGAATCTTCTTGTTTGTGATTTGCTGGAACGACTTGTTGTATCCACTCATGCTCATTAGCGAGCTCAGCAAGAAAACTCTTCCATTGATTTTGATTGATTACCGAGGCGAGTACTTCTCTAGCTTCAGTATGTTGTTTACTGCAATTTTTGTAGCTTCTATACCAATGGTCATCATGTACTTGTTCTTCCAGAAGTCATTTATCGCGGGTATTACCGCTGGAGCTGTAAAGGGTTAGTCATGAGTTCGGTAACCCAATTAGCACCTCAACGAGCAGCTCGAATCGCAACGCAGCTTGTAGAGTTGATCGAACTTCAAAAACTAATGCCCGGTGACAAATTGCCACCAGAACGACAGCTAGCCGATTTACTTGAAGTAAGTCGACCAAGTTTGCGGGAAGCACTTCATATTTTGCAGGCACAAGGTTTAGTTCAGATAAAGCATGGTCAGGGAACATTTGTACAAGAACCTGTAGTTGCTCAAGAACTTCGCGCATCCGTAATGACAAAGACTCATGGACTTAACGAACTATTTGATGCACGCGAGGTTCTCGAGGTGCCTGCCTCCAAATGGGCAGCGGAAAAGGCTACAAAAGAGGATATTCGCCTACTTCGTGCAACCTTAAATCAGATATATACCATCACTGCTATTGAACCGATTGATTTTGATCAGCTACAAGCATTAGATGCGAAGTTCCACTTAACCATTGTTGGAATCGCTGGAAACCGTTTTATTAATCAGACACTTAATGTATTGCAAGATGTAATGAGGATGTCGATGGAGACAACATTGCGTTTGCCTGGACGTTCAGAGATATCTCGTAATGAGCACAACGAGATTTTGGCTGCGATTGAAAATGGTGATGGTGACCTTGCATCAAAATTAACACTCCAACACATTACAGGTGCACGTAAAACTGCATTAGCAGATGCAAAAAAGAAAGATAGCAATTGAGTTCTGTTCAAGCCGTATGTATAGGTGTCATAACAATTGATACCATCGCATTAGTTGAAAAATACCCCGGCGAAGATGAACGAGTACTGGCAGAACAAATCTCTCGTGCAGGTGGCGGACCTGCTGCTGTAGCTGCGGTGGCCTTAAGCCGTCTAGGAGTAAAAAGTGCGATTGTTGGAACAATTGGTGATGATTCAGATGGTAAAGAAGCTCTTCGGATTTTTTCACAAGAAGGTGTAGATACTTCAGGTATTTCAGTCGGGTTATCGCCAACTGCAGGAAGTGTGATTGTTGCTTCAAAGGAACACAGCGCTCGAGCGATCAGCACTCGTCAACCAATTATTCAAGCCCCGCTCAATGATGCTGCTAAGAAATTAATTGCCGCTGCACAATGGGTGCATGTTGATCATGTCGGAATCAAGCGTTTAGATGAGGTTGGAGTTACCCGTGGCAAGGGTCCTCAAATCTCCTTTGATGCAGGTTATGGAGTTGAAAGCTTTGATCCAATAGTTGTTGATCTCTTTGTACCTACCGATCGTCAGATGGCACTTCGTTACCCAGGAATAGATCTAGCTGTTGCCTTAGAAAATGATTCATTAAAGGCTGGAAATACCGTTGTTGCTACTCAAGGCTCAGCGGGAAGTGCAGCTTTTTCACCTGAAACTGGGCTTGTTACAGCACCTGGATTTAAGGTCGAAGTAACAAGCACCTTAGGTGCTGGTGATGTATTTCATGGAGCCCTCGTTGCCCAACTCATTCAGGGCCATCCATTGCAAAAAGCGTTGCGTCGCGCCAATGCGGTTGCTGCACTTTCTTGCCGCGCCCTAGATGGTCAATCAATGATTCCAACAACAACTGAACTCGATGCATACCTGGAGGCACATTGATGAGAAAACCATTAACTAAATTGGCACGTCCATCAGGAGCCTTAGCGATGGTCGCGGTAGATCAGCGTGAAGCATTGCGAGGAATGTTTGCAGTTCATCAAAGCACTCCCATTCCAGATTCACAGCTAACTCAATTTAAGGTTGATGTTGCACGGGAACTATCACCATACGCGTCAGCACTACTTGTAGATCAAGAGTTTGGAATTGATGCAATTGTTAATCAGAAGGCATTACAAGGTGGCTGTGGCTTAATTGCAGCAGCAGATTTATTAGTTGGCCCTCCAGGTGGAGCCGCTACAGATACCGCAGTTGATCCAGATGTTGATCCAATACGTATGCGCGATATCGGAAGCGTTGGACTTAAGTTTCTTGTTTTATGGCGCAATGATGAATCACCAGATGTGCGCGCACAGTTAGTAGAAGATTTTAATAAGTTGTGTGAAATATCTGGCTTGCCTTCGATTATTGAAATCATCGTTAAGCCACCAACTGATTCATCACGAAGCTTTAATCGTGAAGAAGAGCTGATCATTGCAGCACGCGAGGCAGCTGCTTGGAAACCAGATCTTTACAAGGCAGAGGTTCCATTCCATGGTGAAGGGGATTTAAACCTCGTTACTAAGAACGCCGACAGAATTTCAGAGGCGATTGGCTCTCCGTGGGT
>Ga0214919_10009967_pt1 | contig 12140 bp, 16 predicted proteins | sample LL1503_MetaG_FD_177994 | JGI IMG/M metagenome (GOLD analysis project Ga0214919, IMG submission 177994) | Freshwater microbial communities from Lake Lanier, Atlanta, Georgia, United States - LL-1503 | ecosystem: Environmental > Aquatic > Freshwater > Lake | place: USA: Georgia | collected...
CTGCAAGCAGCAGCCGTACGGCTTCTGGGCAAACCCGCTTCTCCCGCCGGCGCACGGCGGCAGACTGCTCACGGTCCCCGAGATCGTGGCGCACTGCCAGCAGAAGCGCGAAAGCACGCGCATCGTGCGTCCACAGATTCACGCGTATGCTATTCAGCCGTCGGCTCCCGAGGTCATGCAGCCATTCGCTCCGATGGCCCCGGAACACACCGGCCCAGTTATTATTCCGTCGTTCGCGGCGCCTGCGGGTCAAATTCTAGCGGACGGAAGCGGGCAGCCCGTAACTCAACCTCCGAGTGGAGCAGCCCCACATGCGCCCAGTAATCTTCACGTTCGCGACTGAGACCCAGAACGAGATTTGCGCGACCAACGCTTCGGCCGCCAGCGGCACCACCTTGGTGTTAAATGGCGGCCTGTCGAATTATCCGTCTATCAACTCCGCTGGGTATATTCCGCAGGTCAACCTGACCGGAATCGCGCGGCCGGTTCAGGTATTCTCGACCGGCAACATCAGCACGTCTACGTTCTCGTTCACCGGCATCGACATCAACGGCTATGCCGTATCGACGTCGTTCGCCGGGCCTACGGGAACAGCCGGTATTGCGCAGAGCACGACGGAATTCCATCAGGTGCTTACGGCCAGCGTGGGCAATACTGCGGCCACGTCGTCGTTCACCATCGGATTCGGCGCTAGCGGCTCTACGAACGCAGTTGTCATTGATGGATTTGCGAACCCCATCACCATTACCTATGCACTGGTCAAGGCTGCCGGAACCGCTGGTCCCGTAACTTTCCAGCATACATTCGACCCTGTGTTTACGGCGACAGCTCCGACGTGGAGCACCGTGACGTTTGGTACCGGCGTATCGCTGGCATCGCAGACGACCCCTACTAGCGTCACAGTTCCTGAAACGCCGTATGCCGTACGCGCGATCTGCGTCGCTACCGCGGCTGCGACGGGCGCTTTGCAGATTAATATCATTCAGTCCGGGTCGTAGATGGCGCGCGCGCGGAAAGACCAGATGCGCGGGATGACGGTCTCAGGCGGCTACAAGCTGCCTGTGTCCAAAGGCGCCGGATTGACCGCCAAGGGCCGCGCGTCGATCAATCGCCGTACCGGCAGCAACCTGAAGCCGCCTGCGCCGCACCCCAAGACTGAGGCGGACGCGGGCCGCAAGAAAAGCTTTTGCGCCAGGTCGCAGGGGTGGACTGGTGAGCGCGGCAAGGCTGCTCGCAAGCGGTGGGAATGTTAGATGACCACTAGCGGGACATACACCTATTTTCAGACACTAGAAGCCATCGACGTCGTTCAGGATGCCTGGGAACGCTGCGGCTACGATTTTTCGCGCGTGTCCGGAAACCAGTTGGATTCCTCGCGCCGGTCTTTGATGCTGCTGTTCTCGGATTGGGGAAACCGCGGCCCGAACCTATGGAAGACCGAACTCCGCAGCGCGACGCTGACTGCTGGACAAAACGTCATCACGCTTGCTGACGAAGTGATCGAGGTGCTGCAGGCGTACGACCGCGACGCCAGCGTGTCGCCGTCTCAGGACCTGATCCTCACGGCGATCTCGCGCGCCGACTATGCGGCACTGCCGTACAAAACACAGAGCGGGCATCGTGCTACGCAATTTTATTTCCAGCGCACAATCACCCCGCAAGTTTTCCTGTACCCCGTGCAGGACAACGCGAGTCAGACTTTTTACTATTACGCATGGATCCTGCAAGCTGACGTAGGTGCTTTCACCAATCAGCTCGATGCGCCAAATCGCTGGATGGAAGCCGTCACGGCGAACCTCGCGCTGAAACTTGCCGTGAAATGGGCGCCGGATCGCGTGGCGATGCTGCAGCCGATGGCGCAAGAAGCCTTCAACGCCGCCGCCGCCGAGGACGTTGAGTCTGTCCCGCTGCGGATCATGCCTGACATGCTGGGGGGGAGGTTCAACTAATGGACCACACCCTCCACCGCCAAGTCCGCAAAGCCTACGTCATTGACGCCACCGACCCGCGCGGCATGGGTGTTTGCGATGGATGCGGCTTCTGGCAGAACCACAAAGATTTAAGAAAGCACATGGCCTACCGCGGCGGCTCTGTTCCGGTGTGGGACGGATTCCTGGTTTGCGACTCTTGCTACGACGTCCCGAACCCCGCGCCGCAGTTCAAGCGCCTCGTCCTGCCGCCGGATCCTGTGCCGCTTGAGATGCCGCGCCCCGAGGTGCCAATGCCTACGCTGAGCGGCTACGCCTACTGGGTCACAGAGTCCGGAGATTACGTGAACACCCTTGATTCAACGCTGACCTGGGGAGGGGATTACGTGCAAACGACCCCGAATGCCTCGTGAGCGGCGGCAACGTCACCATCCTGCAGTTCACGGCGGCAACGACCGCGCCGGTCGCGGGGGACTACTTCGCAGGCTGGCAGACGACGGCATCGCAGACGGTGCGGTTTTACGCAACTCAGGTGCAGGCGTATATTTATGCAACGACGCCGGTGCTGACGGGTCAGGCAACGGCTACGGCTTGCGCGACTGGTGCTGTTAGCTTCTTCGCTTCTTCGCCGGCAGGATTTGTCACGGTTTCAATCAACGGCACAAACGTTAAGCTGCCTTACTTTAACCCATAGGCTGAACCATGGCGTTCACAGCGACACAGTATCTGTTCAAGGCGACAAACCACACGTCGACAACGACGGCGACGGTTGGCGCTTACGTGGTACCGGCTGCGACGCGCGGCATGGGTATCGCGATGACGTGCGCCAACACATCGACCGGCAATCTGATGAACTACGTGGACATTGCGATCTATGACGGCGCCACGCAGTATCCGCTGCTGACAAAAGCGCCGGTTTATCCTGGCGGCAATCTTGTGGTTGTCGGAATTGAAAAGCACGTGCTGCCGACCGGCGGCGCGTTCTATGCGACGCCGTACGCGACGGCCGGCGTGATGACGACTGCCATGACTATCGTGGAGATTACGTAGGATGAGCAACTTCTACAGCGGCCGCGGAAACAACGGCGGCCCAGCGACGGAGTTCTTTCCGTTCTCAGGCGCGAGCGCGTCGTCTCCCGCAATCCTGATCACCGCCACGACAGCAACGGGCGGCGGCACAGTAATCCATACCGCTGACCCCAACGCGCAGGACGTGCTGTTTTTACGGTTTTCAAACGTCAGTTCATCGACTTTGGTCGGCTACGTGCAACTCGGATCTTTGGCTACGACAGGAACGGTGCCTGTATCTGTGGCCGCCGGTTCGCAATCAACGGTGTTTATCGGCGACGTTACGATTTCTAAACAGGGCGTCGTCGGCGCCTGGACCACGGCGACTGCTGCGCTCTACGCGTACGGCTACATCGCTCGAACTTACACGGCTACATCATGACCTTTCCATTTAGCCCCGGTTTTCCTGCACCGGCGTCCACGGCCGCGATCCCCTCGGTCCCGCTCAATCTTTGCGGCGCGCAGGCGTTCACGCTGACCATTCCAGCAGGCGTTGGCCACATCTGGTGCGGCGGTATGGCTGGCGGCGGTGGCGGCGCCGGATCCAACACGGCGACTGACCGTGCGGCCGGCGGCGGCGGCGGCGCTTATGGCGAAGGATACTTCGCGGTCAGCCCAGGTCAGACGGTGACGTTCACCATCGGCGCGGGCGGTGCAGGTGGCTCGAATGCCAACGGAACTGTCGGCGGCAGCACGACCATTGTGAGCAGCGGTGGCACCATCAGCATGACGATGGTCGGCGGTTCGGGTGGCACCAAAGGTGCGGGCGCGATTACCGGCGCCACGGGCGGCACGTCCACCGGCGGCCAGATCAATTCAACCGGCGGCGCGTCGGGTAACGTGACAGTGAACTCCGGCGCGTCCGGTGGCGGCGCACCAGGCCACCCCATGGGCACGGGCGGGGCGTCCGGCGCGGTGTCTGGCATTCTCGGGGCTTCGGGCGGCGCGGGCCTCCGCGGGGCGTCCGGCACGATCACCGGCGGCACGACGTCGGTGGCGACGGGCGGCGGCGGTGTGAACTTCCCGTCCGGCAACGTCACAGCGGGCGCCATCGCGACCGCCGGTGGCGGTGCACTTGCGGCGTCGTTGAGTGACAGCGCGTCAAACACAAGCGAGGGCACGTTCCTTGGCGCGGTGACGGCGGGCTCGATGGCGCAGTTTGCTACCGCGCCAACACAGGTGCCGATTTTGCCACTCACGCCCCTTATCTACTTTGCGCTTTCGACGCTCGGCGCTGGCGACGGCTCGGGCGCGACCAGCCGTATTGCGCAGCCGGGCGCAGGCGGCGGCGGAAACCGCGAAACGGCGACCCGCTCAAATACTGGCGGTATAGGCGCGGGCGACGGCGCGGCGGCTTCATCGTCCACCGCAGCAACCGCAGGCGCGGCCTTGACCGGCGGCAACGAGACGCCTTTCCGGCCGCCTTTCGGCGGCGGCGCAGGCGCGGTTTCCAACGGCACGGCGACGGCATCCAAGGGCGGCCTCGGCGCGGGTGGCGGCGCCGCGGTCGGCACCACTGGTGTCGGCGGCGGCGGCGGCGACGGATATGCGTTCTACCAACTGTACGCGTGAGCAGCATGACATTGTTCGCACACATTGAAACCGGTTACGCCCTGGATGTTCACGATCATCCGGACGAGCCATCGTATGCCGTCTGGGCAAAGCTGATTCCAGGGTCGTCTAACTGGACAATTTCTGCAGTCCCCGCCGGCACCGTGCATGGCGCTAAATCAGACCGCCAGGGCGGTTGGGTAAATCCAGAGACGCCCGCACCTACGCCTACTCCAAAAGTGCTGAGCAAAACTGCATTCCAGGATTACGCGGTATCCCAACTTGGTGGCGTGCCTGCTGGCATGGGCCGTTTCACCGAAATCATGGATGCCACGCGTGATAGCCAAAACCCCGCGGTGCGTTTTGCTTTCGCGCGCTATGAGGCTGCTCTGACGTTTGAGAAAACCAATGTCGCGGCGCTGACTTCGATCATGGCTTCTGACACCACTCAAAACCACATTACGACGCAAGAGCGCGCCGACATTCTAAATAACTGGCCGACCTAAATGCCGACCGAGATGACCTACACGTCGTTGGTGACTGACCTCACGCAGTATGCACAGCGTGGGAACGCCACCAATGACGCCGTGGTCCAAGATCAGATACCCAAGATCATCAACCTTGCGGAGCGCCAAATTGCGCGCGAGCTGAAGGTTCAGGGGTTCATCAACGTCGTGCAGTGGACGCTGACCAGTGGGTTGGCCGTTTACCCGAAGCCCGACCGCTGGCGCGAAACCATCTCCATGAGCATTGGCACGGGCACGACCAACAACACGCGCGTTCCGTTGCGTGAACTGTCTTACGAGGCCGCCAATAATTACTGGACGGATCGCACGGTCACCGCGACGCCGAAGTTCTGGGCGGACTACGACTACACGCACATTCTGATTGTCGGGACGCCTGATGCGGCCTACCCGTCCGAATGGCTTTATTGGCAACTGCTGCCGCTGCTTGACGCCGTCAACACAACCAACTGGCTCACGCAGTACGCCCCCAACGCCCTTCTTCACGGCAGTTTGAAGCTGCTGTTTGAGTTCCTCGGCAACGACGACGCCGTGAAGTGGGGCGCCCAATATGACCGCGACATGGCTGGTCTTGCGGGCGAGGACACGCAGAAGATCGTGGACCGTTACTATAAGAGGACCACATCGTGACGTCATTTACCGATACCTTCGGCGGCGGAACGATCCAGCCGGCGCAACCAAGCTATGCGGCTTACACCTCAAGCACGTCTCTGACGCTGGCGTGGCCGCTTGAGACCGCCCCGTCAAACAACGTCTTCGCGGCGATCAACGACATCAGCTTTACGGCGTCGTCGCTCACAATCACGATGGACGACGCCACGAACACGTCCAACGGCACCGCGGGCCTTTTCAACAACGTCGGCTCTAACCAGTTCACCGTCAATGGCGCAACCGGTGGGGCAATCCTGACGGCGACCGCGGGCGCTGCCTGGTACGCTTACCTGACGAACAACTCCACGACGGGCGGAACTTGGAAGACGTTTCAGTTCGGCGCGGGCACGTCGTCGGCCTCGGCCGCAGCCCTTGCCGGCCTCGGCTTGGTGGCGATCACCACCACGCTAAACCAGCAGTATTCTGTCTCGACCAGCAACACCACACCGCGCACACTGACCACCGCCGAGCGCGCGGGAACCCAGGTCTGGACCGGCGGCGCGGGGGCGTGGACGTTTTCGGCCCTGGCGACGCTAACCAACGGCTGGTTCACCAACATCACCAACCAAGGCACCGGCGCGGTGATCCTGACGCCGCCGTCCGGCACCATTGACGGCGCGGCCACCAAGACGCTGAACCCCGGCGATACCGCCATCGTGATGACCGATGGCTCCAACATGTACACGCTCGGCTTCGGCCAGAGCGCGGTCTATTCGTTCACCTACATCACCATCAACGTCGGCGGCCTGAGCGGCACCTACACGCTATCTGGCGCAGAACTGAACAAGACGGCGATCAAATTCACCGGCGCGCTGGCTGGCAACCTCGACATCATCGTCCCATCCACTCAGCAACAATACTGGATTGACAACTCCACGACGGGCTCATTCATCTTCGGCGTCCGTACAACTACGCAGACGACGCCGGGCGTGCAGGTCGGTAACGCGTCCACACGCATGATCCTGTATTGCAACGGCACGTCTGTGGTGAACGCCGAGACGCTCGGGCTGTCGTCGCCAGTCCAGATCACACAGGGCGGCACGGGCGCCACGACGGCCTCCGGCGCGCGCGTCAATCTGGACGTGCCGAGCAATCTTGATGCGTTCACCTATGCCTTGATGTTTGGCTGATGACCTCTGGGTTCACCCCGCTTCAGATTTACTCTCAGCCAGGATGCAAGCTCGACGGCACGCTTCTGGAAGGCAACAACTACGTCGATAACCAATGGTGCCGCTATCAGCTCCGCAAGGGGTTGCCGCGCAAGATGGGCGGCTACAAGCGGCTGACGAACGAGTTGTCCGGCATCACGCGCGGCATGAGCATTTTCAGCAACAACGGGCTGAACTACGCACATACCGGTTGGTCTGGTGGGATTGAGCAGTTTTCTCTGGACATTAATGGCAACGTGTCCGGCATCACCAACCGGACGCCAGCCTCGTATACCACCAACGCAAACACGCTGTGGCAGTTCGATAATCTTTACGACGGCACGGCTGTTTCAACGATCATCTTGGCGAGCGGGCCACCAAACCTATCCGACATTTCGTCGTCGACGGCAACGCCGGTTTACTACGGCAACGTGCTGCTCGGCGCACCGCTGACCGCAACCGCGTCGCCAAATGTCGCGGGCGGTGTATTCGCCCTCGGCCCATATGCCGTTAGTTTTGACCATGACGGTATCGTCAATTGGTCGCCGGTTAATAACGTCGCAGGCGCTTGGACGACTGCGCGGCCCGCCTCAACCAAACTCGTCGCTGCACTGCAGATCCGCGCTGGCGCTGGCAATGGCCCTTCCGGATTGATCTGGGGGCTGGACTCGCTTCTCCGCATGACCTTCGTCGGCGGCGCGACAACATTCAACTTCGACAACATCTCCCCCCAGTACAGCATTCTGTCCTCGCAGACGCCGATTGAATTTGACGGCATCTATTACTGGGTCGGCATTGATAAATTCCTGATGTTCAACGGCGTGATTCAGGAAGTTCAGAACGGCATGAACGCCAACTGGTTCTTTGACAACCTGAACTACGCGGCGGCGCAAAAGTGTTTCACGACCAAGATCCCGCGGTGGGGTGAAATCTGGTTCTGCGCGCCGCTATTCGGTGCGACGGAATGCAATTACGCCGCGATCCTGAACGTCAAGCTCTCCCGCACCCTCGGCTATAACGTCTGGTATCACACCAAACTCCCCAACGGAGGTCGCTCTTGCGCGCAGTACGCCCGCGTTTTCCGCTCGCCGCTATTCACCGGCGTGGACGTTGATGCGACGACCGCAAAATACAAGCTCTGGCAGCATGAAGCGCCAGGCGTGGTCGACGAGATTGACGGCCCGAAAGTCGCCGCGGTGCAGTCCTACTTTGAAACAAATGCGATTTGCATGGCGATCCCAGCGCAAGGCTTGGATGGCGCGTCAAACCAGTCCCTCTACTGCGAATACATAGAGCCTGATTTCGTCCAGTCGGGCGATATGACCGTGCAGGTTCTGGGATCGCGGTCCAATGCCCGCGCGCCCGATGCGGCCAGCGACCCGGTATCGTTTATTGCCCAGACCACTGCAGGGGTATCGGCCGACGACCAGCTTGTCTATCTCCGCGAGGAGCGCCGGCAGATGCGGTTCCGGTTCACCAGCAACGTCACCGGCGGCAACTACGAAATGGGCTCACCTATCGCCCAGGTCCGTATCCCCAAGACAGACAGCCGGATCACCTCGTAATGCCCGCGATCTCCCGCACCATCGGAACCGACGGCCTGAACGTCCAAGAATGGACGGCGGCGACCGCTATGGATTTGGAGACATTCGGGAATATCCCGACGCTGCTGAATCCTAGTAATTGGCGCGAGTGGGCGCTTGCCGTAATTGGGCTTGCGTCCCTATCAGGAATAGTGTTGCCGAATCCAAACTCGTTTGACGAATGGCGGGATTGGGCTAATAATTTCAATGCTGTGCTTGAAGGACGGCAGTAATGGCTATGGGACTGCAGCAAGCGGCTAATCAAGTCCAGGCCATGGGTCGCGGACCCGACACTCAGCTTGCCCACATTTCGCCGGATGAGTCTAAGTTCATCGACATGCTGCAAGGCGGTCGACGGACCAACCCGACGACGGGCCTGCCTGAGTATTCCATGTTCGGGAATATTTTAAAGGCGGTGGCAAGGGCCGCGGGGGCCATTGGCGGGTTTATGGTTGGCGGGCCTGCGGGCGCCGCGGCGGGTTCTGGGGCTGCGACGAAGTTGACGGGGGGGTCGTGGAAAGAGGCTTTGGGAAGCGCGGCGTTGTCGGGGATTGGCTCATGGGGTGCGCAGGGGTTGACTGGCGGCGGCTGGTCGCCGACGGGTGCGCCAGGCGGCACAGCAGCGTATCAAAATGCCGTAGATAAATTTCGTCTTGCGGGAACGCCTATTCCCGATAGCGCGCTGAGTTCTCCAGGCATCATGGCTGTCGCCAAGTCCGCCCCCGGCATTGCCGCGGGCCTCGGTGCCAACCTTATGCCGCCTACGCCCGCCGCCGCACCCGCCATGCCCTCCACCCCAGGCTCCTCCATCCACCTCAACGACGTCGTGCCCCAGCCGCGGACGCTGAACCCGTACACCGGCAAGCCCGAGGACTTCGCGACGTCGGGGCATGTGTTTTACTCGCCCCTGAATCCGGTGCCGAAATACAAGACGGCAGCGACGCCGGACGACCAGTTGCCGATGCAGTTTGCAGGCGGTGGCCCCGTCATGGGCCTCCAAGCCCCCGACCTCGGTGCGCGCGCGTTCCGTGGTGCGGGGATCAATCCGCCGGGGATGCCGGGCAATCAGGTCATGAACGGGCCGCAGATGCCGGGCATCGGCAATCACGTCAAGCAGATGCAGCAGGCGGCGATGTTGGGGTATCAGGCTGCCAAAAGCGGCGGGGCGATTAAGGGGCCGGGGACGGGGACTTCGGACTCGATCCCCGCGATGCTGAGCGACGGCGAACACGTAATCGACCAAGCTACAGTAGACCTTGCGGGCGGTGGGGATAACGACCGTGGACAGCGGGTCATTGAGCAGATCAAGCAGAAGATTCGCGCAGGCCACGTCGCCGACCCTAAGCGCCCCCCGGCTTTCCAAAAAGGCGCAGCGCGGGCGAAGAAGCGCGCGGGGATGAAATGAACGCCCTCACCCAACCCATCCTCACCGCCCCCGTCGCGTTCACGATCTGCCGCTGGCTAAAGGCGCGCGACTTCCTGCTGGAGGCAATTCAGCGCCTCGACGGAACGCACACCGAGGAAGACATCGTCGCCATGCTGCTGTCAGGCCGCGCGGGCCTGTGGCTCAATGGTGCGTGCGCTGCTGTGACGGAAATAGCACAGAACGGACGCCTCAAAGAGGTCAACGTCCTGATCGCAGGCGGCAAGATGGAAGACATCGTCGCCATGAAGCCGTCGCTTGAACAGCACGCGCAAAAAATGAACTGCGACCGCGTTGTGATTCGTGGCCGCAAGGGTTGGGAGCGCGTGCATCCGGATTATCGGCTGAGCGGGATTACGCTCTGCAAGGAAGTGTAATGTCGGACGTCGTGTTCAAAATCTACAAAGTCACTGGGCAGTGCGGGCGCGCGTATGTCGGCATCACGCGCATGACTGTGAAAGCGCGGTGGGAAACGCATCTGCGCTGCAAACAGGGCGGAATTTTCTACGATCTGATCCGAGAGAAGGGCCGCGACTGGTTCACGGTTGAGACTCTGTGCGAAGCGTATTCAATCCGCGAAGCGATTGCCTGTGAGCGTGCCATGATCGCTGTGCACAATACGTATTACAAGCAGGGTGGCTTGAACCGGAATATTGGCGGGGGCGGGAATGTGAAAGATACCGCCAGCGAGCAAGAGCGCCGTTTGAAAAGCGAAGCGGCAAAGCGGATGTACGAAAAAAATCCTGATCTGAGATTCGCAGGTACTCGCGCCTATAACGCCATGGGACGACCTGTGTCTCCGGATGGGCACGCGCGCAAACTTGAGGGATTGAAGAGCGCCCATACAAAAGAAGTGCGTGCCAGAGCGTCCGCGACACGCCTGCGTAACATTCAAGAAAATCCCGAGATCGAAAATACCCGTAAGCGTGATGAACAGCGTCTAATCAATTATGAGAAGGCGCTTGCTTACCGCGTCGGGCGTATTCGTCCTCATCGGTTTCACCCGTCTTATGCCGACCAGACTTGGCACTTGAAGTGCGGGCCAAAGAAAATGGAGGCTGCTTAAATGGGTGGCTCGACTCCTTCAACCACAACGCAAAACGTCATCCAGAAGACTGAGCTTCCAGAGTGGTATCAAACGTATCTCCAAAACGTCATGGGCCGCGCCGTGACGCAGGCCGGCGACAAGGGCGTTGACGCGAACGGCAAAAGCCTCATCCCGGTTCAGCAGATTGCGGGCCTCCGCCCGGATCAGCTTGCCGCCTATCAGCAGGTCCGCGACTACGCGACCGCGGCGCAGCCGGACTACACAAAGGCTGGGAATTTGTACGGTCAGCAGGCTGGTGTGGATTTCCAGGGCGCTGCATCGCCGGGCATGAAGTCTGTGGACTTTGGCGGCGCTGTCGCCCCCGGCATTGCGCAGATGACGGCTGCCGGCAACCGCGACACAGCGGCTACGGCAATACCGTATGCTCAGCAGGGGCTGGGCTATCTGCAGAGTTCAGCGCAGGGTTCATCGCTGGCTAATGCCAACCCGTACATCCAGGCGTCCACGCAACCGACTGGCTTGCAGGCCGCTTCGCCGTTCCTGGGCGCGGCCGCACAGAAGTCCTACGGCGACGTTTCGTCGTACATGAATCCGTACAATCAGGCAGTCACCGACCAGATCGCCAGCTTGGGTGCGCGCAACCTGTCGGAAAATATTCTTCCAGCCATCAGCGACCAGTTCGTCAGTTCGGGGCAGTACGGATCTCAACGGCAGGGCGTGCTGAGCGAGCGCGCGTTGCGTGATACCCAAGCCAACATCCTGGCGCAGCAGAACCAGGCGCTACAGGCAGGCTACGGGCAAGCGCTCAATGCTTCCCAGAACGATTTGTCGCGTCAGGCTGGCCTTGCGGGCACCGCAGGCGGCCTTGGAAGCGCGCAGCAGCAGGCGCTGCTTGGGGCGGGTCAGGCTACTGGGCAATTGTCGTCAACGGATCTGGCGCGGTTGCAAGCGGCCGGCGTGGACGTTGGGCAGCTCGGCTTGGGGCTCGCCGGCGCGCAGTCCACGGACGCCGCCCGGCAACTCGCTGCAGGCCAGGGTGTTGGGCAGTTGGGGCTTTCCGCCGCACAGGCCCAGGGCCAGTACAATCTCGGCCAGGGCCAACTCGGGCTGTCGGCCGCCGGGCAACAGGCCACGAACTACGGAAACGCCGCGCAGGGTCGGACGGCCCTCGGTGGTGCGCTTCAGACGGCTGGGTTGCAAGGTGCTTCGGCCCTCG
>Ga0214919_10009968_pt1 | contig 12137 bp, 9 predicted proteins | sample LL1503_MetaG_FD_177994 | JGI IMG/M metagenome (GOLD analysis project Ga0214919, IMG submission 177994) | Freshwater microbial communities from Lake Lanier, Atlanta, Georgia, United States - LL-1503 | ecosystem: Environmental > Aquatic > Freshwater > Lake | place: USA: Georgia | collected 2015-03-15
AAGGTCGTGTCAATCAGATTCGCGCTGAGATCGAAAAATCAGATTCTGACTACGATCGCGAGAAGCTACAAGAGCGTCTTGCCAAGCTTGCTGGTGGCGTTGCCGTCATCAAAGCTGGCGCCGCAACTGAAGTTGAACTCAAGGAACGCAAACATCGGATCGAAGATGCAGTTCGCAATGCGAAAGCTGCAGTCGAAGAAGGAATCGTTTCTGGCGGCGGCGTAGCGCTTTTGCAAGCATCAAAGAAAGCCTTCGATAAGTTGAAGCTTTCTGGCGATGAAGCAACTGGTGCGAAGATCGTCGAACTCGCTGTCGAAGCTCCGTTAAAGCAGATCGCTGTTAATGCAGGTCTTGAAGGTGGAGTAATCGTTGAGAAAGTTCGTCATCTTGATCCAGGACATGGTCTCAATGCAGCAACAGGTGAGTATGTCGACATGATCAAAACTGGAATTATCGATCCAGCCAAGGTCACTCGCTCTGCTCTCCAGAACGCAGCATCCATCGCAGCGTTGTTCTTGACAACAGAAGCTGTGATTGCAGATAAGCCAGAACCTAAGCCTGCAGTACCTGCTGCTCCAGGCGGAGATATGGACTTCTAATAAAATCACTTATTAACTAAGTAAACGCCCAGTATTCACTGGGCGTTTACTTTTTCAGTTCACGCTTCACCCGAAATGTCATCGTCCACAGTGGTAGAACCACATTTGCTCATCGACCGAGAATTGAGTTGGCTCGATTTCAATACCCGTGTTCTGGAATTGGCAGAAGACTCAAATCTTCCCCTACTCGAGCGGGTTCGATTTTTGTCAATCTTCTCATCAAACCTGGACGACTTTTTTATGATTCGAGTTGCCTCGGTTAAACTCAAAATTGAATCCGGTGCCACATATTCCAACGCCGCCGGATTCCCACCCCAGGCTCACTTAGAAGAGATTCTCAAAAAAGTTCACCGTCTTATTGATAGACAAACGGAATGTTTTCACGGTCAAATCGTTCCAGCGCTAGCCGAACATAATATTCACTTCGTTCATTGGGATGAACTCACCGAAGTTGAGTGCGATTACTTGTTCGAAATCTTCAATTCCCAGATATTTCCAGTTTTGACGCCTTTGGCAGTTGATCCGTCGCATCCATTTCCGTATATCTCAGGACTTTCGTTGAGTCTGGCAGTCATTGTTAAGCATCCTGAAACTTCAGAAGAATTCTTCGCTCGAGTAAAAGTTCCCAATGTTCTACCAAGATTCATGCCCACTCACCAGACTCAGAAAATAAGATTCATTGCGTTAGAAGAGATTATCTCTGCTCACTTGCAGGAACTTTTTCCTGGAATGATTATCGAAGATTATTATTCATTTCGACTTACTAGGAATGAAGACCTCGATATTGATGAAGACGAAATCGATAACATCCTCGAAACGATGGAACAAGAACTCTTGCGTCGCAAATTTGGGCCACCGGTAAGACTAGAGGTGGATATTGAAATCAAGAGCGAACTTCTGGATCGATTGATCTCTGAATTAGAAATTACCAATAGGGACGTTATTAAGTATCGGGGCCCACTAGACCTTACTGGACTGAATGTAATTGCCGATATCGATCGTCCAGATCTGCGTTTTTCTCCCTATCGCTCGCGAATGCCTGCGGGGTTGCACGACTCAGAAGATCTGGATCCAGACTCGTTCTTTCAGCTACTTCGCGAAAAAGAAATATTGCTACATCATCCATATGAGTCGTTCACCTCCTCAGTAGTTCGTTTCATTGAGACTGCTGCGATAGATCCTAAAGTGCTTGCGATAAAACAGACGCTTTACAGGACTTCTGGAGATTCGCCAATTATGGAAGCTCTTATTGAAGCGGCTCAAGCTGGAAAACAGGTCCTAGCAGTAGTTGAGATTCGCGCACGATTCGATGAATTAGCTAACGTGAAGTGGGCTCGCAAGTTAGAAGAGGCTGGCGTCCACGTCGTGTATGGACTGATGGGATTGAAGACACACGCGAAGCTATCACTCATCGTTAGAAATGACGGAGATGGTTTCAGACGATATTGCCATGTAGGTACTGGAAATTACAATCCAAAGACCGCGCGACTATATGAAGATCTTGGAATTCTCAGCGCAGATCCAGTTTTATGTGACGACCTTTCACGTCTTTTTAATCAACTTTCGGGATTTGTTAGTGATTTGGATTTTCAAAGATTAATCGTCGCGCCTAAGTCCCTTCGAACGACGTTGCTGGAGAAGATAGAGCACGAAATATCTAATGCTAAAAACGGAAAAGATTCACGTATCCGTCTGAAACTAAATTCTTTGCTCGATGAACACTTTGTCGCTGCACTTTATCGCGCTTCACTTGCGGGAGTAAAAGTTGATGTGGTGGTTCGTTCAATCTGTGCTTTAAAACCCGATTTACCGGAAATGTCAGAAAAAATCCGAGTCAGGTCAATTCTAGGTAGATTCCTTGAGCATTCACGTATCTATCAATTTCACAATGATGGAGATGTTGAAACCTGGATTGGAAGCGCGGATCTCATGAACCGAAACCTCGATCGTCGAATTGAAACGCTAATCAGAGTGGATGAGGTTTCTCATAAAGAGCGAATAAACCAACTATTAGATCTCTACAACTCGGATGACATAAAGCGTTGGCAAATGAATAACCATGGTGAATGGCGTTATGTAGGTTCGCGAGATACCGGCGAGACTCTGATCGATATTCAAGATAGATTAATGGAGGTTTGGCGTGTCAGATATTAATCAAATTTCTGCCGCTGGAGCGTTAGTTTGGCGAAGAAATGCCAATGACGAAGTAGAGATAGCTTTGGTCCATCGGATGAAATATGACGACTGGTCGATACCGAAGGGCAAGGTAGAAGGTGAAGAATCCCTTATTGCGTGTGCTTATCGAGAGACTATGGAGGAAACAGGATTTGAAGTTCGTTTTGGTCCGAAGATTGGAGCCATTTCATATTCTGTAGGCGATGTACCTAAGACTGTGACCTATTGGTCTGCAAAATTCTTATCTGAGCGAGGCTCTCCCAATCCTGGAGAGGTTGACGAAGTTCGTTGGATGACAATTCTTGAGGCTCAGAACTTCCTGTCACGAGAATTGGATAAGAAGATAATCAAGGATTTTCTTGCAATTGATCTCGACACAAAGCCCTTGATCCTGCTCCGTCACGCCAAAGCAATTGAGCGAAGTGATTGGGCAGGTGAAGATACAGATCGACCTTTGAGTTCTTACGGCGAGCGTCAATCGCGACGTCTGCTATCTAGCCTTCAACCTTATGCGATTGAAGAGATGCACTCATCAAGCGCTGTTCGTTGTTACGAGACCATCACCCCAATGGCTCGCTCAATGAATATTGACTTCTTTTTCACAGATAGTCTCTCTGAAGAAGTTTTTAATCGAGATCATGAGCGACCAATCAAATACATTCATCGACTCTTGGTAAATGATTACCCTGTTCTGGTATGCAGTCACAACCCTATTCTTCCGGAGGTTATTTCAAGTTTCGTAAATAAATTTGGAGTTGATGTTTCTGATATTAAACTTGAACCGGGAGATGCTTGGGTGGCTCACCACGTTGATCGAGAAGTTGTAAGCGTGGAGTATTTGCCGGGACCCAGAATTTAAGACTCCATCCAATCGAGCCATTTCAAGATAATTCCTTCGCGTAGCGCCCAAGGACATATTTCAAGCTCTTGAATATCTAAACTTCGCATAACACTCTCAGCCACGAAAGCTCCTGCGGTTATTTGTCTAGCTCTTGTAATGGAGACCCCTGGAAGTTCCGATCTTTGCTCTTGGGTCATATCAGCAAGTTTTGGTGTGATCTTGCGGAGCGAATCAATCCTCAATTTCTTTCCATTCCCGTCAATCCAATCACCGCACAAGCGCGCGAGTGTGCGTAGAGTTTTGCTCGTCGCAATTGCTCGATCTGTCTCTTGATGCATTAAAAGCGTTGGAAGTACTTCTGCCAAATTCGCTTCAATATGATCACGAAGGTTTCGTATGGATTTCTTAGTAAATGGGTCACCCTCTAAATGATTTTTTGTGAGTCGCGAAGCACCAAGGGGGAGAGACATGGCAACATCTGGAACTTCGTTAACGCCAACAGCTAGTTCTAAAGAACCACCGCCAATATCAACCATAAGTAGGCGACCGCTGGACCATCCATACCAGCGACGAGCGGCGAGAAAAGTAATTTTCGCTTCATCTTCTCCACTCAGTACCTGAAGATCAATCTGGAAGTCTTCGTTAATTTTGGCAATTATGTCTGGGCCGTTCTTTGCTTCTCGTAGTGCCGACGTAGCAAAAGGTAACAATTCTTCCGTTTCAACCTTTTTGGCTTCATGTAGAGATCGCCTTATCGCCTCCCGCAATAGTCGCGTTCCTTCTGCTGATACAAATCCATCTTCGGAGAGATATTCGGCTAGTCGAACTTCTTCTTTGTAATTGATGTTCGGATTTGGTCGAGCTCCAGGCGAAGCATCAACGACTTGTAGATGAACAGTGTTTGAACCAACATCAAGAACGCCTAATCGCACAGTGGAACTCTAATGGTGGTATCCGGCTTTCACTCGTTATTAACTTTGAGTTCTCCGACCATCCGTCGTCTTGTTAGTCATTATTCTGCGGGCGTTCATCAAACATTTTCCTGTTGATTGCTTTCCTCCCGAATCCTGTGGCACGCGAGAGCAATCCTTTGCGCTCTCAATACAAAGGGGAAAAATGAAAAAGAAACTTCTTGGGACTGTCAGCGCACTCGCATTGGCCGTCTCTTTCAGCACATCGGCCGCCTATGCAGCCAACAACACTCCTATCTATGTTCTGTCATCTCACAACGCGGTACAGCTCAAGGTTTTAGCGACCGCGGGAGACAAGATAAGCGGGAACCTTATTAAGGGAATTCCCGATGGAATGGGAGCGCACAAAATGGATAATGGAATGCTCCAGCTCTTCTCTGTGTTTGAGCACTCAACTTCGGCAGCAAAAGCACGAGAGTCATTAACTTCACCATGGGGAGCTTCCATTACAACATTTACCTACAATCCTCGCTTGAAGTTCTTTAAAGATGCAGATAACAATTTCATCAAAACCGTAAACTTCTGGAATTACAAAGAAGGTAAGTGGACTTCTAATCCCGTAGGTGCTGGTCCCACTGATGCTCCCGCCGGGACATTCGGTTGGGGTTTAAGCCGTTTCTGTTCAGCAAATCTTGCACCGGCCGGAACATTCTCATTCACTGAGAATGGCAAGAAGATTGGTTATGACGGAGCACTTTTCTTAACGGGTGAAGAATCTGGTGACGCATCTCGCGGTTTCGTCTTTGAAATGAATGGAACTGGTTATCAATTTCCAGGAATCGGCATGGCGTCATGGGAGAATCTGTTAACGAATCCAAAACCTGGCAAAAACACTGTCGTAATGGGTAATGAAGATGGATCTGCGACTAATAGCCACGTCAAGATGTGGGTTGGCCAAAAGCAAGCCACCGGAAACGCCTTTGAAAAAGCAGGTTTAGCGGATGGAAAGCTATACGTACTAAACGTTCCTTCGGCAGCGAATGACAACGTCTTTAGAACAACGATTGGAAAGAATAAGAAAACAGCAGTCGATTTCAAAGAGGTCAATTGGAACCAATCAATTTCGGATTTCGATAAATCTGTCACAAATGCTGGCTCAGAATTTGCCCGAGTTGAAGATGGTGAATGGGATCCAAACAATCCGAACATTTACTACTTCCTCACGACAGAATCGAATAAAGATCCTGTAGCAACAGCGCCAAATCCTGCGCTGCCAACAACTTCTCGAGACGGCGGTGCTTTATGGCGACTAACATTTAAAGATGCTCAAAATCCTCTTTTGGGCGCAGAACTTGAGATGTTGCTCAATGGCGGAGAGTCGCTTTATCTATCGAAACCAGACAATATGGCTGTGACAAAGAGTGGCGTAGTAATGATTCAAGAGGATCCAGGTAATAACGATGCCTTAGCACGTGTCATTGCGTATCGAATAAAAGATGGAGCAATGGCAACAGTTGCTCAGTTTGATCCTGCGTATTTCACCAAAACTGGATCTAAGTTCATGACTATTGATGAAGAGTCAAGTGGAATTATTGATGTGACTGATCTAGTCAAAGGTAAGAACGATAAGAACACATACTTCTTATTCAATGCCCAAGTTCATACTTCTGGAGTTATTGCTGCACGTCCGGACAAGGTACGCAGCCCTGTGGCTCAAAAAGAACTGAACAATGCGGCGCTCGAAGGGGGTCAGTACTACCTGATGACAATTGGCGATTGGGAATCCATCTTCAAACGCTAACACCTAGCCGAAAACCCAGGGTGTCACGAGGGGCGCCCTGGGTTTTTGTTTTCACAAGTAATCTATAAATGATGTAAAGCAGAGAGAGTCATAAACTTTTAGGAGGCGTAACGTAGGAAAGTTTCAATCTCAATGCGATGTGTAATCGGAGTGATTTCTAATTCTCCATATGCGTTCCGAGCTATAGCTTTACGTTGCGCGACATATGTAGGAGAGGCACCGTTAAGAATATGCTCAAAGCGCACTGAACCACGAATGTATTTATCAAGAAGTTTGAAGTTTCTTGAGTCACTGAATACCGCTTCTTCTTTCGGTATTTCCGCATCGTTATGAGGAAAGAGAGTCCGGAAAGTTATTGCGAGCGCTCGCAGACCGGTATTCACAATTCGCCGAGCGTAAAATTGTGGACCTCGAGCATAAGCGGCTACAGCGATGAAACGTTGGAAATGGACTCGCTTGTTTACCAAGGCGCTGTAGGAATCATGAGTCATAAAACGTACTAACTCCGCGATGTCGAATGCTCCACTTAAAGATGGAACCTGACGACATTGGGTGATTAGCTGGTGACGTAAAAGCGGAAAAGCAAGCTTTGAACTTTGGTGTTCTATTTCCTCAAGCGAATCATTATCTGCATAAAGCGCCAGACCATTGTCGGCACACCATTGTGCCCGTGCACGCTGATCATCGGTCCCACGATTGTTTGGGATGAATAAGGTTGGCAATCCCGCAGGGATATTTTCGTGAACACTGTTGTATCCAGCCGCGCACACTGCTGCGTCAAAACCATGGAGCAGATCGGCCAGAGGGAAATACCTAATGACTGTGGCTGTCATGTTTTCTGGCAGAAGAGATTCTCCATTTTCACCTCTAGGTTCTCGTGCCATCACAATCTGTACATCGGGCCATGAAGCTAGACCCTTAAAGACAGCGGAAATTCTCTGGTTGAGATCTGTGCTACCAATTCCCATTTGAACAAGAACCACAGGCTTCTCTGGACTAACTCCCATAATTTCGCAGGCTTTGTGGCGGCTATACGCACGACCTCGGTCATACAGTGAGACTGGATTCATCAATAAGGCTTCAGCTCTTAACTTCGTTGGACCGCGATCAGCACTTCTTGCTACATCGCCAGGTTCAATAACGTAATCCATGAGTTTGGATTGCAAACCAAGTAAGACTCCCTGCGGTTTACGCTGCCACATTCCCCTGCGAATCCAGACTAAATTGATATGTGGTCTCGCAAATTTCGCCGCTACGATGCCTGAGTAAGGCACAACCCCATCAAATGTTACGACTTTTGCATCAGTTTCATCGATGAGCGCAACGAGCCTATCTCGCAAATATCGATCCCACTTCTTTTTAATCATCAAACCTTTATCGCGACCGGGTACATATTCACACTCGAGATTTAGTGCGGAGGCAACTTCTAGAACCGAATACGCCATTGAGAAAATGATGGGCCGAGCGTGTGGATGTAATTCTCGAGCTATTGCGCTTGCTCGGATGAGATGTCCTGCCCCAACCCCGTTGCTGGTCACCATGATTACTGACGGTTTCGTCACGTGCGCACTTTAAGAGTTCAATTTGAACGGAAGTAGAACTTTAAGTAAACGCAAAACTTTTAATCGAATGCCGATGAGGAAGTTTACCAAAGCGACTATGACACTTCACCTTAGAGACCCTAGATTGTAAGGAAAAAAGTGACAATTTCGTTACGTGAGAATAGCAATAATCACCGAATCGTTCTTGCCGAGCATCAATGGCGTGACTAATTCGGTTATTCAAGCAAGACAGTCACTTCTTTCTCATGGTCATGATGTTTTGATCATCGCACCGGATGGTGGACAAATTCCAGAAACTTATGAAGTGTCAAAGATCGTCAGATTGCCAGCAGTAAACTTGAAAAACGCTTTATCAGTCGCGTTACCCAGTCCAACAATTGAACGCGTACTGCGCGCGTACAAGCCCGATATTGTTCACTTGGCATCACCAGCATTTATGGGCGCATTTGCTCAACGTGTGTGTAGTCGGTTGGGCATTCCAACAATCGCTGCCTACCAGACAGATTTCGTTGGATTTTCCAGACATTACCGCATCGGATTTGCTTCTCATGGAATAAACCAATTAGTCAAAAGTATTCATGGGAACGCAACATTAAACCTTGCACCTTCTCAATATGCAACCAACATCTTGAAAGAGCTTGGGATAACGTCGATTGCAAGATGGGGTCGCGGGGTTGATTTAGATCTTTTTAATCCAATGAGAAGAAGCATTGATGCAGCTCGTAGAGAGAAAAAGATTCTAGGATTTGTTGGTCGGCTTGCGCCAGAAAAGGGGATTCACAAGCTGGCACAACTTGCAAACGACCCAAGGTTTCAAATTGAGATTGTAGGGGATGGCCCAGAGCGATTGAACCTACAAGAGTTAATGCCACAAGCGCATTTCGCGGGTAAACTCACCGGCACACGACTAGCTGAAACTATTGCAAATTTTGATTGCTTCATTCATCCCGGTGAGCACGAAACTTTCTGTCAAGCTGCGCAAGAAGCTCTCGCTTCAGGAGTGCCGGTAATTGCACCTAAAAAAGGCGCGGTAAAGGAATTCGTTGTAGATGGATTTAACGGATTAACTGTAGATATGTCAAAGCCGCATTCGTTGGAGGAAATTAGTGATGACCATTGGAACTCGCTTTTCTCCAGTGAATTCAAGATTAATGCACGCAATTCAGTGAAAAATCGCAGTTGGGATTCAGTAAACAGCGAATTGATATCTCATTATCAGTCGATACTTGCACAACGCGAACTATCGGAAAACCCGATAGCATCATGAAGATTCTGCATATTGCCAACTTTTATGGGCCCAAATCTGGCGGAATTAAGACGACAATTCATGATTTAGGAAAGAGATATCAAGAAGCGGGACATCAATTTACATTCGTAGTTCCTGGAATTCATTTGTCACAAACTACTACCGCATACGGGACCGCACTCTATCTCTCGAGTCGTGAATTGCCATTCTCGGGCGGCTATCGCATCTTCAAGAGTAAAAGAGAGATTAAACAAGCCATAATCATGAATAAACCAGACCGAATTGAATGTTCTGATCGTTTTACACTGTTGTTCATAGGTCCGTGGGCGCGAAAGAGAGGTATTGAGACGCTCGTTTTCAGTCATGAAACCCTGAGAGGCCTATTTGCAAAATTTTTACCAGCTCCAAACTTCTTTGCCAAAATTGCGGACTGGCACAATGGTCGCCTATCGCGGGCATTTGATTACGTAATTGCAACCACGCGATTTGCGGCGCGAGAGTTCGAGAATTTGAAGGTTTCTAATCTCAGGCTGATACCGCTCGGTGTGGACTCTTCCACCTTCTCCCCGGAGAGGAGAAGCGAGATACTCCGTCGAAAATTATTGGTAGATTCACAATTTCTTCTAGTCCATTGCGGTCGCCTATCGCCGGAGAAAGATCCTCATATATCTCTAGGAGCGCTTCGCGTCTTAAGGGAGAAATTTGGAATAGATGCGCGACTGGTCGTAATTGGTGGCGGTCCACTATCCGAAAAATTGAAAAAGGATGCAGCAGGCTTACCTGTCACTTTTACGGGATACATCGCAAACCCCGCAAAAATCGCGGATATTCTCTGTGGCGCGGATGTGTCTCTTGCGCCTGGCCCACTCGAAACATTCTGCCTCTCCGCGCTCGAATCTTTGAGTTGCGGGACTCCTGTTGTGGCAAATTCTCGCTCTGCGGTGGGCGAACTTCTCGACGAAAACGGTTCAAAAAAATGTGGCGCTACGGCCAAGGATGAATTTGAGTTTGCGGAGAAGATTACGTCAATTCTTCGCGGACCTTCATTAAGGTTAGCGGCGCGCAATCGAGCATTGGAATATTCGTGGGACCGAACTGTGCAAGAACTCCTGAAATTAGGGAACGCTGAGATTGCCGGAGCGCGAGCCGCATGAAGAAAACTCTTAACTTTGTTGTCATGGGTGACAGTGCCGCCTATGGAACTGGCGATGTCATTCTCGCCGACAGACCATTCGGATGGGCTGCTCGAATTGCAGACGCGATTGAATCTCCATTGACCTACCTCAATCTAGCTCGACCAGGCGCTAAGTCTTCTGAATTGGTAGAACACCAATTACCTATTGCCCGGCACTTCAAGCCAGATATCGCAGTCGTGGTCGTAGGCGGCAATGACATGCTACGCAATAATTTCTGTCCTATCCGACTCCGTAATAATTTGGTCGAAATTCTCACAGGATTGACTTCAATAGGAACGCATGTAATCACCTTACAACTTCACGATCCTTCAAAGATTTTGCAGCTCCCGAAGGCGTTGGAAAGCGCTCTTCTGAAACGCGTGGAATGCGTGAACGCTGTTTATGAAGAACTAGCTACGCGATTTCCGATGATTTCTATCAAGGCGCGCGAAATGGAAGGAGTGAATGAAAGGAAGAATTGGCATGTCGATTTACTCCATCCTGGACCCCAAGGGCATGTATTACTCGCGAAAACAGCCTTGTCGGAACTGAGTAAGCTCGGAGTGAAAGTACGAACTATAGAGCCAATAAATATCCCTCAGATGTCTCGATGGAAAAAAATCGAATGGATGGTCCTTAAGGGAGGGCCATGGTTCTTCAAGCGTTCTTTTGATTTATTGCCTGTTGCGCTCTTTCTGATCCTGAAAGAAATTGTCATTTCAAAATTTTCGCTATTTTTGCCAAACCGCGATAACATCGTGCGTTATGGCGCGAACAGTAAAGAAGAAAAGTTCAATGGGGTTAATCAATCCTTTTGATGTATCGGACCTGGCGCGTGCGGCCGCAATAGAAGATGCAAAGAATGAGAAGTTTGTTGGCGCTCAGATTTCTGTTGAGTCCGATGATGATCATGTGGCTACTTATTTATTTGAAGCGTTTTTGACTGGATATGTAGGCTGGCATTGGGCTGTCACAGTTGCGAAAGTGGATTCTCATAGCGCACCAACAATTTGCGACGTGGTTCTTCTCCCAGGCGCTGAAGCTTTATTAGCTCCCGAATGGATTCCTTACAGCAGTCGCATCACCGCTGACGATGTTGGAGTCGGAACGATTGTTCCTACTGCCGCTGATGACGCACGACTTGTGCCGGCTAGTGCGGTCTTGCCCACCGATGAAGAATTAGATCTCCATGAATTATTTGAACTAGGTGCGGGACGACTTCGTGTACTTTCTATTGAAGGGCGCGACCAAGCTGCAAAGCGTTGGATAGAAGGTGACCGCGGCCCGAATGCACCAATCGCGCAATATGCGCCGAAGAATTGTGGGACGTGTGGTTTTTATCTTCCGATCGCGGGTTCGTTCCGCCAAGCATTCGGAGTCTGCGCAAATGCGATTTCACCTGAGGATGCGCGTGTGGTCTCTGTAAATCATGGATGCGGCGCGCATTCTGAGGCGATAAACTAGCCCCCTGTCCGCAAAGCGCGGCGCACACGACACCTACACGATATTTAATTCAAGGAGGCACCCGTCATGCCAGTCGGTCGCGTTAAATGGTTTAGCCTCGAAAAAGGTTTTGGCTTCATCTCATCTGATGAAGGTGAAGATGTTTATCTTGCAGCCTCTGCACTTCCTGAAGGTGTCGCCACAGTAAAGCCTGGAACGAAGTTGGAGTTTGGAGTTGCTGAGGGTCGTAAAGGTCCACAAGCTCTATCGGTTCGCATCATTGACGCGCCACCATCTCTTGCTAATTCAAAGGCAGGTGCGGACGATCTTGCTGTCATTATTGAAGAATCAATCAAGATGCTCGATCGCGTTGGAAATGGCTTA
>Ga0214919_10009969_pt1 | contig 12137 bp, 11 predicted proteins | sample LL1503_MetaG_FD_177994 | JGI IMG/M metagenome (GOLD analysis project Ga0214919, IMG submission 177994) | Freshwater microbial communities from Lake Lanier, Atlanta, Georgia, United States - LL-1503 | ecosystem: Environmental > Aquatic > Freshwater > Lake | place: USA: Georgia | collected...
GTTCCTTTCGAACCTCCTTTGTAAAGAAAGTAACCCATGGTTCCTTTCGAACCTCCTTTGCAAAGAAAGTAACCCATGGTTCCTTTCGAACCTCCTTTGTGAAGAAAGGAATCTATTTTCTCTCGTGTAGGATCCCTTTATTTTTATTTTACATATAATTAACAATATCCATTTGTATTTTTAGGATTACATTGTGGCATAACAGTTGTTTGTGGGTATTGATTTGATTGTGAATATTGATATTGATTCTGATTTTGCATATTATATTTTGTATTATTTTTTACATTTGCAATGATAATTATAATAAATCCCATTAATACAAAAAATAGGAATAATAGTATTACCATAAAATTAAAATCATCAAAATTATCTAGAACAGTTCCAACCATTTTTATTTATTATTTTATTTATTATTTTATCTTTATTTATTATTTTATCTTTATTTAATCTATATTTAATTTATATTTTTATTATTTTAATATATTCTAATCTATACATCTATTTTTTCTATAATATTTGGATTTATATTTTGTAATAAATTTCCTGGAATCTTATCAATAATTTGTTTTTCTAATGTACATAAATTTATAATATATACTTTACCTGTTAAAATATAACTAATTAATTTATCAGCAAATATATTAGCATCATTAATATGGGTTTTAGTTATTCTGGCAATATTTTCAATCTTATGATTAGTAATTAATGCATCTAGATACATTGCAAATATTATTTTATATAAAGACTTATGTTCAGATGATAAATAGAATATAGCATTACCTATAATTTTATCTGGAACGAAATATATTCTACCATTTATTTCAATATCACTATTTGCTTTTATTTTAATTATATTATGAGTATTATGAGACTTATGAGACTTATGAGACTTATCTTTCTTATCTTCTTTTTTAACCATTTTTATATTTGTATCTAGATATATTTTATATTTGTATCTAGATATATTTTATTATAGTATCTAGAATAATTATATGTTTAAGTAAAAATAAAAACTATGTTTATTATAACTATAAAGATAATATAAAAGATATACATCTAGATACAAAACAAAAATGTCTCTCACACTAATTGATACTGCCAAAATATTTATAAATACGATTGTTCGTATTATGCCAATTGGATTATATACCGGATCAGCAATGTCTGGAGCCGTTTTTCAAGATTTTCGTGGTCTATTATTATTTGGCGGTTTCTTAGGTAATGAATTACTCGGTTTAGGATATAAAATGGTACTACACGGAGTTAGTAATCCCCAATGTGCTCTAATGTATTCTGAAAGCGGTACGCCATTTGTTCTACCTAGCCCTATTTCTCAAACAGTTGGATTCTTTGCTGGATTCTTCTTTATGGATATGTATTATAATGACACATTCAATGTTATGGAATTTTTTATACTTACATTTCTATTACTAATTACAATATACTCTAGAATGAATGTTGGATGTAAAACACTTCTAGATGCAATATATTGTACTATGATTGGTCTATTATTCGGTGTTGTATATTATAATTTAGTACAACCTTATTATAAAGCAGATTATATGAAGAGCACCATTCAATCTGCTAATACCGATATTAATAATTTTTTTTCAATGAATTAAAATATTGAAATTTAATATATTGATATTAAAAATATTGATATTTATTATATTATTATTTAGTAACATAGACAATCAAATAAAAATATATATATAAATATAAAAATATATATATAAATATAAAAATATATATATAAATATTAAAATATATATATAAATATTAAAATATATAGAAATATAAATGAATTGGTTTATTGTTGTATTTTTTATTATAGCAATTTCATTATTTTTAATAACTAAATATTATCATCTTAAAAAAAAATTGGAAATAGAACAAATTGAAACATTTGAAAATGAAAATAGCCTTACACCATCCGAAAAACTTCTTAAACACCACGATATAATATTAAAATATTTAAATGCAAATCAAGCCAGCAAACTTATCCAGAAAGATGGTGACTATTTAAAAGGTATGAATCAAGCCAATTTAAGTGCTAGAGGATCCAGTAGTATAGATGAATTATATTCTAAATATATAGATGCTTTTGATGATATTACCGAAGAAGAAAAACTCACAATAGATACATTTACATTAAAATTACTTACAGATTTACAAGAATCCGGTAATAATATAAATAATAATTCCTATTATAATTATGTTAAACAATGGTTAAAAGGAATTAGTATTGCTAAAGCTAAAGAATGGCTAGAATCTGGTATGCCACATACTCTAGATACAACTATTATAATGGATGCTAATTGGTTCAAAAACCCAAGAAGAACAACATTGCTTCATGAAATAACACATATTCATCAAAGACAATCACCCCTAGATTTTGAAGATTTATATCCACTATTAGGATATTATTACAATCCAGTAGATATCAAAGGTTTGGAATCTATTTATCCATTGAATAGAAATAACCCCGATGGAATGGATAAGTATTGGTTATGGCATAGTAATAGTAATAATGAAAAAACTTTTTGGTGGATTGGCGCTATATTTAATACAGCAATTCCAACTAGTTTAAGTGATGTTAATATGATGGCTTTAAAATTAGATAAAGAACAAGGTAGTGATACTATCTTCTATTATCTAAAACAAAATCCTACAAAATTAAGTAATTTAAAAGAATTTGTAGAATTTTTCGGTGAAAACCCAAATAATTATCATCCTAATGAAATGACTGCAAAATTTGCAGAATGGTTTTTAGTAGAAAAACTTAATAGTAATAACGTAAATAATAATATCAATGAATACAATAAATATGAAGGATATAGAATATATAAAAAATATTTTGAAAAATTAATAAATATATATTACGAATAGATTAGTGATTATTTACTATCACATTTTTATTTTTGCCTTTTGTTTACTTAATATATTGAATAAATTTACTCCAGAACCAATTTCTCCTTTAACCATAAATCTGAATGTATTTATAACTGATACTTTTTTATTTATTACATTTGGTGTTATATATATAGCAAATTCTTCATATGCTTTTTTTTTATTAAAATTATTTATTTTAATAAAATTATCAGTATTATCAGTATCTACATATTTATATAATTTTATAACAAATGATTGTATTTTTCCTGATTTTACATTAGGTTCATTATAAGGAAATAACTTTACAAGTGAACGATTTTTTAATCCTATAAGAAAATGTAATAGTAATACTGGTTTAGCTATATTTTTTTTATTAACTTCACGATACATTACTAATAAATATTTACCCATACTATTAAGTAAAACATATGGTTCTCGTGTAATTGAATTGCTAGATATTACTGTAGATGGTTTTATTTTTGTAATATCAATCTGGTTTGATAAACGATAATTAAATATAATAGATAATAATTGTTGCTGTTTTTGTAATTGTGATTTTTCACCAGAATTAGTTAATGATGATAATGTTTTTATTAATCCTGATCCAGGTGTACCAACCGTATAATTTTTTTTTTTAGGAACATGTATAATTGAATTACCAATACTATCTAAAAATCCACCACCCTCTGAAGAAGTTCTTTTTTTATTCTTATTATATTTTTTAGTTTTATTCTTGCGAAGGAACCCATAGCCTTCGCGAGCTCCCTTCTTTTTAGTTTTAGTTTTAGTTTTAGTTTTAGTCTTCATCTTATTCTTTATATAATATATATATATTATAATTTATAATTTATAATTTATCATCTGAAAATATTAATCCTTCATTATAATATAATTTAATATTATTTGCATTATTATTATAACAATTTTTAGTACTCATACTACTTACACTACTATTACTTTGTAAATTACATAATGATTCTAATAATTCTTTTTTATTTGATGATTTAGATTCAGATTTAGATTCAGAATCATATTCATCATCATCTATACTAGTTAATGAATAAACATAATTAGATTCAGTTTTAATAGGATCTGTTTTATTATTATTTTTATCTATTTTTAAAATTAATCCATCTTTACCAATAATAAATTTATATCCAAAATAATCATTAATAGTAATAGGTTTTATATGATGAAGAATATTAATATGAAATGTTAATTTATTAATTTCATTAGGTTCTAATGGTAAAAATTGCAAATCTTTATATTTAGTTTTTTTTGTTAAAAGGTCATTAGTAAATTTTTTAATATTACTTAAAATTGTAAAATCTTCATTATTAGTTTCCGTTGTTCCAGAACATGCTCGTAAAATACCATCTTTATATATAGATAAATAAACACCTAATCTATATGTAAATGACTGTGAATTAATAGGTAATAATAATTGTGATGGTATTTTTGGCTTTGTAGATACTATATTAATATTAATATTAATATTAATATTAATATTAATATTATTATCAAAATAATTATTTATTTGTTCTTTAATAAAGCCAATGAGGGCTATTTTTTCATATTGGGAAAACATATTTTCAATCTTTCTAGTTTCTTTAAATTCTATATAAGGTTGTGTTGTAAAAATTAAACCAGCATAACTTACTGAACTTTGCAGTATATCAGGTATTGTCAAATCTTTTATTAATTCTAATGGATTAAAATTATTTGTCTGACCATATATATTAATATTATCACGCATTAATGATGTATAATAACAACAAACTCGTGAAAATAATTTTTTATTAGGTAAATCATCGGGTTGATTTGTATGATTTGCATTTTTTTTTTTAAAATTTTGGTCTTTAAGTTGCATTAATTTGTAAATATTTGGTGATTTACTATCATTACTACTGGAAGATGATGAAGATGAAGATGAATAATCTATACCTCCCGAAAATATATTAAGCATCTTTGCAAAAAAATATATAGCCATTGTACCGCAAGAGGGCGCATTTTGAATAAATAGAATATCATCTATTTTTTGATTGCGATTATTAATTCCATTTAAACCATCATATAAAAATTGCAAAATTTCATTATCTTTTTTTCTAATATTTTGGTGTATATTCGATTTAATTTTATATTCAAAATGCCCGTTTATATGTGAAAAATCACTGGTGCATATTAAAATAGTATCTTGATTTTTTAATAATTCTATTAATGTTAATATTATCTTCTTAATATTCAAACGTACTTTTTCATCTAATAAATTTAAACTATTACTAATAAGAAATGGCAATAGTAGTACTTTGGAAGGCTTTGTATTACCCAAACCAGATTCCAATATTATATTTTCAATAAATGGGAGTTGATTGAAAAATGAATGTTCTTCTTGAAAGCGTTTGTCGTCAAATTGCAAATATGGTTTTAAATAATTTATTGTTTTGGTATCTATATTTATATTTACATTTGTATCTGTATTTATAGATGATACATTAGTATATGTTGTACTAATGAAACTAGATGATGCTGCTATAGAGCCTTCATGATTAGTACATAAGAGAATAATGCGTTTAATAGGTTGTTTTCGCCCTATTATTTGAGAATAAGCTGCAGCAGAACAAAGACCGGAATAACGTATTCCTGCATGAGGTACTAATATACCTTTTATTGTATCTGGAACAACATTTGATTTTAAATGTATTTTTGCTATTGAAAAAAGTCTTTTAATATATTTATCTAGACTAACCTTATTTTCTGTTTCAAACCACGAAGAATTATAAGGAGGATTATATATATTTTTTTTTAATTGTGAGGTTGGTGTTGGTAGCGATGCTAATTTTATCGGAGTAACTGATGGAAATTGTTTTTTTTTCTTTTTGGCATTTTCCATGTTTTATTATTTTTTATTTTTATTTTAACAAACTTATTTTACTAACATTAAATAATGTTTTTATTTGCTTGAAGATTTAACTAAATATCTAATTATAAAATATAATTAAAAATAATAAAATATAATTAAAAATAATAAAATATAATTAAAAATGAAAAAATATACTAAAAAAAATAACAAATCATCATCTAGAACCAAATCATCATCTAGAACCAAATCATCATCTATAACCAAATCAAATATAATCATAGGATGTCACTCTAGTATTGCAAATGGTATTCTAGAAGGTATTAAATATGTTGAATCAATCGGAGGTAATGCTTTGCAGATATTTATGGGAAGTAATCGTTCTGCATCTCTAAAAACAAAACACAAATTTAGAGAACAAACTGAAATAGATGAAATAAAGAATTATATTAGTAAAAATAACAATAATATAATCCTAATAATTCATTCAATATACTTACTTAATTTTGCTAGTTATCCACCAATTAGTGGTCGCAATAGATATATGCACGAAAATATTCAATATGATTTAAAATACGGTCAAATGCTAGGCGCAAAATGCGTAGTATTACATTTGGGTTCAAAAGTTGGACTACCCGTTGAAACTGCAATAGAAAATGTAATTGGTAATATAAATTACATTATAAAACATATGCCAAAAGGGATAATGTTATCTTTAGAAACTTCGGCTGGTTCCGGAACCCAAATTGGATGGAATTTAGAAGAATTGTCGCAAATATGGAGAGGTATTAAACATAATAATACTATTAATACTATTAATGGAGCCAATACATTTCGTACAGGATTTTGCATTGATACCGCTCATATATTTGTAAGCGGATATGATATTTCAACAGTAAAAGGTATAACCGAATATTTGAATAAATTTAACTCCCTAATAGGAATTAAAAATATTACAAATTTTCATATTAATGATAGTAAATATAAAATGGGCTCTAAACATGATGAACATCGAGGTATAGGTCAGGGTCTAATCTATGACTCATATGAAGGTAAAAAAGCTTTAAAATATATTAAAAATTTTTGTATAAAAAGAAAAATACCGATGATTCTAGAAACCCATAGTGCAGCTAGTCCAACTAGCGAGGGAAGTCATAAGGGTTCTCATGGTTATGAATATGAAATTGATTTGATTAAAAATTTATAATTTATAATTTATAATTTATAATGATTCGATATTAACAAGTTTTTCTAAACTTAATTCTGGGTTAATATGTTCTTGACAAACCAATATATCTTTTTCTAATCCTCCTTTTATAATTAGATGAACATTAGGTTTATATGATTCTAGAATAATATTATATATATATTCCCATATATCGTTAGGTATATGAAAACTATAGAATTGTCTTACACTTAATATTGCTGTATAAAATGATATATCTAAAGGACATTTATCCAATTTTTCTAAATTTTTTGGAGTATCACTATAAGTACTTAATTGAATTTTCCAATTATTTTCTATATTACCATTTGAACGTAAAACTGTAACATATGATCTATTTGCCATTTTAATTAATATATTACGCCATAATTTTGATTGATATATAGAATTATAAACTGATTTAATATATTTTTCCATATATTTATTACATTCATCTTTACCACAACAAAGAAAACCTAATTTATTTGAAACATTGTGATGATTATTAATATAATAGGAATGTGTATTTCCTTTTGGAGTTTTGCATATTTGGCATATTCCACTACCAAAGACCATTGTTAACCACCTAGGATAAATAATATCAATAGGAGTAGTAATAGGAGCAGTAATAGGAGTAGTAATAGCATTATGTTTTTTTATGTCTGTCGCCATTTTCAAATAATTGAAGATACAAATGTAAAAGATAATACAAAATATAAGAAACAAGATAATATATAATATATATATCCTTTAATAATTAATCAATTTTTTATTATAATATACTTAATTATACTAAAAAAATAAAAACAAATATAAAATAATCCATCATCAAACATCAATCATCAACCATCATTTAATCAATACTACCACAAATTTTACACATACAATGTACTACAGGACAAGCTAAATTATTGGTAAAGCTATTTTGACACATTTCTACTAATATATTTACACATTGTTCTCTAGACATAGATTCATATTCAGAAGCTGTATAATTTTCATAAAATAAATGTTTATTTGATATTAAAATTATGTCTTCATAATTTTCAGAACCTTCATAATTATTATTTTTATAATTTTCATTATATTGAAAACTTTCTAAAGGTTCAGACTTAAATCTTTTTCTACGATGTTGTGTATTATCGTATTCATTTTCTTGGGAATATGACATAGAATTCATATTGGGTTCAGAAATACATCTATACATAGGTTGATTTTGTGCAGTATTTATATTTTCAATTTCTTCAAGTTCTTCCATTTCATCCATACTTATCAGACCTGGCATATCATCATAAATACTTTCATCTTCTAGATTTACACTATTTTGATTTTGATTTTGCTTTTGTTTCATTAATTCAGCATAACTTATAAGAGGTGGCATATCATCATAAATGCTATCATCTTCATCATTATCAATTATATTTGGAAAATCATTAGGATTATAATTCATTTTGTTTATATTTATAATATATTATTGTTATTGTTATTATTATTAATATATTTTATATTTTTATTATATAACATTATTTTTATATTCAACTATTTAATTATACTTATATATAAAATATATATAAAAAATAAATACATATCTAGAATATATATCTAGAATACATATCTAGAATACATATCTAGAATGACTCCAATACCTATACCAATTTTAAGAACTAAAGAACAACGTCAATTAGAAGTTAGACCTATTATATTAAAATTAAAAGAATTGAAATTATCTCCAATTACCAATAATGAAATTAAACAATTATTTGAAAATATGAAAACTTATATAAATGATGGTTCTAGAATAGAAATTGATATTCCTTGTATAGATTTAAATGTACGATTTAAAGGGGTTTTGGCTATTAATCTAAATGAAAGATGTTGGGTAAAAATAGAATGTTTAGTAAAACCAGAGGAAGAATAATAAATAAAATAAATGATAAATAAAATAAATATCAATTAACCCCCAAACAACCTAACACGCCACAAATTAAGGATTATTCATAACTATTCTATCACTCATTAATTTACTAATAAATTCATATCTTTCTAAATTACTGCATCCTCCTAAACCATTCATTATACTAATAAAATCAATATCTTGTCCTTTTCCTAACATTTGGTCGTAATTTGGAACTAAATAGGAACCTATGCGTTCTGGATATTTATTTTTAGGTTTCTCTTTTTTAGCTTCCAATTTTTTACTTTCATTACTATGTTTTTCCATAAAATTACTACTAGTTTTGCCTTTAGCATTATCGTAGTGAAAAATCTTATATGTTATTGGTTGATTAATAAGTTTATAACCAATTTTATATAATCTTTCTGCAATTGCATTATCACAACCCAGAAAACCCAATTCGAAATCAAAATCTACTTCTGGATTCATATTTATATTCATATTCACTGGAGTTTTAAATAACCATGCATCCTGGGTATGCGAATGCATCATTTTTGCAAAATTCTCATCCATTTTTGCATCGGTGCTATTATTTTTATCTTTTAAAATCTTAAACTCATGTCGCGATTGGGCGTATATGTAACCATCATTTAATTTACCTTTTATCATATCCCATTTAGAATTCTTATCTAGAAATATATCCAAATTTATAATGCACCAATAATTACCAAAATCCATATTAGAAACATCATTTGCATATTCAAAAGCCATTTTATAGGTTAACCATTTATTATCTAAATTATTAACTTTTACATATTTATCGGATTTTTCAATTTCAGAATCATTACATATTCCATTGCCAAAATCATGAACACTATTTATATATGGATTTTCCAAATTTTTAATAATACAATATTCTATTTCCTTTAATCTTTCTAGATTAGTTTCTTTATAAGACTGTATTATTATATTAATAAATGGTTTGGGATTAAGTGTATTAAGTAAAGTATTTTTCAAATTACTAAAATATGCATCCCATTTTGCAATTTGGGATTCTTCTGTAAATTTTGCCACTTGTTTCAGACCAAATTCTACTCTACTAGAAACAGTTTTGCCTTCATTTTTATAAATATATTCTATTTTTTTAAAGACATTATCCTCGGTACCATTGCCATTACCATTACTATTACCATTAATATTATCATTGAAATCGCAAAAATGTATTCCCCCACCACCCAATTCTTCAAAAATAGGTATTTTTAAGGCAATAACGGGAGTAGATTGTGCAAATGCTTCAAAAATAGGTAATCCAAATCCTTCATATAGACTGGGACATACAAAACACAATGCATTTTTATATAATGAATTTAACATAGCATCTGAAACGTGAGATAAATATAGAATATTACCTTCAACTTTAAATCCATTTGGCAAATCAGTTTTACATATCATTATAATAGGTATATGATTATTTAACATTTTAGATAGCTGATTTCCATATTTATTAGATAATGATTTAATTAATTTTACATTTTTATATTCTTCATTATTTGTAGCCATAGCAAAAATATATGTCTTGGGTTTAATATTATTACTTTTTAATAAAGAATCATCATAGTTAGTATTAGTATTAGTATTATTATTAGATGCAATAGAATTATAGATTAATTCAATATCATAATTACCATTGCATTTATCTTTACCATTCTTAATATGAGGATAATATTTAATAAGATCTTTTTCAGTTGTTTTACTTATTGTAATAAATGATGATGCATTAAGAATTGCTTTATTCTTTTGTTTCCACATATGATTTGGAGCAAATTTAAATACTTCTGGAATCATATCATGTATTAATAAAATATTTGGAATTACCGTACAATAGGTATAGTATGTAGATATAAATACATCAAATCCTTCAGTTTTGCATATATGATTTAAATAATCGACATCTTGATTCATCGTAAAATAATTAAATTCATTTATTTTTAATACTTTAAATTTCTTTTCAATATTCAATTCAGGTTTAAATTTATAGGTATTGCCATTACCTCTTTGTAAAATTGTTATTTCATAATTTTTATTATCTTTATTTGCTGCAAAATTTTTAAATAAAGTTTCCCATACTCTAGTAATACCACTATATGACATTTGGAAGAAAATAGTATCAATTGCAATTTTTATAGCCATTTTGTTTTCCATATTTAAAATTGTATAATAATTAATAAATATTTAATTTTAAGTTAATAAAATTAGAATATAAAAATAAAAAATATATTATTTATAAAATATTATATAATAATATCATATCACATATATCATATCACATATATCATATCACATATATCATATCACATATATCATATCACATATATCATATCACATATATCATATCACATATATCATATCACATATATCACAATCAAATAATGGCTGCAATTACAAAAAAAATGAAAATAGCAATAATGTCACTAAAAGCTCCACCAGTATCTGGAGAATGGTTTAATTTGCATACTGATAAATTAGAATTAGTACAATCAGCTAATGAATCAGATTATGTTATATTTGAAAGCAATAGTGACCCAGTGCAATTAATAGAACATATTAAATGCAATTTTGAAAAAGAAAAACTCGTATTTATACTTAGTGGTGATACTTATAATCATATTGATAATGAATGTATTTGGTTTACAAATGCTGTTAAACCTTCCGGTCTTGCCCTTAAACAAACTCAAATATTTGTAACTAACCCCGCAATATTTAAATATTATGAAATATTAAAGACTCAAACCCAAAGCAAAATACAAAAAGAACTTCTAGAATCATCACATAAGACTGATATTTATTTTAAAGGTACAATTTGGGATGGTATGAGAACCGATATGTATAATGCATTTGTAAATAAACCAAATTGTAAAATAATTAAAAATAATGATTATTGGAAATGGCGATGTGAATCTGTAGTAAAACCAACGCAAGCTGAGCTTGAAAAAGCAGCATATGATTCTTATAACGATATTTGTGTGTCTAGACTTTGCCTTTGTCCCAAAGGTAATGGTAATAGTAGTATGCGTATTATAGAGGCAATTGCATGTGGTTCTATACCTATTTTAATTAATGATTTTAGTGCTCCATTTGGATTACCATGGAATGGAACTGATGATATATTTTCTAATAATAAATCTAGCGATTCAATTGGTTTAGTTTTTAATACAAAAATACATAGCTGGGATGAAATATATAATGAATGCAATAAATTAATTAATGATAAATCTAGATATGATGCTATG
>Ga0214919_10009972_pt1 | contig 12136 bp, 13 predicted proteins | sample LL1503_MetaG_FD_177994 | JGI IMG/M metagenome (GOLD analysis project Ga0214919, IMG submission 177994) | Freshwater microbial communities from Lake Lanier, Atlanta, Georgia, United States - LL-1503 | ecosystem: Environmental > Aquatic > Freshwater > Lake | place: USA: Georgia | collected...
GGTCACCTCGACCGGCGTGGAGGGGAGCCTCGTCTATGCCGCATCGGCGGCCGTTCGCGACGAAATCGAGGCTGTGGGGGGCGCGGCAATCCACCTTGACCTGCTGCCGGATCGATCCCCTGAGCGCGTGCTGCACGAAGTGGCGCACACGCGGGGAAGCCGTTCGCTTTCGTCGCACCTGCAAAGCCGCACCGGCATCACGGGCGTGAAGATGGCACTGTTGCGCGAACTCGTCCCGGCCGACGCCCTGGCCGATCCCGCGCGCCTTGCGCAAGCCATCAAGGCACTTCCGGTGCACCTCGCCGCGCCGCGCCCGCTCGACGAGGCGATCAGCACGGCGGGCGGCGTGCCGTTCGAAACTCTGGACGGTTCCTTGATGGTCCGCGCGTTGCCCGGGGTATTTTGCGCGGGTGAGATGCTCGACTGGGAAGCGCCGACCGGCGGCTACCTGCTGACGGCGTGCTTTGCCACGGGACAGGCGGCAGGGCAGGGCGCGCTGGGGTGGCTGGGCAGGCAGTGAAGACCTGGTACCTGTACCTCCTGGAGTGCGTTGACGGCAGCATTTACACGGGGATCACCGTCGACGTCGAGGCGCGCTTTGTGGCGCATGTCGCGGGGAAGGGGGCGCGGTATACGCGTTCGCATCCGCCTCGCAAGGTGCTCGCCAAATTCGAGTACCCGGATCGCTCTTCGGCCTCGAAGGCCGAATACGCAATGAAGCAGCTCACTGCAGCCGAGAAGCGTGCGGTCGCTAGAAAGGCGGCACCGACGCCCAAAAAGCGCCGGCGCGCGGTATAAATTAGCGGTCGGACCAAGTCATTTCAACGGAGGAGGCAAGCATGGGCAACGCCATCAACTACAAACGGCCGGACGGCCAGGAAGTCGCGGGCTATCTCGCGGAACCGGTGCAGGGCGCGAAGGCGCCCGCCATCGTCGTCATCCAGGAATGGTGGGGGCTCAACGACCAGATCCGCGGCGTAGCGGACAAGCTGGCCAAGGAGGGCTACCGCGCTTTGGTGCCGGACCTGTACCGCGGCAAGGTAGCCCTTGCCGCCAACGAGGCCGAGCACCTGATGAACGGCCTGAACTTCGGCGAAGCGGCCGGGCAGGACATCCGCGGCGCGGTGCAGTACCTGAAAGGCTCGGGCAGCGCGAAGGCGGGCGTGACCGGCTTCTGCATGGGAGGGGCCCTTACCCTGCTCTCGGCGGTGAACGTGCCGGAGATGGACGCGGGCGTGGTCTGGTACGGCTATCCGCCGCTGGAGTACATCGACGCCTCGAAGATCAAGGTGCCGCTGATGGCGCATTGGGCCACCCACGACCAGGCGTTCCCGATCGCCAAGGTGGATGACCTCGAAAAGATGCTCGGCGCCGCGAAGGTGGGCCATGAGTTCCACCGTTACGACTGCAAGCACGCCTTCGCCAACGAGACCGCTGACTCCAAGAACATGGACATGCTGAAATACGACCCCGTGGCGGCTGAACTGGCCTGGGGCCGCACGATGGCGTTCTTTGCCAAGCATCTCCGATGAAACCCTGCCGCGTGCAGGCGTACAACACCGCGATCTTCGGCACGAGGCCGCTGGCTGGCGCCTGACTCGCCAGACACCCCTAGCCCGTTGGCAGGAGTGCCCACAAGGGGACCGCCTCGATGCCGGGCGCCAGCGGATAGCGGCGCTCGCCCGGGTAGACGACGTAAAGCGCATCGAGCCGAAGGTCGTGAATGGCCACCCGCATCGATCGGCTGACCGTGGGTGCGTCCGCACGCTTGAACTCGACCCCCACGCGCTGCGTGCCTTTGAGCATCAGCAGGTCCAGTTCCGCCCCCTGGTGGGTGGCCCAGAAGTACGCCTCGTCGGGCTTGGCTAATCGAAGCACCTGCTCCAGCGCGAATCCTTCCCAGCTTGCGCCACTGCGCGGATGCGCGCGCAGGGCGTCGAGCGACTCGACGTCCATGAGCGCATGCAGGAGGCCGGTGTCGCGGAAATACACCTTGGGCGACTTGACCTGCCGCTTGCCGAGGTTCTCGTGCCAGGGCTGAAGCTGGCGAACCATGAGCGTCTGCGTCAGCGTGTCGAGATAGCGCCGCACGGTCGGCTCGGATACCCCGAGCGAGCGCGCCGGATCGGCGGCCGTCCAGGTCTGCCCGTGGTAGTGCGCCAGCATCCTCCAGAACCGCAGCATGGCCGGCGCGGCAATGTTGAGGCCGAATTGCGGCAGATCGACTTCGACATGGCTTGTGATCGCGTTCAGGCGCCAGGCGAGGCTGTCTTCGTCCGAGGCGGCCAGATAGGAGCGTGGGAAGCCGCCGCGCAGCCAGAGGCGGGTTTCGGCCTCCGCGGCACGGTCGCCGGCGGCAGCGCAGGCTTCGCCCAGGTCGAACCCGCCGACCTCGAGGGACTCAACCCGGCCCAGCAGCGATTCGCCCGCCTGGCGCAGCAGGGCAGGGGAAGCGCTGCCAAGGAGGAGGTACTGCCCGGGCGCGTTCGAGCGGTCGATCAGCACGCGCAGGACCGGGAACAGTCCCGGCCGCCGCTGGACTTCGTCGATGACCACCAAACCGGTCAGCGGTGCGAGCGCGTCCATCGGCTCGTCGAGGCGCCGCGCGTCGCGCGGGTCTTCCAGGTCGAAGTAGTTTGGGGAGTTGCGTGCGAGCAGTGTCTGCGCGAGCGTTGTCTTGCCGGACTGGCGCGGGCCGGAAAGCACCACGGCCCGTGAACGGGCGAGTGCGCGCGTCAGGCTGCCGGCAAGGTCCGGGCGGGGGATCATGGTGGAATCTTACCATTGGAATCCATGAAATTAGAACATTGAATGTTCCTTTTTCATGTTTAAAGGACAGCATCCCCGGCTCAAGGCCCGTGCATTGTCCCCGTCAGGCAGCGCTCGCCGCGAACAGCTTGTCGTAAGCCTCGAGCAGCGTCCGGTGCATCGCGCTGCCCTGCATGTCCGACCCCAGCGACTCCAGCCCGAAGTACCGCTCGCTCCGGTCGAGCAGGCGCTGCGCCTGCAGGACCGTCTCCGCGCCGTACATCAAGTCGAGAGGGCGCCGGAATGAGGCGATGTCTTCGAGGTTCATCAGGTTTTCGATGCAGCGATACACCAGCCGCCGCGCCGGCTCCATCTGGCCGTAATGGTGGATCCAGTCGCAGCCTTCGCGGATGGCCTCTTCATCGCCAACCGCCAGCGCGAGCAGGGTCTTGAGTTCGCCGATGCGCAACTGCTTCCAGGGGCTGCCAAGCGGTATCGCGAGGCCGAGAATTTCCCACAGCGGGCGCTCGTCGTTCAGGTTGATGGTCTGAAGCTCTTCCAGCAGCTCGGACGCTTCGGCGTCGTCCAGCGCCTGCAGCCGGACCATCGCCGGGCGGATGCGGTTGCCTACGCTGTTGTTTTCCCACTCGAGGTCCTCGACCGGGTAGATCTCCGACATCCCGGGCACGAGGATGCGGCAGCTGTAGGCGCCCTGCTCGGCGAAGTCCGCGACGTAGATGTCCTTGTCTTCGGCGGCCACGCAGTCGCAGAGCCATGCGTAGTCTTCCGCCGTGGTGGTGCTGAAGTTCCAGTCGGCAAACGGGTGGTCCGGCTTGTCGCCGAGGAAATTCCAGCTGATCACGCCGCTCGAATCGACAAAGTGGATTTCAAGGTTCGAGGCGAGCGTGATCTCCTCCATGTCGAACCCGGGTTCCGGGAAGCCTTCGAGCGACTCCAGCGCCCGTCCCTGCAGGAGTTCGGTCAATGCCCGTTCGAGCGCGATCTCGAAGCGAGGGTGGGCGCCGAAGCTCGCAAAGCACCCCTGGTCCTTCGGGTGCAGCAAGGTCACGTTCATGACCGGGTAGCGCCCGCCGAGGGATGCGTCGCGTACCAGGATGCCGAACCCGGCCTCGCGCAGTCCCTTGATACCGGCAGCGATGCCGGGGTACCGGGCGATCACGTGGTCCGGCACCTCCGGCAGGCAGAGGCCTTCGCGGATGATGCGGTACTTGATATGGCGCTCGAAGATCTCCGACAGCGCCTGGCTGCGGGCTTCCATCATCGTGTTGCCGGCCGCCATGCCATTGCTGACGTAGAGGTTGCCGATGATGTTCACCGGGAACCAGGTCTCGGCGCCGTCACGCAGGCGCGTGTAGGGCAGGGCGCAGATGCCCCGGCCGACGTTGCCCGAGTTCAGGTCGACCAGGACCTCGCGGTCGATCGAGCTGTCCGGGTTGTAGAACGCATGCAACTCCGGGTTGAGCAATTCGACCGGCCAGGCCGGGTCGTCGCCGGGTTCGAACCAGCGCTCCTGCGGATAGTGCACAAAGGGGCGGTTGGCGCGGGTTTCGCCGAGGTAGAAGTGGGTCCAGAAGTAGTGCGTGCCGAGCCGCTCGAAGAATTCACCGAGCGCGCTGGCGCGTGCAGCCAGTTTGGTTGCCCCCTTGCCGTTGGCAAACAGCATCGGGCAGTCCCGGTCACGGACATGCACCGACCAGATGGACTCGACGGGGTTCAGCCACGAGGACTCGTCGAGGTGGAACCCGCGCGCAGCGAGCTTGGCCTGCATCATCCCGATGGTCGATTCCAGCGAGGCGTCTTTGCCAGGGATGAAGCTTTCGGTGTGCATGCTTTGCGTCCTCAGCGTTTCCGGGCAGGGCGGGTGATGTGGCAATGCTCGGCGAGCACCTGGAGCGTGGCCTCCAGCGAGGCCGCGTCCTCGTGCGTGTCCTCGAGGATCAGCTGCTCGATCATCTCAGGGTAGAACTCTTCTTCCCACAGGTGCAGCAGGCCGTCCGTCATCTGGTGCGGGGCGCAGCGACGCAGGAACTCGGGCACCGTGCCCACGGCCGCGCCGTCGTTGCGGATCGCCTTCACCGCGGCTTTGGCCTCCGCCAGTGTGATCGTCGGCTTGGGGGTCTTGCCGGCCGCGAGGCACAGGAAGACGGTGTTCATCGAATCGGTATCCGTCTTGCCCTTCGTGACCTTGCGCCACTCGTCGGTCACCAGCGCGTCGTAGTCGCTGACTTCCGAGGACAGCGTGAAATGGTGGAAGCGGTCGTGGTACTCGCGCACCAGGTCGTTGAAGGCGATCTTGGTGTCGGCGATCCGCGGCAGGTCCTTTGCAGCGATGCGCGCAAGGTGCCGCTCGGCCACCGGGCGGTGCGCATCGGGGACGTCCTCGAGCAGTGCTTCGCCGAGCGTGCGCCGCTTCTTCGAGCGGCGCAACTTCTTGAAGAACTCCTTGAGTTCCGTGGCGCTGAGGAGGCCGCCCTCGAACTTCCCGGCGACACGCGCCAGCAGGCAGGCGTCGAGGATGCTTTCGGCGGATTCGCCGAAGAGCGACTCACGGGGCAGTTCCATGACGTCGGCAAACCAGAGCGCGGCTTCTATTTCGTCATGGCAGGCCTGCCGTTCGGCGAGGCGGGCGCGGTACTCGGCCACGCTCCACTGCTCGCCCAGCGTGCGAACGCGCAGGAATTCGCGCACGTCATGCGACTCGGCGGGCTCGTGGATCGTGGAGTCGGTCGGCATGGCATACAGCGCCTTCAGCATCTGCGAGCCGCCGCGCGAGTGCGACAGGAAGCTGTTTTCCTGCAGCGACCGGGCGGCCCGGTTGAGGCTGCCGTCGGACAGGTGTTCGAGGTAGAGGCTGGCGAGGTACGCCATGCGCTTGACCGCCTCGTCGAGGTCGGTGCGCAGGTGCGCGGTGCCGAAGAAGTCGGCGATCTGGACGATACCCTTGGCGCCTTCAGTACGCATCGCGTCGAGCTTTTCCGAGTCGATCATGCCGTTCTTCAGGCCATGGTCGAGCACGCGGGCGAAGTACGGCCGGTCGTCGTAGGCGGCGACGGCCTGCGGTGCGGCGGCGGAGGGCGCCTGGCTCAAAGCGCGGACTCCTCTTGCGGAGCGTCGCCCTGGGCCTTGCCGCCGGGCGTGGCGGCGGCCGTGCCGCTCTCGTCGGTCGCGATGGGCAGGGCTTCCGCGGCGAGGCTGCGTGCCGACAGGATCTGGAACACGTGCATGAACTCGTCCGGGAAATGGTGCGCGAGGCGCCAGATGAGTTCCATCCAGTCGCCGTCGCTGACCTCGTCCAGCCCGACGCCGCCTTTGGGCACCGCGAACTGGTCTTCGCGCGCGGCGTCGTCCTCTTCGTCCTTCGGGGTACGCTCTTCCTCGGTGGCGACAAAACTGCCGCAGTCCTTGAACATCGTCAGTTCATCGAAGCGCTCGTCGAGGTAGTCGGCGAGCACCTCGAGGCCGAGATCCTTCTCGGACAAGGCCGCGATGAAGTCATCCGGGTCGACCTCGTCCCGGAAGATCACCGAGTTGATCATCGAGCGCAGGCGGTCGCGATTGCGTTCCGCATACAGCCTTTCCATGATCACGGCGTCTGCGAACTGCTTGGGCGTGACGAGCAGGTTGATCACCGAGCTCTTCGAAGAATCGTACTCGCGCAGTATTGCGAGCAGGTCCTTGGGCGGGAGCTCGTCGAGCACGGTCACCAGCGCCGTGTCGCCCTCGGTCTCGACGATGTCGACGAGGGCGGACTCGGCTGCACTGATGTCGCCGGCATGGATGAGTGCGGAGGCCTTGCGGATGGCGGGGTGTGACATGGGTGATCGGTATCCTTTCAGCGATGGCGCTCAGCTGCGACGGTCAAAGCCCTGATCGCTGAGGTAGTCCTCGCCGGCGTCGGCCAAGTCCTCGGCGTCGTCTCCGTCGCCCTCGTCGTCGGCGTCCTCTTTGCCGGAACCCTCAGCCTCGACAGGCGCGGCGGCGGGAGCGTGGCCTGCCAGCAGGTACTCGAGCCCGGCGACAACCAGCATGAACTGCTCGCCGCCGGGAGCGGCCAGGGCCTGCTCCTTCAGCTTCTCGGCCCAGGGCTCGAATTCGATTGAACCAGCGACCTCGTCCCACGAAGGGAAATCATCGGGGTTGCTGGCCACCAGCCGGCCGAGCGCCTCGTGCGAGGAAAAGCCGAGGCCGCCGCGAAAAGCGGGGGCGACCATCTCCGGGGCGGACTCGCACATCGGGAGCAGGTCGGCGAACTGGCTGCGCTTGGTCTTGAGGCGGGAGGCGAGGACGTTGTCCCCGCCGGAGTCCCAGGTCAGGTCCTCGATCTCGAAAGCGTAGGTGGAGGAGAGTTCGCTGAAAAAACGGGAGGCTTTCATGTCAGGGCTGCCTTGAGGTACGCGCTCCAGAGTTCCCGCGCGGTTTCGATGGGGTGCTCGATCAGGCTGCGGCGGCGGTTGTCGTCGTACGCGCGGCGCTTGTCGGCGTCGGACAGGACTTCGTAGGCTTGCTGGACCGCCTGGAATTGCGCATGCGCGGTCTCGGAGGGGTTGCGGTCCGGGTGCAGCGCCGACGCCTGTTTGCGGTAGGTGGCCTTGATTTCGGCCAGGGTCGCGGCGGGCTGCAGGCCGAGGATCCGGTAATAGTCCTTCATGGTCGCCTTGGCGTTGAATTCGCTAAATGTTGAACATTCGTTTCAAAAACTCCGCTCCAGGAGCAGCTTCTGGGGCAACTGGCTTTCCTTTTAAGGAAATTACCTCGCGGAGGCCGGGAGCTCCTGCTCGCGCAGCGAGGTCCTGAACACCTTGGCACGCGCCACATACCCGTGGGAGATTTCCATGACCCGCGCCTTTTCCTCAGGGGTGAGTTCACGCACGACCTTGGCCGGGGAGCCCAGCACCAGCACGCCCGGCGGGATGTCCTTGCCTTCGGACACCAGGCTGTTTGCGCCGACCAGCGTCCCGGCGCCGATTTTCGCGCCGTTCAGGATCACGCTGTTGATGCCGATCAATGTGCCGTCACCCACGGTGCACCCGTGCAGCATGGCCTTGTGGCCGATGGTCACGTTGCGGCCGAGCGTCATCGGGAAACCGGGGTCCACGTGCAGCACGGAGCCGTCCTGCACGTTGGTTTCGGCGCCGATGGTCACCTGGTCGTTGTCGGCGCGGATCACGACGCCGAACCAGATGCTCACGTCGTTCTCGAGCAGGATGGAACCGGCCAGCGTGGCGTCGTGGGCGATGAAATGTCGTTCGCCGCGCAGTTCTACGCGACGTTCTCCAAGGGAGAAGAGGGGCATGGCCGGGGTGCTTTCGGGTCGTTCGGGGCAGCTATCATACCGGGGGATGCGTCCGTCGATGCGCTGGAAGCGGTGGACTTCGCTTTCACCGGGGGGCCGACAGGGCAGGGCTGATATCATCGCGCCCGCCATGCGCCAGAGCGAATCCCTGTACTTCGACATCCGCGGCCTCCGATACCACGTGAGGCACTGGCCGGGTCGCGCCGATCGCAGGATGGTGCTCCTGCACGGCTGGATGGATGTTTCGGCTTCGTTCCAGTTCCTGGTCGACGAGCTCGACGGCGGCTGGGACATCTATGCGCCGGATTGGCGCGGGTACGGCCTTACGGACTGGGTCAAGGCGGACGCCTACTGGTTCGCCGATTACGTAGGCGACCTGGACCAGCTGCTCGAACAGATCCATCCGGGTGCGCCGGTCAACCTCGTCGGGCACAGCCTCGGCGGCAACGTGGCTTCGGTGTACGCCGGCACCCGGCCGGAGCGCATTGCGCGATTCGTGAACCTGGAAGGGTTCGGCATGTCGCGCACCAAGCCGGACCAGGCGCCCGCGCGCCTGCTGCGCTGGCTGGACGAACTGCGCACGCCGCCGGGCCTGCGCCCGTATGACAGCTTCGCGGCCCTGGCGGACCGCTTGCAAAAGAACAACGCGCGGCTCACGCGCGATCGCGCCGAGTTCCTCGCGCTCCATTGGGGCAAGGAAGGGGCCGAAGGCAAGGTCGAGCTGCGCAGCGACCCGGCGCACAAGATCGTCAATGCGACCTTGTCCCGCTTCGAGGAGATGTTTGCGTTCTGGCAGCGAGTCACTGCGCCTGTCCTTTGGGTGGACGCCGCCGAATCCAAGACGCTGAAGCAGATCGGCATCGACTCAGAGGACTATGCTGAGCGGCGCGCGGCCTACAAGGACCTGCGCTACGAGACTGTGCAGGAGGCCGGGCACATGCTCCACCATGACCAGCCCGCCCGGGTCGCCCGCCTGATCGAGGAATTCTTCGCCGAAGGCCGCGGCCAGTGACCGGTTCCGGCATGGATTTCGACTTGCATTGCCATTCGAACGTCTCGGACGGGGCGCTGGCACCGGCTGCGGTCGTGGCCAGGGCAGCCGCCCAGGGCGTCCATGTGCTCGCCCTGACGGACCATGACGAGATCGGGGGGCTCCAGGCGGCACGCGCCGCAGCGCGCACTGAAGGGATTGCGTTCGTGGACGGGGTCGAAGTGTCGGTGACCTGGCGTGGCACGACGGTACATATCGTTGGGCTCAATATCGACCCGGCGAGTGCCGCACTGCTGCAGGGGCTGGAGTCTGTCCGCAGCGGTCGCGTTGCCCGCGCACAGCGGATGGGGGCCGAACTTTCCGAAGTCGGGCTGCCGGGGACTTTCGAAGGCGCAATGAAGTACGCGGACAACCGGGGCATGATCGGTCGCACCCACTTCGCGCGCTACCTCGTCGAAATGGGGGCCGCGGCCGATATCCGGTCGGTGTTCAGGCGCTACCTGGTGCCGGGAAAGCCGGGATACGTGCCGCACGAGTGGACCGAACTCGCCACCGCGGTCGGGTGGATCGTCGCCTCCGGCGGCCGGGCCGTCGTGGCCCATCCGGGGCGCTATGGTCTGTCGCCCGGCGCGCTGGCGGACCTGCTGCGCGAATTCCGCGCGGCCGGCGGCGAAGCCATCGAGGTCATCACCGGGAGCCATTCCCCCGACCAGTACGCGCTATTTGCCGCAATTGCCGAAAGCCAGGCTTTTTTGGTCTCGCGCGGGTCGGATTTTCACGCCCCCGGGGAGGGCAGCGCCGATTTCGGGAAGTTGCCGTCCCTGGCGGCGCACCTCAAGCCCGTCTGGCACGACTGGCGGCTTTAGGCGCGGGCTGCAGATGTCGCAACATTTCAGCGTCCATCCGACGCATCCCCAGCCACGGTTGGTCCGGCAGGCGGCCGAAATCGTGCGCAAGGGCGGGCTGATCGCCTATCCGACCGACTCCTGCTATGCCTTGGGCTGCCATATCGGCGACAAGGATGCGATGGACCGGTTGCGCGAGGTGCGCGCCATCGATGAGAAGCATCACCTCACCCTGATGTGCAGGGACCTCGCGGAAATCGCCACGTACGCCCTCGTGGACAACGTCCAATACCGCCTCCTGAAGGCGGCGACGCCGGGAAGCTATACGTTTATCCTGCGGGCCACGAAGGAGGTCCCGCGGCGCTTGATGCATCCCAAGCGCAAGACGATCGGCGTTCGCGTGCCGCAGCACCCCGTGGCCCATGCGCTGCTTGCAGAACTGGGGGAGCCGATGCTGTCGGCGACATTGCAGCTGCCCGGAGAGGACACACCCTTTTCGGAGGCCGACGAAATCCGCACCCGGATCGGCCCGCGGCTGGACCTGGTCCTCGATGCAGGCCATTGCGGGATCGTCGCCAGCACGGTGATTGACCTGACCGGGGACTCGCCGGTCGTGCTTCGCGTCGGAAGCGGGCCGCTCGAGGCCCTCGGCCTCTGATAAAATCGCGCCCCTCAGCACCCCAGCGGCGATGGAAATCAATCAACTCATCCAAACCATTGCCATCTACGCACTTCCCGTGTTGTTTGCGATTACGCTTCACGAGGCTGCGCATGGCTATGTGGCCCGTCATTTCGGGGATATGACGGCCTATGCGCAGCGGCGCATCAGCCTGAACCCCCTTCGCCATGTCGACCCGGTCGGCACGCTGCTGGTGCCGCTCGTGATCCTGCTGCTGTCGGGCGGCCGCTTCCTGTTCGGCTGGGCAAAGCCCATCCCGGTCAATTACTCGGCGTTGAGAAAGCCCAAGCAACACATGGCGTGGGTGGCCGCGGCCGGTCCGCTGGCCAACCTTGCAATGGCGCTAGGCTGGGCGCTGCTGCTGAAGGCCGGCCTGGTCCTGCCGGAGAGTTCGTATTCGGAGCCGATGGTGCGCATGGCGGAGGCGGGCGTGCGGGTCAACCTGATCTTCATGTTCCTGAACCTGCTGCCGATCCTGCCGCTCGACGGAGGCCGGATCCTTGCGAGCCTCCTGCCCAACCGGCTGTCGTGGCAGTACGCGAAGCTCGAGCCCTTCGGGCTGCCCGTGTTGCTCGTGCTGGCTGTCACCAACCTGCTGGACGCCGTGCTCAGTCCGCTGCTGGTGGTTTCCGAATCGCTGATCCATTCGTTCGTATTCATCTAGGACGCTGAACCCGATAATGTTCGAACCCCGAGTCCTCTCCGGCATGCGTCCCACGGGTGCCTTGCACCTGGGCCATTACCATGGCGTGCTCAAGAACTGGGTCCGGCTCCAGGCCGAGTACCCGTGCCTCTTTTTCGTCGCCGACTGGCACGCGCTGACCACCAACTACGACGAGCCGGGCTCGATCGAGCAGAACACCTGGGACATGGTGGTCGACTGGCTGGCTGCGGGCATCGACCCGGCCCAGGCGACGCTGTTCATCCAGTCGCAGGTGCCCGAGCACGCCGAGTTGCACCTGCTGCTGTCCATGATCACGCCGCTCGGGTGGCTCGAGCGCGTGCCGACCTACAAGGACCAGCAGGAGAAGCTGTCCAACAAGGACCTGTCCACCTATGGGTTCCTCGGCTACCCGCTGCTGCAGTCGGCCGACATCCTGATCTACCGCGCCAACATGGTGCCGGTCGGCGAGGACCAGGTGCCGCACGTGGAGTTCACCCGCGAGGTGGCGCGGCGGTTCAACCACCTCTATGGGCGCGAACCCGGATTCGAGGACAAGGCAACCGCCGCCGTCAAGAAAATGGGCAGTAAGAAAGCGCGCCTTTTCAACGAGTTGCGCACCCGTTTCTTGGAGCAGGGTGACGCGCAGGCGTTGGGTTCGGCCCGTGCCCTGCTGGAGGAAACGCAGAACCTGCCGCGCGGGGATCGCGAGCGCCTGTTCGGCTGGCTGGAAGGCAGCGGCAAGAAGATCCTGGTCGAGCCGGATGCGCTATTGACCGAATCGTCCCGCCTGCCGGGCCTGGACGGGCAGAAGATGTCGAAGTCCTACGGCAACGCGGTCACGCTGCGCGAGGACGGCGAGTCCGTTGCGAAGAAGATCCGCACCATGCCCACCGAC
>Ga0214919_10009974_pt1 | contig 12133 bp, 9 predicted proteins | sample LL1503_MetaG_FD_177994 | JGI IMG/M metagenome (GOLD analysis project Ga0214919, IMG submission 177994) | Freshwater microbial communities from Lake Lanier, Atlanta, Georgia, United States - LL-1503 | ecosystem: Environmental > Aquatic > Freshwater > Lake | place: USA: Georgia | collected 2015-03-15
CGGATATGTCGGGGAATGTTACGGTTTCTGTAGCAAGTTCTCAAAACTTACAACAAGTAACTGATATAGGTAATACTACTACTAATGTTATTTATGCAGATAGATATTATTTTTATGATCCCGTAAATAGCTATTATTATTCATTAGGAGGCAACGATGGTTGGAATATAAAGCAAGGTTCTAATTATTTAACTTCGGGAGATACACATGGATTAACTTTATGGAATAATGCTCAAAAAGCTGGATCATTTATTACTGATTATTTAGATGATTTTTGGTCTTATTATTTACCTAATCAAAATGGATATCTTACTCTTTCAGTAAATGGTCAATCAGCAGATAATACAGGAGCAATTACTATTCCTATAGGAACAGGTACAGTAACAGGTGTAACAGCTACAAGTCCTATAACATCAAGTGGTGGTACAGCTCCTGTGATTTCTACATCTATGGCTACCAATAAGTTAATTGGTAGGGGAACTGCAGGTACAGGAGTAATGGAAGAAATAACATTAGGTACAGGTTTATCATTCTCAGGAACAACGCTTAATGTATCAGGCACATCTCCCCTTACAACCAAAGGAGATTTGTATACATTTAATTCAACAAATACAAGACTTCCTGTAGGACTTGATACACAAATATTAATAGCAGATAGTACTACGACTACAGGACTTAAATGGGGAACAAATACTGCTGCTACACCATTAGGATATTATGGAGCATGGCAAGATAATAATACACAAACTGCTGCTGCAAGTAATGTTGGATATGCAATGATATTTAGAACTATAGATTTATCAAATGGCGTATCTGTGGTTACTAATGGAACTAATTTAACAAGAATAACATTTGCTAATACAGGAATTTATAATCTTCAATTTTCTTCTCAGTTTCAAAATATTGATAATGCAGAACACGATGTAACAATATGGTTAAGACTTAATGGAACTGATGTTGCAGGTTCATCAGGACTTGTTCAAGTGCCTAAAAGAAAAGCAGTAGGTGCAGGAAATGAAGGTCATGTTGTTGTAGGATGGAATTATGTACTAAGTGTAGTGGCAGGGGAATACTACGAATTAATGTGGAGTACAGCAAATCATACTAATGTAACAATGGAATTTTATGCAGCAGGTTCTCCTCCTCCATCAGCAGCATCAGTTATCATGACTGTTACACAACAGAGTGGTATTATGGCAGGTACGGGAATTACTGCTATCAATTCCCTAACAGGAGCTGTTCAGACATTGGGTGTGGGAACAAGTGGTACTGACTTTGCAATAGTGTCAAGTGGAACTTCCCATACATTCAATTTACCTGATGCATCAGCAACAGCAAGAGGTGTTCTTAATACAAATGCTCAAACAATAGGAGGAGCAAAGACATTTAGTACAGCTCCTATTTTGAGTTCCCTAACAGCATCACAAATACTTGCCTTAGATGGTAGTGGGAATATTCAATCTTTAGCTGTAGCAACTTATCCAAGTCTTACAGAACTATCTTATGTAAAAGGAGTAACATCTGCTATACAAACACAAATAAATGGCAAACAAGCTACTCTCACTAATCCTGTTACAGGTACAGGTACTAACAATGAATTAGCGTATTTTAATGCAACAGGCAGTACCATATCTTCCCTAACAACAGCAACTTATCCTTCATTAACTGAACTAAGTTATGTAAAGGGTGTAACAAGTGCTATACAAACACAAATAGGAGGAAAGCAAGCAAGTTCAACAAACTTAACATCTCTAGCAGGATTAACATATGCTTCTACATCTTTTGTTAAGATGACAGCAGCAGGTACGTTTTCCCTAGACACAACAAGTTATCAAGGGGCTTTAACCTTAACAACAACAGGAACAAGTGGAGCTGCTACATTAGTAGGTAATACACTTAATATTCCTCAATATAGTGGGGGAAGTTCTTATACCTTCAGCACAGGTCTTACCAATTCATCAGGAACAGTTACAAATGACTTAAGTACAGGTATTAGTGGTGGTCAATCTGTTGTAGGGGGAACTGCTGCTTCTAATTCCCTTACATTATCATCAACAAGTAATGCTACAAAGGGAAAGATATTATTTGGTACAAGTGCTTATGATGAGGTTAATAATCGTTTGGGAATTGGTACTGCAAGTCCAACATTACCTGTGCATATTGTATATTCAAATAATAGTTATGCCGAAGGATTAAGAGTAGAAAATACAAATATAGGAACTACTGCTTTAGGTGGAGTTATGATTACTACAAATGCTGTAAATGGTGGATTTTTTGGATATGCTCCATCTAATTATACAGTTGTAGGACAAAGAAGTACAATGATGTTTCAATCGTTAGGATTGAATAAACTTGGATTTATAGCAAATGCAAATGAAACATCTTTAACAGCACAAGATATTTTCTTTAGTACTTATGGAGCTAATACAACTTATCAAATGCAGATAAAGGGTAATGGTAATGTACAGATAGGAACTAATACAGATGCAGGATATAAATTAGATGTAAATGGTACTGCAAGAGTATCAGGTAACCTAACAAGCACAGGAAATATTACTGCATCAAATTCAAATGTAAATAATAATTGTATTTCACATGCTAGCCAAATAATTGGGGGTAATAATACAGCAAATTCACAAGGATATAGATTAACAAATGGAGGAACTTCAATAAACCCACAAGGTATGTTTGGGGCAGTAAATTTAACTGCTGGAACAATTACTTGTTTTGCAGATAATACAAATGGATTTACAATAGGTGCAGGTAATGGTACAAGAATGATAGGCAGAGCAGGTATTAGTATAGCTTCCCTAACAAACACAGCAGGTTCAGAAAGTGGAGATATGATATTCTCAACTCAAAGTGGTGGAACAGCTATGACTGAGAAGATGAGAATTACAAGTGGGGGTGGAATAACTTTAACTGCAACAAATACTGCATCAGGAACAACAGGTAATCAGACAATAAATAAACCAAGTGGAACAGTAAATATAGCAGCAGCAGGAACAACAGTAACTGTAACAAACTCACTTGTAACTGCATCATCAATAGTATTTGCAGTAATTAGAACCAATGATGCAACTGCAACTATTAAAAATGTAGTACCTGCAGCAGGTTCATTTGTAATCAATTTAGGAGCAGCAACAACTGCTGAAACATCAATAGGATTTTTTGTAATAAATTAATATAAAAATATGAAAGCAATACAACCAATTTCATCTTGGTCTAATGGACAACAATTACAAGCTAATACATTTAATATGATTAGCATAAATGACAACTTAACTACAAGTGCTACATTTTATTATCAGATATTGGCAGTAACAACTGATACTGAAGGTGTCACATCATCAATACAAGTAGCAGAAGGTAATTTAACTATGAGTGGTGAAGAATATCAGATATGGGGTGATGCAATAGATATAAATCAGGCAGCATACACTTGGGGTGCATATCAATTGAATTTAACTCTTGTATAATTTTGTATCTTTGAAAAAATAAATAATAAATGGCAAAAATAGAAACATATACAATAGCCAACTCTCCTATATCAGGAAGTGATAAATTGATAGGAACGGATAGCGCACACGATAATGCAACTAAGAACTTTACAGTTAGTGAGCTTTTTACTTTTATATTTGAAAATGGAAATATGTTAGAATCATTTTCAAACAATGCTGCAGCATTAGCAGGTGGACTAGATGTTGGTAATATATATAGAACTTCTACAGGAGAAATAAGAATAGTAATCTAATGGACATTAGAAAAATATCAATAGGTCTTGATTATAAAAATGGAGCAATGCATTATATTGTAGGGCAACCTGTTCTTTCTGATAGCCATCAAATACATTTAATAAGATACAACGACACAAAACAATCTATACTTATTTACATAATAAATAATAAAGAAGAAGTAGTTTTGTGGAAAGAGTTTACAGCGACAGTTCCAATTTCAATTGAATATAATATAAATTTTTAAATGCGTTCACCATTCTACTTTATAGTTAAACCTATAAATGGAAAACGCTACGATAACACAAAGGACATTGCAGGGGTTGAGTTTATAGTAAGCACATCTGAGGAAGACCATAAGTTCTCAAATAGATTTGCTGAAGTTATCGAGCTTCCATTAGGTTATCAAGGTCCTATTGTAATAGGAGATACTTTACTTGTGCATCACAATGCATTTAAGTTTTACAATGATATGAAAGGTAGGCAGAAAAGCGGCAAGAGCTTTTTTAAAGATGACTTATTCTTTATTGAGCCTGACCAATTTTTTATGTATAAGCACGGTTCCACGTGGAACGCATACGACAGGTATTGCTTTATAAAACCTATCCCTCCAACAGAATCGTATATTAATAAGCCATTCTCAGAAGAACCACTTATGGGTGTTGTCAAATATTCAAATGAATATCTGATGAGTAAGAACATTTTTCCAAACGATAAAGTGTGCTTTGCTCCCGATAGCGAGTATGAGTTTACTATTGATGATGAAAAACTATATAGAGTGTATGATCATCAAATAACAATCAAGTTATAATGACAAGTAAAGAAACAAAACTTAGAATAATACAGGCAGGGCACAAGGCTGTTCTTGAGCTTATCAAAGTGGCTGAAGAAAGTATACTCAAGCCATCAGATGAGGAAGGAGATGACTTGTCTGCAGATAAGCTAAAGAATGCAGCAGCAACAAAAAAGTTAGCTATATTTGATGCGTTTGAGATACTAACAAGAATAGAGGCAGAGAAAGATAATTTAGAAGCAATTGAGAAAGGGGTAAGTAAAGTAGACACAAAACAAGGATTTGCTGAACGAAGATCTAAATAGTATATATAATGTGGTAGATGGATATATTCTACCTGAGATAATAGCCAAGAAAAATAAGGCTAAAGGATGGGCGTATGGGTATAACCAAGAGCACGACATTGTAGTTATCTCCAAGAGTGGTCAGATAGGTCAAACTATAAATATATCAGGATTAATGATTGCATTGCCTCCTGCTCCTGATAAATGTTTCAAAAGAAGTAATAAGAAAGAAGAGCAATATTGGGAAAGAGAAATGTTGCCTAAAGAGTTAACTAAAATTCAATCTATATTCCATTGGAATGAGAGGTCGTCTGATTTTAAGAATGATTGGGTTGACTACATAGAAAAACAATTTGATTACAGAGAGGATGGCTTTTGGTTTATGAATAATGGAGTGCCTACATACATTACAGGTTCTCATTGGATGTACTTGCAATGGGCAAGCATAGATATAGGATACCCTGATTATAGAGAAGCCAATAGAATATACTTTATTTTTTGGGAAGCTTGCAGAGCAGATAATAGAGCGTTTGGTATGATATACCTAAAGATAAGACGTTCAGGATTTTCTTTTATGTCATCTTCAGAATGCGTTAATATAGCTACCCTTGCACGTGATGCTCGTATTGGCATTTTATCTAAGACAGGTTCTGATGCTAAGAAGATGTTTACAGATAAAGTAGTTCCAATAAATAGCAGACTACCATTTTTCTTTAGACCTGTAATGGATGGTATGGATAAGCCAAAGACTGAGCTAGCATTTCGTGTGCCTGCGTCAAAGATTACCAAGAAGAATATGTATGACGTGGACGACAATGACATAGATGGGTTAGATACTACAATAGATTGGAAGAACACAGAAGAGAACTCTTATGATGGAGAAAAACTACTATTCCTAGCTCACGATGAGAGTGGAAAATGGGTAAAACCAAATAATATCTTAAATAATTGGCGTGTAACTAAAACTTGTTTAAGATTAGGTAGCAAGATAATAGGTAAATGTATGATGGGCTCTACCTCAAATGCTTTGAGTAAGGGTGGTGATAATTTTAAAAGTTTGTATGAGGATTCAAGAATCAGTTCGCGAAACAAGAACGGACAGACTAAAAGCGGACTGTATGCTTTATTTATTCCAATGGAATGGAATATGGAAGGGTTTATAGATAGGTATGGTATGCCTGTATTTAGAAAGCCAAGTGACCCTGTAATAGGAGTTGATGGAATGAAGATAATAAATGGAGCTGTTGATTATTGGGAGGCTGAGGTAGACTCATTAAAAAATGACTCAGATGCATTAAATGAATTTTATCGTCAGTTTCCAAGAACAGAGTCGCACGCATTTAGAGACGAGAGTAAGCAAGCGTTATTTAATTTGACTAAGATATATCATCAGATAGATTACAATGACTCTATGATTAAAGAGCATTACATCACTCGTGGCTCATTTAGTTGGAAAGATGGGGTAAAGGACACTGAGGTAGTTTGGTCTCCAAACAAGTCAGGAAGATTTTTAGTTAGTTGGACGCCACTTAAGCATTACCAAAATAATGTACATATAAGAAATGGGATGAAATATCCGGGCAATGAACATTTAGGCTCATTTGGTTGTGACTCTTATGATATATCTGCGGTTGTTGTAGGGCGTGGTTCTAATGGTGCGCTTCACGGGATGACTAAGTTCCATATGGATGAGGGTCCTGTCAATGAGTTCTTCTTAGAATACATTGCTCGTCCTCAAACAGCTGAGATATTTTTTGAAGAGGTACTTATGGCTTGTGTATTTTATGGTATGCCAATACTTGCAGAGAACAATAAGCCAAGACTTCTTTATCATTTTAAGAATAGGGGATATAGAGGTTTCTGTATGAATAGACCTGATAAACCATTTGCAAAACTTTCAAAAACAGAGCGTGAGCTAGGTGGTATACCTAATAGCTCTGAGGACGTAAGGCAATCACACGCATCGGCTATTGAGTCTTATATTGAGAAGTTTGTAGGATTAGATTTAGAAGGAAAGTATAGAGATCCTGAGGAGATGGGAACAATGCCATTTATGAAGACGCTAGAAGATTGGGCAAAGTTTGATATAAGCGATAGGACAAGGTTTGATGCCGCTATAAGTTCAGGGTTGGCTATAATGGCTAATCAGAAGCATTTATATATGCCTGAAAAAAAAGAATCGAAAATAAGTATTAACTTCGCAAGATATAGAAATGATGGTAATCAAAGTCAATTGATTCAATGAAAGATATAGTAATAGACATAAAATCAGCAGCGTTTCCAAGTCAATTAGCTAGTGATGCCCAAAAGGCATCAGATGATTTTGGACTACAAGTTGGTCAAGCCATTCAATATGAGTGGTTTAGAAAAGACGGAAACTCTTGTAGATATTATGGACAATGGCGTGATTTTCATAGGCTAAGATTATATGCAAGAGGCGAGCAACCAATAGGTAAATATAAAAATGAGTTGGCTATTGATGGAGATTTATCTTATCTAAATATAGATTGGACTCCAGTGCCTGTTATCCCAAAGTTTGTTGATATTGTAGTTAATGGAATGTCTGATAGGCTTTTCAAAGTTAAGGCATACGCACAGGATGCGATGTCTCAAGAAAAGAGAAATGAGTATCAGGATATGGTTCAAGGACAGTCTACAGCAAAAGATGTTCTTAGTATTATACAACAAAGAGCAGGCGTAGATCCATTTATGATGAATCCTGATGAGCTTCCTGAAAGTGATGAGGAGATGCAATTGCATATGCAGCTTAAGTATAAGCCTGCAATTGAGATTGCTGAAGAGGAGGCTATCAATACAATGTTTGATGAAAACAAGTATGATGATATAAGAAAAAGACTTGACTATGATGCTACTGTTATTGGGATTGCTATTGCGAAGCACGAGTTTCTTCCGGGAGCAGGAGTGAAGATATCTTATGTAGATCCTGCAAATGTGGTTTATAGTTATACTGAGGACCCGTACTTTAGAGATTGTTTCTATTGGGGAGAGATTAAGACAGTTCCAATGACTGAGCTTATGAAGATAGACCAATCATTAACTCACGAAGATTTAGATAAGATATCACAATATAGTAGAGGTTGGTATGATTATTTTAATGTAGCTCAGTTCTATGAGAATAGTATGTTCTATAGAGACACTTGCACTTTGCTTTATTTTAATTACAAGACTACAAAGAAGATTGTATATAAGAAGAGAATACTTGAGAATGGCGGTTCAAGAGTAATTGAGAAGGACGACACTTTTAATCCTCCTGCAGAGATGATGGAGGAAGGTAACTTTAAAAAGATAGAGAAGACTATTGACGTTTGGTACGAGGGTATACTTGTTATGGGTAGCAATATTTTATTAAAGTGGGAGATGGCTCAGAATATGGTTAGACCTAAGTCTGCCACTCAACACGCTATACCTTGCTATGTTGCTTGTGCTCCACGTATGTATAAAGGCGTTATTGAGTCTTTGTGCAGAAGGATGATTCCTTTTGCTGATTTGATTCAGATAACTCACTTAAAATTACAACAAGTTATAAATCGTATTGTACCTGATGGTGTGTTTATAGATGCCGATGGATTGAACGAGGTTGACTTGGGTACAGGCAATGCTTATAATCCTGAGGATGCATTAAGATTATACTTCCAAACAGGTAGTGTGATTGGTAGAAGCTTTACTCAGGATGGAGACTTTAATAATGCAAGAGTACCTATTACGCAGCTTACTTCAAATTCAGGCGCAGCAAAGACACAAATGCTTATAGCTAACTATAATCATTACTTAGATATGATTAGGTCTGTAACAGGCTTAAATGAAGCTAGAGACGGTTCTAATCCTGATCCTAACTCTTTAGTTGGTCTACAAAAATTAGCCGCTTTAAATTCCAATACCGCTACAAGACACATTTTAGATTCAGGGTTATTCTTATATCGTTCATTAGCAGAGGCTTTGACATATAGAGTTGCAGACATATTAGAGTATTCTGATTTTAAAGATGACTTTGTAAATAAGATAGGAAAGTATAATGTTGGTATACTAGACCAAATATCAGACTTGTATATTTATGACTTTGGTATTTTCATAGAGATATCTCCTGATGAAGACCAAAAAGCACAGCTTGAAGCTAATATACAAATGGCTTTATCTAAAGGAGATATTAATCTTGAGGATGCAATCGACATACGTGAGATTAGAAATCTTAAACTTGCCAATCAATTACTTAAGGTTAAGAGAGCTAACAAAGAAGCTAGAGAAGAGAAGATGGCTATGCAGAAACAAGCTATTACTGCACAACAGCAAATGCAATCTCAGCAGTTGGCTGCACAGACGGCTATGCAAAAAATACAAGCTGAGACTGATGCTAAGATGAAAATAAAACAAGCCGAAGTGCAGTTTGATATTATGAAAATGCAGAAAGAGGCTGAGTTTAAATCTCATTTGATGGCTGAAGAGTTTCAGTACAATCAGCAGTTGCACGGAATGGAGATGGAGACGTTGTCTAAAAGAGAGAAGGATAGAGAAGATTCAAAGTCTAAAAGAATAAGTCAACAGAATACAGAGCAGTCTAAGTTAATAGACCAAAGAAAGAATAATTTACCTCCATTAAGTTTTGAATCAAATGAGGATAGCTTAGATGGATTTGATATGGCTGAGTTTGAGCCTCGTTAAAAGTGTAACAAATTTTGCATAATTTTGTAACAAATAAAATCAAATTAAATGGAATTAAAAGTAAAAGCATTAGATGTTATTGAACCAAAAAGTGTTCAAGAAGTTGAGCAACAGTTAGTTGAAGGCAATAAAAAAGATGAGGATAAAATACCTCATATTGATTTGTCTAATATAAATAAAAAAGAACCTGTTGTTGAACAAAAAGAAGAAGTTATAGAAGAGGTTGCTCCTCAAGAAGTTGTAGAAGTGGAAGATGAGTTAGACGAGCAAAAAGTTCTTTCATATATTGGTAAAAGGTATAATAAGCAAATCAACTCATTTGATGATTTGGTTGCTGAAAGAAAAGAAACTGAAGAGTTACCTGAAGATGTTGCTGCTTTCTTAAAATATAAGAAAGAAACAGGCAGAGGATTTGAGGACTTTCTTAATTTAAGAAAAGACCACGATACTATGGACCCTGAGCAACTTGTCAAGGAATACTTGTCAGCTACTCAAGAAGGTCTTGATGCTGAAGATATAGATGCATTGATGGATGACTATAGATATGATGAGGATATTGATGATGAGTCTAAAATCAAGAAGATTAAGATTGAAAGAAAGAAGGTTATTAACGAAGCTAAAAAATTCTTTAATACTCAGAAAGAGAAATACAAATTGCCACTTGAGTCAAGTTCAGCAAGAATTTCAAAAGAAGAGGAAGAAGAATACAATGCTTATCGTCAATACTTAAACCAAGCAAAGACCATAGAAGAGGAGACAAATCGTAAGCGTCAATGGTTTGACCAAAAGACTAACGAGTTGTTTGATGGAGAGTTCAAAGGTTTTGAATTTGATGTCAATAACAAGAAACTTACATTTACTCCGGGAGAAGCTGCTGAATTAAAAAAAATCCAATCTACACCTGCTAACTTTATTGCAAAGTTTTTAGATGATAATGGATTAATTAAAGATGCAAAAGGATACCATAGGTCTTTGTCAATTGCAATGAATCCTGATAAGTTTGCAAAGTTTTTTTATGAACAAGGATTGGCTGATGCTGTAGATGATGTTACAAGAAAGATTAAGAATGTAAACATGGGAGAGCAGAAGTCGCCTGAAGTTTCAAAAAGTAAGGATGGCGTGCAGGTGAGAGCGGTAAACCCTGATTCAGGTAAAGGCCTGAAAATCCGCAGTATAAAACGTATTTAAAACAATTTAAAAATTAAAAAAAATGGCAAGTGCTTTATTAAACAGCCCTACGTACGCGTTGCAACCGGCACCGGAACAAGTGGCTCTACAAACAAACTACATTACCAGCTTTAACTTTTTGAATCAGTATCTTCCTGATACTTATGAGAAAGAATTTGAGCGTTATGGTAATAGAACAGTATCTTCATTCTTAAGAATGGTAGGTGCTGAAATGCCTTCTAACTCTGACCAAATCAAATGGGCAGAACAAGGTCGTTTACACATCAAATACACAAGCTGTACTTCAGCTGCTGCTTTAGGTGCTTCTACAGCTACATTTACTGTTGCTGACTCAGGAGTTACTTACATAGCAATTCGTATTGGACAAACTGTAATGATTCAGAATAACACTTCAGGTGTTTTCAACAAAGCAATCGTTACTGCTGTTCCTTCTGCAACAACTTTCACAGTTGCTTACTACGAAACTGCAGGTCAGGCTTTTGCGGTATCTACTGCTTGTACTGTATTTATCTATGGTTCTGAGTTCAAGAAAGGAACTAATGGAATGGTTGGTTCTTTAGAAGGAGAAGATGATATCTACTCTAACTCTCCAATCATCATCAAGGACAAGTATGCAGTAAATGGTTCTGATATGGCTCAAATCGGATGGGTTGAAGTTACTACTGAGAACGGTGCTACAGGTTACTTGTGGTATTTGAAATCAGAGCACGAGACTCGTTTACGTTTTGAAGATTATCTTGAGACTGCAATGATTGAAGCTGTTCCTGCTGCAAGTTCATCAGGCGCATTAACTGCAGGATACAAAGGTTCTGAAGGTATCTTCTACGTTGTAAACAATCGTGGTAACGTATGGGGTGGTGGTACTCCAACTGCTCTTTCTGATTGGGATACAATTGTTGCTCGTTTAGACAAGCAAGGTTCTATCGAAGAGAACGTTGTATTTGTTAATCGTGGATTGAGTTTTGACATAGACAATATGTTAGCTACATTGAATGGTTATGCTGTATCAGGTGCTGCTAATGCTGCTTCTTATGGTCTATTTGATAACGATATCAATATGGCGTTAAACTTAGGTTTCTCAGGATTCCGTAGAGGTTATGATTTCTACAAGTCTGATTGGAAATACCTAAACGATCCTACAATGAGAGGTGGATTGAATGCAACTGCTTCTACTGCAACAGGTACAATTACAGGTCTTCTTGTTCCTGCAGGTTCTACTTCAGTGTACGACCAAATTATGGGCAAGAATGCTAAGCGTCCTTTCTTACACGTTCGTTACAGAGCTTCTGAAGCTGAAGACAGACGCTACAAAACTTGGATTACAGGTTCTGCAGGCGGTGCTGCTACAAGCGATTTAGATGCAATGGAGGTTAACTTCCTTTCTGAGCGTTGCGTATGTACTTTAGGTGCAAACAACTTCGTATTGTTCCGTTATGGATAGTAAATAGGGTTGGAAT
>Ga0214919_10009975_pt1 | contig 12133 bp, 12 predicted proteins | sample LL1503_MetaG_FD_177994 | JGI IMG/M metagenome (GOLD analysis project Ga0214919, IMG submission 177994) | Freshwater microbial communities from Lake Lanier, Atlanta, Georgia, United States - LL-1503 | ecosystem: Environmental > Aquatic > Freshwater > Lake | place: USA: Georgia | collected...
GTGGACATCTTAATTTAAAATAGAACCTTCTATAAGTTAGTTCATTTTCTAATAGTTGCGTATCCACTGATAGTGATATGCATGCCCTATGAAAAATATGTCTACAGGGTAATAATTGTAGTATTTCACCCGATTTTAATGGCTCCAAACAAAGTGCGCAGTCTGTTTGTGGGTTCCCTTGTTTATCAATTTTAGCAATTTTTTCTTCTCTCATTCTTTCTATTTCTGGATCCTCTGTTAATTTTAACGGTGATAGTGATGATAGCATTATTATATATAATAATATAATAATATAATAATTAATATTATATCAATTTGTTTGATTTTTTAGATTTTTAATGTTTTATTACTTTTCTGGATTTTCTAGATTTTTTGGATTTTTTGGCTTTTCTAGATTTACCGCCATGAAAAAGAGTATATGCTCGAGGCGTTAAGTGGGTTCCCAAATATAATTGCTGTCCTACTAATGTTCCTAAAATACCTGTAACTGGATATGTTGATGAATTAAAAAGTGATGCTGTTCCAATTGCACAACCACTTAGAAATAAAATTGTATTGCGAAGATTTAATGCTTCCTGTGGACGAATGCCAAAGCGGTCAACCCATTCTTGGGAATGGAATCGTTCTGGTGTTGCGCCAGACGGAGGAGGGTTGGGAACTATATATCCATCTATTTGATCTACTAATGCACGAATAGGTGATCGCAATACTGTTAATATTCTAGTTAATATGCTTATTTCCTCTCTTATTCTTTCTGCATTAGCTGCTTGTTGTCTTTCGATGAGTTCTCGTAGTCTTGAATTTGCCATTTCCGAGTGTTGTTGAGCTCTACGAGCTGTTCGCGCCCGCCGAGTTGCTCTGGCTTCACGAGCTGTGACTGCACTAGGAGGGCGTTCTTGTTGTCTCAAAATTGCGTCATTTTGTTGTTGTATTAAATTTGCTCTTCGTTCTTCAATTTTTCGTGCCAAAACTTCTCTAAATACAGGATCATCTGCAAGCAACATTATTTGTTCTCCGCAATTGTTATTGTCAAGATGTTTAAGAGATAGTATGGGTGTGCTACAAAGTGGACATCTTAAAATTCCGCCTCGACCATTTGCTCTGTACATTTCCATTGCAGCTATACAACCAGTATGAAATATATGATTGCAGTTGGTTTGGGAACTTGGTGAATTTTTTATATCATCTAAACAAATTGCACATGTTGCTGTTTCATTTGTGTCATTTTCTTCAATTCCTTCAATCGTTCTTTTCCTGCTTGAACGACTAACTGGTGGCATATATAATATAATATAATATAATTAATGTTTTTTGGATTTTCTGGTTTTATTATGTTTTTTTAGTTTTTTGAATTTTTTTAGTTTTCTAGATTTTTTATGTTTACCACCTAACAATTTTAGGTCTTCATCTACCTGAATCATTAATAATCTATTTTTTAGTTGTTTTGCTTTTTTTATACTTCTTCTTATACTTTTTCTTATTCTTTTATCGATTGTTGCTAGTGTTTTTTTTGCACTCTTTGTCCTATTTCGTAGACTTAATTCAATGCTTCCTATATGGGTCTTTGCATAATCCAATTGTGATTTAATATTTGCTTGATAATCAGTTATACTTTTCAAGTTTTCACTGGCTTCACTTAATACTTCATTATAGTGATAATCAGTTATGCTTTTCAACTTTTTATTGGCTTCAATATAGACTTCCTTATGGTTGTTTTCTTGAATAGGCATATAATTTATGGTTCTTAAATGATCCTCTGCTCTTTGTTTTAACTCTGTTGCATTGTCATACAGTTCTTGTAGACCACTAATAGTTGTAGATTGTGTTGGAAGTTCATCTATAATTTGTGCAAGACTATTATTTGAGTTCTTCTTATCAAGATAATATAATGTAGTTTCAGCAAGACGCCTTCGTATTTTCATTAGGTCATATAATTCTAATGCCTTCGAATATTGTGCACTTGCAATAGCTAATATGCGTTGATTATATGCCTCTTCTATTGGTAATTGTTGTCGTCTTAGTATAATTTCTAAATTTCTTTTAAAAATAGCATTATTATAGTTTTTAGCATTATATACGTCTCTGTCTGCTATTACCAAATTTCTCCACGACAACTTAGCTAATTCTTCAATAGTTTCAATAGATGTGTTTTGTTCATTTGGAGGTATTTCTATTTGGTCTATAGAGTGTATTGGACATAGTTCACCAATATTAACAATAGTAGTTCCTTGATTATTAACTAATCGAAGGGGTTCATTACGCGATATTTTTATTTTAAACTCTAAAGAGTCTTCAGGATTTAATCTTATATAATCTGATGGCGCTGTCATATCAAACGGCCAGTCTTGCATAGTGATGATGCGACGCGGAGGTATAGGAGGATGTTCTAAAACTGGTAGGTGGTCTCTCCAATTAGGTGGATAATCTGTTATATTAATTACATTTCTACATAAAGGACATAATATTGGCAAACTGTGTTCAATATTAAATATTATAGTGTCTTCTATACAGTCTTTATGAAACCTATGATTACAAGTTAATTGTTTTTGTGGAGTTTCATCATTCATTGTATTATAACATAACGGACAATCTTCAGTTTCACTGGGTTCCATTTATATAATGTATTTATTTTTTTCTGGGTTTTCTAGATTTGTTATGTTTTTTGTAGTTTTTGTGTTTTTTGTGTTTTTTGGATTTTTTCTTACCGCCTTCTATCTCTGCCATAGACATAGTGCGCCCTTTAAGTCTACGTAAAGTCTTTCTAACACTTTTTTTAATACTTTTACTTACACTTTTTCTAATACTTTGTAGTGCTGACTTGAATTGTCCCAAAAGTGTTTTGGCATTATCAAGAATTTGTTTTATAGTAGTTTTTACTCTCTCTGTTTCAACTAACCGAGCATTTGTCATAACTAATATTTCTCTATTATATGCGATGTCTATATCTGACATTGTTATTCCTTTACTTTGAAGAAATTTTTCAAAAAAATCAGTACTATATTCCCTTGCATTACTATAGTCATTAATTGCTATGTTATTATTTCTAATAGCAGCTTTATATTGCATTTCAATAAATTCAAGCGGGTCTGTTAATTGTGGAATTTCAATGTGTGGTAAAAAATGTGGTAACGGACACCGTGGTCCCAAATTTTCCTTGTAATATGAATAATAATAATTAGGTTCATAATAGCGCAACTGATTACTGCCGTTTCCATAGCTGTCATTAGTCTCATATAGTATTGATGGACTGTTACCATTAGCACCAAGTATGGTCTTAAATATTAGTATGTCATCTAGTGTTTTTGGTGCTTTGGATAGTTCTGGTATAGGAGCATTGGGATTAAATGGCCACATATTAGCACTTTTAAAGTTATTGTATGTTAATTTTTTTACACTAAATTCAGTTTTACAAAATGGACATTCTATTTTATCTGTTGGTTGTCTTGCTTGTCTTAAAGCTATTTGTTTTTTTTGTATATATGTTTTTAAACACGGATTTGTGTGAAATTTATGATAACAGTTTATTAAAATTGTAACATTATCAAACGATGGTTCATATTCATCATAACATATAGAACATTCTGGAGAATCTGTAGACTCAGACCAAGAGTTTGTTACTCTTAACATATTATATATAATATAATATTTTAGTGTTTTTGGATTATTTGGATTATTTGGATTTGATATATTTTTTGTATTTTCTGGATTTATAATGTTTTCTGGGTTTTCTAGTTTTTTTATGTTTACCGCCTTGTAAATTTGGTGTTTGCATTCTTAATTTATTTTTTATTGTGCGTATGCTCTCGATGCTCCTTTCCATTAGACTTTTTTTAAATGATTGTAAAGTCTCATTTGCTCTTTTTGTGATGCTTCGCCGTGCCGAATGAAGTCGCTTGCTAGTTTTGTTTGTTAAGCTTCGTGTTGCTGATTTCAGTCTTCCTGAAAGTGTTTTGCTTTCTTCTTCGGCTCTCTTAGCATTAATAAGAATTTGTTCTATATCATATTCTATAGTATCTGTTTCGGTTGCCCGATTATATAATTTAGTGAACATTCTTTCATTATATAATTCATCTATATTAGTCATTATTATTCCTTGACTGCGAAGAAACCCTTTAAAAAATGGAGTTTTATACTCGTATGCATTAAATGCGTCATTTTGCGCTATATTATTATTTCTTCGTGCTGCTTTAAATTGTCTTTCAATAACTTTGAGTGAATCTGTTGGTCGTGGAATTCTAATATGTGGTAAAAAATGTGGTAATGGGCAGCGTGCTTTTAAATTTTTTTTATAATATGGATAATAATGGGCTGCATGCATACCCCCTTCTCCAAATTTCCAATCATCTTTTTGCATTTCTGATGGACCTTTACTATCTTCGCGTTTGTTAGTATATATTAGTATAGCATTTACATCTTTGGGTGCTCTGGGTAGTGGTGGTGCAGGAGCTTCTGGATTAAGTGGCCATATATTAACACTTTCAAATGGTTCTAAACTGTTTAAACTAAATAGCTGTTTACACTTTGGACATGGTATCTTATTTTCATTACGTCGTAGTTCGTTCAAAAATCTAGCACGCTCTTCGTCATTTAACATATTGGCTCGTTCTTCTAAATTATCTTTATAATGCTTTATATAGTCCTGTATACAATGACTATGAAATTTATGGAAACAATTTCCTATCACAGTCATATTATTTAATGAGGGATTAAAGTCCTCTAAACATATAAGGCACTCAGTAGAATTGTCCCATTCAAACGGCATTATATATATATATATATATATAATATTTTGTTCTAGATTTGTTATGTTTTCTGTAGTTTTTGGATTATTTGGATTTTTTTCCATTATTGGTAGCGAGTTCAGAGCGTTGCATACTTTTAAATCTAGATCGAGCTTCTTTAAATAGTGAACCCTTTTTTGCAATGGGTTCTCGTGTTCCTCGGGGAGTACTATCAAGTGACAACTCGAGTGCTTTACTATGTTCATCTTCTAATTTACTTATTAAAAAATTCACACGTTTTAAACCGGCTTCAATTTCTCCAATCTTTACAGCTGTTAAACGCGGGTTTACTCGATTCATACTAATTAACATATTAGGAATATCAATTATTCCCTTTCCTTTCTCAAGACGTTCTTTTACTAATTTTAAATACATACTATCGCTTCTCAAAGTTTTTCCTCTAGTTGCGCTTATTGGATGCTTTTTCTTAGAACCACCCAAACTTAAATCTATTCTCTTCCTTTTTTTTCTCTTTGTTTTTGCCATCTTTATAAAATATTAAAATATTAAAATATTAAAATATTAAAATATTAAAATATTTACATTAGATATTTTTTCCCATTATATGTTAATGCGTGTTATATACTTTTAAATCTAGATTGAGTTTTTTAAATAATGAACTCTTATTTGCAATAGGTTCTCATAATCCTTGAGGATTACGAACAAGTGACTATTTGCCTTCTTTACTATGTTCGTCTTCTAATTTTTTTATCAAAAAATTTATACGTTCAAATTTTTTATATTTTTTAAAAAGTTCATCTTCATCTAAATCAGGATCATTACGCATTATTTTAAATAACTCATTTTCAATATCAAATGGTCCTAGTTGTTTGTCAAATCTCTCTTTGGCTAGCTCTTTATATTTCATTGCGAGTTCAGAGCGTTGCATAGTTTTAAATCTAGATCGAGCTTCTTTAAATAATGAACCCTTATTTGCAATGGGTTCTCGTAATCCTTGGGGAGTACCATCAAATGACCATTCGACTGCTTTACTATGTTCGTCTTCTAATTTTCTTATTAAAAAATTTATACGTTCAAATTTGTTATATTTTTCTAAAAATTCATCTTCATCTAAATCAGGATTATTACGCATTATTTGAAATAACTCATTTTCAATATTAAATGGTCCTAGTTGTTTGTCAAATCTCTCTTTGGCTAGATTTAAAGTTTCTCTGTCGCTTCTTAAAATATGACTTCTATTTGATCTTGCCGGTAACCTAGCACCGCCTAATTTTGATTTGTTAGAGTTTCTAGATTTTTTGGATTTTTTTCTCTTTGTTTTTGCCATCTTTATAAAATATTAAAATATTAAAATAGCATATATTAAATTGTTTTATTAGTACATAATTTGTCTTTTTTATAAAAATTGACTTATATAAAAATAATAAGTAATACCTTTAATAACGTATATAAAATGAATACGCAAATAGAAGATTACATTAGTATTAAAAATAATAGCGGTGCTATAAATTATAATAATATTGATGTTTCACTCTGGAATGTAGATGGTTGTAAAAAAATATTTGAAAAGTTATTATTATGGATTAGTGAAAATTCTCATATTTTAAATAATGCAGATAATAATGAATTATATAAAAAATTTGAAATTGAATTTAATAAGCAAGTTCGTCTTTCAAAAATCACAAATATTAGAAAATCTATTTTATTAAATATTTTGAATAACGTTTGCAATAGTAATGATTTTAATGATGATTTAATTGTTTATTTGCCAGTTTTAAAACTGCTTTTGCGGAAAAAACCGATGCGTAACATTTCGGGCATTACTAGTATTACAGTTATAACTGCCCCATTTCCAGATGGACAAAAATTTAGTTGTAAGCATAATTGCTATTATTGTCCCAATGAACCGGCCCATGAGGGCAATAATTGGCAAGCTCAACCACGAAGTTATTTATATTATGAACCAGCTGTTTTGCGGGCAAATCAACATAAATTTCAAGCCATTGGTCAAATGTTAAGTCGCCTTGACACATATTTTAGTAACGGACATGTTATTGATAAATTAGAGATTATTATTGAAGGCGGAACATATACCGAATATCCAGTTGCTTATTTAGAACGATTTCATCGTGATTTATTTTATAGTGCAAATATTTATTTTGATTTACGTAAAGCTTATGCGAATTATGATAATTGTTTAAATAATAAGTTGGATTTAGAAGATTTAAAAAATATTCGTAGTCCATTAAGTATTGAAGAAGAAATCAAAATAAATAAAACTGCCAAAGTTCATATTATTGGTATTTGTATTGAAACACGACCAGATGCATTAGATGATGACTGGTTGTTGCGTTTTAGACTATGGGGTGTTACACGAGTTCAACTTGGTGCCCAACATGTTGATAATGCTATTTTAAAGAAAATTAATCGTGGTCATAGTGTAGAGCAATTATTGTGGGCAATCCGTTATTTAAAAGATAATTGTTTTAAAATAGATATTCATATTATGCCTGATTTACCGGGAGCCAGTGTTGCCATTGATAAAGCAATGTTTGATTATGTATATTCTGTTGTTTGTCCGGACCAAATGAAGATTTATCCTTGCCAAACAGTCCCTTGGACTGTGATAAAAAAATGGCACAATGAAGGAAAATATGTTCCCTATTTTGATAGCGATCCAAAATTATTAATTGATGTAGTGCGTTATGCAATGGAAACTTGTCCAAATTGGATTAGATTACCTCGTGTTATTCGCGATATTCCATGCTCTGTTTATGTTGAAGGCGGAAACAATATTGGTAATATGCGACAGTTAATTGATAATATGTTACAAGGCGAAGGTGTTTATTCTAATGATATCCGTGCGCGCGAAATTGGGCGTCATACTAGTTATTATAATAAACTAGCCAATTATAATAGTTATTATTATAGAGGCAATGAAGGGGATGATTATTTTATTGCTTATGAAAGTTATGATAATAAAGCTTTATTTGGTTTCATTAGACTGCGTATTGTTGAACATAAAAATAACTTAACAATTTTTACTATTCTTAAGAATCGTGGACTTATTCGTGAACTACATGTTTATGGAGACACTGTTGCCGTTAATACTTATGGAAAGAATGGTTGTCAACATAATGGAATTGGAAAAGAACTATTAAGTTATGCTGAGCGCCTAACTATGGAAAATGGACTGTATGGGATTGCTGTAATTAGTGGTGAAGGGGTTAAAATATATTATGAAAAGAGAGGATATAAGGAAGTTGATACCTTTATGGTAAAAGATTTTTGGGTTTTACAAGTTTGGTTTTATTATTTAAGAGCCAAAATTATTATTATGGTTTGTGTGTTTAATTTAAGATTTTATATTATCATTTTGGTGTTGTTGCTTGTATTGGTGTTGGTGGCGGTGGATTAGGATGTCTAGTTGTTGTGTCTAGGTCTTGGTCGACAAATTCGTGCTGCTTTAGGATGTCTAGTTGCTGTCTCATTTTTTTCATATCATCTTCATCTAAAAGCATAATTGCCATTGCTGAATAATTGTGTAAATCAATTAAAGTATCTCTTAGTGATTCACTGTCTACTAAACTTACTGATTTTGTTGTAATTGATTGAAGACGTGCTATTTTGTCTCCCATACGAACTAATACTCCAATTGCTCCATAAGTTGCAAACGCATCTCCATAATCTTTATTTTTTTTCTTAAATAACTCTAAACCTTCGCGCTGAACTTCCATCATTTGCTCCACTCGTTTTTCTGTGTTATTTGTCATAATAGCTAAAGTATAGTATTTATAGTTTTATTTAAAATTATGAATACTATTTATATCAATTTTTTAAATTATATTGTTTTTTTGTTTTAGTGTTTTTATTTACTTCCGCATGATTTGCATGCTTTATCTCCTTGAACTACTAAAGGTGCATACCTTCTATTTTGTGTTGCACCCAGTCTCATAAAATAACTAGTTTGTCCTTGAACTTGTTGTGTTATATATTGACTTTGAATATTTGTTAACTGATTTTGGGTATATAAGTTCATTCTTAAAATTGGCATGTTTATAATATATTATAAATAAAATTATTAGTTTAAAATTATTAAATTATTAAATTAATTATTCAAAATTTTTATTTTTAAATTATTTTACACTTTAGGTCACAATTATTGCGCGTGCTTATTGAATAATATTTTGTTTTATTTCCTATTATTGCGATTGGAGCACTAGAACGTTGGGGTCGCAATAGTATGCCTTTTTTCTTTGCTAAATATCGTGCATATGAATTATGTTTAATGTCTACTCCTAAATTTTCTTTTTGAGAACTAGCCGAACTATTATTACTTGGTCCGTGGCGTTGTGTTCGATCACTTGCGTTGTGCCATGGTTTACCATTACTAATAGTTTTACCATTACTTATGTCTATGTTTGTTGTTATTGCTAATGAACTTAATACTTGTGTAAAATTAGAGGATGAAGTATGTAACACATTTTGAATGGCTTTTTGTGTTTGAATTATACTATGAGAACTGGAAGCATCAATTGGACATGGTATTGGTGCTTTATATTTAAAAGCACTTTTTTTATTATTACTTGAAAATTGAGTAACACAATTTGAAACTTGTGAAAATGGATGTATTAAAAATGAGGCCTTTGAATTTAAGTATATTTTTATTGGTTTGGGCGGATTATCAAATGTTTGTGTATCACTTAAATCACATGTAAATACATATTTAGTAAATCCAAAATAATTGGCGCTTAACGCTATTTGTAATTTATTATATAAAGGTTGATTAAAACTAAAGTCTTTATAATTATATTTAGTATCTGGAATCGGCATATAGTATTAATTTATATTATTATTTGTTATTTTATTATTTGCTTATAATTTATAAAATTGAAAATTATTTAATTTTTATAAATCTTTGCATTAATGAATAATGAGTAAGTCAAATTATTGTTGTTCTTATTGTAATAAGCACTATGTTATAAAAAGCGCTTATAATAATCATTTGCTAAAATGCAAATTTGCTAAATTTAGTTATAAACAACATAGCTATGATTGTAATAATGATTGTGATAATGAAAATATTAGTATTGATAGTTTGAAACAAACTATTAATATTAATAATTTGTTTGCTATTGTATTAATGTTATATAATAAATATGAGAAAATGGAATCTGACTATAATGAACTTAAAAAATATATAGCAATTGTTAAAAACAAAATTAATATAGTTGATTATTTAAATCAACATTATAGTTCTGGTAATAGCATTACACATTTTCTTGACTCATTAATATTTAATCAAGAAACACTAGATAAAATATTTAAATATGACTATGTTGATGGTATATGTAATATAATAATAGATGCTATTGAATGTTTGAATAGTCAACAAATTGTGATTCCCATTAAATGTTTTAGCACCAAAGAAAATGTATTATATATATTTGATGGAAAGCATTGGTTAATTAGCGATGACATTACTTTGCGAAAGTTTATTAAGTATTTTGATAAAAAACTTTTGACACAGTTTTTAATATGGAAAAATGATGTTGAAAAAATACTTGATTCTGACACTTTTGGAGAGATTTACGTACAAAATATGAAGAAAGTTATTGGTGGTAACTTTGAAAAGAAGAACCCTGTTTCTATGATTAAAAATCGACTATATAAACATTTAAAGGTTGATTTAAAGAACATAGTTCATTATGATTTTGTTTAGATTTGTTTATAATCTCTCTTTAAGTTGAAAAAAAATTGATTTGTTTATTTTTTTTTATTTTTAGTATTATTATAATTTTATTAAAGAAGTTTGTTAAAATGATGTATGCGTTTTTACTAGAGGTGCTACCTTTGCCCAATGAAATCGTAGAACTTATATATGGGTTTATGAAAGTCAATGCTGCAAATGTGATTGGTGCGTATTTTAGAACAGCCAAGCGGTCTTATGATGTGTTTGTATATTTGGCAAATTATAGAGTTCATTATATTTCTTTGTTTTCAATATATTCAATAAGGGGCAATAATAATTTGGTTGTGCATGCTAATCTTAAAGATGAAGTTATTACTAAATTATTTAATAATTTAGCACTTATGTATCGTTCACATTATAGTAGGGCCAATTATTCAAGAAATGCTTGGCGGTGTGTGTTAAACAATATTTCACAGATTTTAATGTATTACTATAATAGATTGGCATTTAGTTATAGTTTAAAAAAGAATAATATTAATTATAATTATTTAAAAGCGTGTATTGAACTATGGTTTAAGTTATGTCAAAAATACAATTTCTATTTATCGTTATTTTATATTAAAAGTGCCAAAAAAGTTAATTGCGTTGTTAAGGCAATTCAATTGAGAACGCGGACTATTAAAAACTTTGCAGAGTTTAGAGTTTCGCCGCTAGTTACTATGAGGTCTGATGATTATTGCAAAAATCTTTGTTATAGTAAGTTAATTGCTCATCATAGTCTATTGGGTTTGGATGCATATTCACGAAGGCTTTATTAGGTTGATTAATGTTTACTTCTATGATGTGTATTTTTGCCATTCTTTTTTTTATGTTTTTTGTATTTTTTATGCTTTTTTGTTCTTTTATATTTACCGCCTGCTCTATTTAATCTTGCAGTTCTTTCAAAATAGGACTCGATATTAAAGTTCTATATAAAGGGTATAAATGGTACTGCTCTTGTTATTAATTATTTACTTAAAAATTGATATAAAATATTACAAAATATTTCTGATTAAATAGTTATAATTATGAATATTGATATATATAAAATTTTAGACACATTTGGTTATCATAAATATGATAACAAATTTCGAGCAACAATATCATTAAATAATAAGAAATATACTAAATTATGTGAAACAGTAGAAGAATGTATTAATTATAATATAAATATTATTGGTGAAGAAGAATATAATAAACGTAAATTTTACGCGTTTAATCGTAATTTTAATAAATATATTCAAGATAATATTAATTTATTATCAGAAAAACAGAACGAAATTTGGCAAATATTAAATCGAAAATATCATTCAATAGGAGGTGATAAAGGACGAGTGAGCCATATAAAAAAAAATAAGAATATTACTTTATTTGAGATATATAATCAATTAGTAAAGCAAGATTGGAAATGTTATTATTCAAAATTGGATTTTGATAGTAATATAAATTATTTATCTCCATCAATTGAACGAAGTGATAGTAATTTAGATTATACTAAAGACAATTGTGTTATTGTATTAGAATTTTGTAATAATTTTAAAACTTCATATTCTATACTAGAATTTAAAAGATGTGTTATTTCTATTGCTTCAGGTATTTTACAAGATTGCGATAATGAAACAATAAATAAGTTAATTGGTGGAGGTAAAAAAAAGGTATT
>Ga0214919_10009976_pt1 | contig 12132 bp, 9 predicted proteins | sample LL1503_MetaG_FD_177994 | JGI IMG/M metagenome (GOLD analysis project Ga0214919, IMG submission 177994) | Freshwater microbial communities from Lake Lanier, Atlanta, Georgia, United States - LL-1503 | ecosystem: Environmental > Aquatic > Freshwater > Lake | place: USA: Georgia | collected 2015-03-15
ACGGGCTCGATGGGGCTGCTGCACAGCCAGTCCTATCATGATATGGGCCAAGACAAAGAAGAAATCGGGCGATTTCTGGCAATATGGCATCTCGTCTTCGGCAAACTTGTAGGCCGACTCCAGCAGACCCACGTTCTTGAGACAAGCCAAGGTCCGCACCACCATGTCAATACGGTAAACATGCCCAGGTCGAACCAGACGCAAGCCCTTTTCATAACAGTCGAGCGCCAAAGCCGGTTCGGCGTAAATGTCGTAATCCTTGCCCAACTGATAATGCAAATACGGATTGTCCGGATCGATGGCGACAGCAGCGATCAAGAGTTGGCGATTGCGACCCTTTTTTTGCAACAGCTTGTGCCACCGGTAGCCGTCATGACCGATCTCGACGGACAATCTGCGCCAAGGCAGGTCTGAGCTTGGTTGCTCATGGATACGGCCGGTATATGACACGCCGCTCGGTAAGAGTCGAGGAATCCACGAGACGATGGTCTGCGCCTCGGCGGCGGGTTGGTCCAGCGGCACAATTGCTTCGACTTGACTGTGAATCGGCAAGACGCCGACAAAGCTCTGGCCGGAATCCGCAGCTAGTTGAACCGCCTGCCGCAGCAAGCGCCCGTCACCCAACAGGCATTCATCGGCATCCAAGACGAGGTTCCAGTCTGCCTTGGAAAAAGACAGGGCCTGATTACGCGCCGCCGCAAAGTCGTCCTGCCAAGCCCATTGATAAACGAGGGCGCCGTTGTCTCGGGCAATCGCCATCGTCGCATCGGTCGAACCCGTGTCGAGAACGATCATTTCATCGACAAACCCACGCACACTGCACAGGCACTGCGCGATCGATGCAGCTTCGTCGCGCGCAATCATGACCAGCGCGATGCGGGGCTGCGGCCAAACGCCGCCACGCCGGTTTTCCGACGGCGCCATCATGTTCGACTCATCATGTTCGACTCAAGCGGCTGGGTCGCTCGGGCATCACGCCGACCCGTTCAGGCGCGCCAGCGCCAGATCGAGGTTGGCCAAGTCTCTGGCAGCGCTACTGCTGCCACGGCCTGATACCGACGCCTCGATCTCAGGTGCATCGCCGATCTTGAGCGCAAAAAGCAGGCTGATCCTCGCCATCGGTAACCATTCGCTACGGGCTCGATGGGGCTGCTGCACAGCCAGTCCTATCATGATATGGGCCAAGACAAAGAAGAAATCGGGCGATTTCTGGCAATATGGCATCTCGTCTTCGGCAAACTTGTAGGCCAACTCCAGCAGACCCACGTTCTTGAGACAAACCAAGGTCCGCACTACCATGTCAATACGGTACATATGCCCAGGCAAAACCAGATGCAAGCCCTTTTCATAACAAGAAATTGCCTCGGAATAGTCACCGTAGACGTCGTAATCCTTGCCAAGCTGATAGTGCAGATAAGGGTCTTCAGGATCGTCCCTCAGGGCCGCGAGCAACAAACTTCGGTTGCGCCCTTTCTTCTCCGACATCTTAGTCCAGAGGTAACCATCATGGCCAATCTCGACCGCCAGCTTGCGAAATTGAAGTAGCGGCTCTGATCTGGGTTGCTCATGAATACGGCCGACGTATTTAATACCTCGTGGGAAAAACCTGGGCAGCCAGGAAAAATATATTTGGCTGCCAGGCGCATTGACATCCAAGGTCGGCAATGGGCGATCGGCAGCAGCCTCTGGCGCTGCGCTGGGGACTGCGACACGCTGTCCGTCGAGTGGGCTCTTGACCTGCAGGAGTCCGAGAAACCCGCCGCCATTGAGATGTTCGCGTTGAGCCGCCTGCCGCAGCAACTGACCATCGCCGACCAACCACTCGTCAGCGTCGAGAACCAGATTCCAATCGGCTGTGGAATGCGACAAGGCTTCGTTGCGTGCCGCGGCGAAATCGTCCCGCCAAGCCCATTCAAAGACCTTGGCGCCCAGATCGCGGGCAATCGCGATCGTCGCATCGGTCGACCCGGTGTCGAGCACGATCATCTCGTCGACAGCGCTCTTGGCGCTGAGCAAGCAGCGTGCGATCGATTCGGCCTCGTTGCGGACGATCATCACCAGTGCGATGCGAACAGGTCGCCTAGACGGGCGAGAGGGGCGGCGGGTGGAGGCTTTGCGCATGGTGTTCAGGACAGTTTCAGGACTTCATTCAGGTAGACCAGATTCTTCGCGGCAATATGGCTACCCCGCCCCTGAACCGATCCTTCAAGCTGCGGTTGATCGCCGATGCGCAGGCAGCGTAGCAGGCATTCCCTGGCCAGCGGCAAGAAATCAGACACCGCCCGCTGTGGCTCGGCCGCGGCCAAGTCGATCAACAGGTCCGAAAAAACGAAAAAGAAATCGGGCGAGTGTTGCCAATTCGGCATTTCATCCTGCGCAAACTGGTAGCCGACCTCGAGCAGGCCGGCTTTCTTCAAACAAAAGATCGTCCGCACCACCAGGTCGTGCCGGTAGCCCTCGCCAGCGGGTACCAGGTGCAAGGCTTGCTCGTAACAAGGGATGGCGCGCGCGTGCTCGTCATAAACCTCGTAATCCTTGCCAAGCTGGTAATGCAGGTAAGCGTTGCCAGGTTCGTCCTCGACCGATTTGAGCAAGAGCTTGCGGTTGCGGCCTTTCTTGTGATCGAGCTTGTGCCGAAGGTAGCCATCATGGCCGATCTCGAGCGCCACCTGCCGGCGCGGCAATGCCGACTGCGGGTGCTCGTGGATGCGGCCGCCGTAGCGAACGCCGCGCGGCAACAGGCGTGGCAACCAGGAGCAAGCCACCGCTTGGGTGTCGTCTTGCGCAGTCCCGGGTGGCGCACCCGTCGCCGCATCGGCGCCAGACTCTTCAGCCGCCGCCGCGCCTCGCAGGTTGAAACTGCTGTGAATCGGCAGCAGCCCCAGGAACGCGCCGCCGTTGGCCGCAGCGCCTCGAATCGCCCGACGCAGCAGCCTGCCGTCGCCGACGATCCACTCGTCGGCATCGAGCACCAGGTTCCAGTCGGCCGTGGAATGCGACAAAGCTTGGTTGCGTGCCAGGGCAAAGTCGTCTTGCCATGGCCAGTGGTGGACCTGGGCACCGAGATCACGGGCGATGCTCGCGGTGGCGTCGGTCGACCCGGTGTCGAGCACGATCATCTGGTCGACAAAAGCGCTGACGCTGCGCAGGCAGCGCGCGATCGACGCGGCTTCGTCGCGGGCGATCATCACCAGCGCGAGGGTCGCGCTTGATACGGGATGGCGCTTGGGCGGGGCTTTCTTCATCGGGGCTAGATTCGTGGCGCAGGTGCTGCGGTCGGCCGCGCATCCTCGCATATTGACGGCTGCAGCCGCCCAGGCGTTCAGTCGGAGGCGACGGCCCGCCTGGGCGAAGCCCAGCCCGTCACTTGCCCGCGCGGGCCAACCAGCTGCGGGGCGACTTGCGCCGGTCAACGCCAGGCGTCGAGGTCGGGGCCTGCGCTGGCGCTGGCAGGGACAGCGTGACCCGGCAGCCGCCACGCTCGGCCGGGCCGATCGCCAGCCCTGCGCCCAGGCGCTGCGCCCGCTCACGCATGCTGGGCAAGCCCACGCCTTCCTTGGGCGCGGCGGCCAGTCCGCGGCCGTCGTCGGTGATCGTGATCAGGCTGCCGCCCGCAGGCGTGGGTTGCGCCTGCAGCCGAACCCGGCAGCGTCCCGCATGCTTGAGGATGTTGGCAAACACCTCTTGGACGATGCGCAACACGTCCAGGCGCTCGGCCACACCGAAATGGCGGGTTCCCGGCAGCGGCGCGACATCCCAGGCCAGTTCGATGCCGCGCGCCGCCAACACTGGCTCGAGCCGGTCGCGCAAGGCACCGAGCAACTCAGCCACGTCGGTTGTCTCGGAGGCGATCGCGTCTAGCGCGTTGCGCAGTTCCTGCAGCGACTGGTCGACCAGTGTCGCCAGCGCTGCGCGCTCGCCTGGCGCCGGATGCGCGCTGGCGAGCAGCGATGCGGCCGCGACCAGGTGCGACCCCAGACCGTCGTGCAATTCGCGGGTGATGCGCAGTCGCTCGTCGGCCTCGACTTCGGCGTCGCGCTGCTGGCGCAGCAGCGCGAAGTTTTGCTGCAGCTGCTCGCGTTGGCGCGCCACCTCGGCGCCCAGGCTGGCTGCAGCGTCCTGCTGGCGACGGTAGAGCAGCCACAGCCGCTCGGCCAGCAGCAGCCCGAACATACCGATGATCATCGGCACCGCAACCTGGGCAAGTCCGGCGGGTATGTCGGGCATCCAGATCCAGGGCCGCAGCAGATCGACCAGGTTGCTGGCCTCCAGGAACAACATCGACAGCAGCAGGATGTCACCCGACAGGCTGCCGTGGCGCCAGGCATGGCGAGCCAAAGGCAGCAGCAGGCTCAGCAACAGCAGCCCTGCTGCAATGCCAACGCCGACCCACCAGACCCAGTGCAAGGACAGCGGCAGCACGAACAACAGCAGTGCCGCAATGCCGGAAAATATCCACATGAAACGCTCCAGCCTCGGCCGCCGAAGACCGAGGTAGCGCAGGCAAAATACGGCCAGCGGCAGCACGAAACCAAAGCGCAGCAGTTGTACGCCCAGAATAAATCCCCGGGGCACGGACGCCACTTCCAACTGGCCCAAGCCCCAAAAGGCCGCCAAGTGCACCGACAGGTGCTGCAGGGTCCAGACCCCGGCCAAGGCCGAAAACCACAGTGACACCGGGTCGCGCAAGCGCCAACCGATGGTCAGCGCGAGCAATCCGGTGGCGATCAACGCACCTCGCAAGGTCGCAGGCTGCTCGCGCTGGCGCGCCGTCAATGCCTCGCAGCCCGGCCTGAGCATCCGGTCGTCGCCCAGCCAAAGCGCTGAGAGCATCGAGTCGATGCCACGCGGCGCAGGCTGAAGCCGAAACTCCAGCAAGTGGGACCCGGCGCCGAGCGCCGGCGGCAGCGCCAGGTAATGCGGGCGGTTCCATTCGAGCAAGGCGTTGAAACCATGCAAAGCGCTGGCCAGCCGCTGGCCGTCGAGCCAGACGTCAGCCGACAAGGCCCAGTGCGCCACGCACAAGCCCAGGCGCTGCTCGGTCGGCAGCGGCTGTGCCAGCACGAAGGCGAGCCGGTAGCGGCTGATGGTCGGGGTGTTCAAGGGCGATGTGCGGTGGGGCAAGGTCACCCATTGCTCGTTGGCATCGCCCGCATGGCTAGACCACTGAGCATCGCGCAACACCATGCCTTCAGACGCCTTGACCTGGGCGTCAGACCAATCGGGAAAGGTAAATATCAGCCAGATCGAGGCTAGCAAGGCCATCCAGCCCAGCATCACAACGGCCCGGATCCAGCCAGCGACAGGGGGCACAGGCGTCGCGTACCCGTCGAAACCCAGGTCAACAGTGTTGGTGATCGGATCAGGCGTCGCGCCGGCGCCGCGCTGCGCCTCAGGCATCGCCGATCAGCTTGCGCAACTCGCTGCGCGAGTTGACGCTGAGCTTCTGATAGATGCTGCGCACGTGGGCGTTGACAGTGTGCGGGCTGAGGTCGAACTCGCGCGCAATTTCCTTGTTGCGGTAACCCCGTGTCAACAAACGCAGCACTTCGGTCTCACGCTCGGACAGCGCCTCCACCTGCGGCAGCGCGCCACTGCCAACGGCCGTCGGCGCATGCAGTTCGCGCAGCAGCAGCCTGGCCACCGACGCGGTGATCGGCGAGCCCCCTTGGAGCAGGTCACCGATGGTCTGCAAGAACGCGGCAGCCGAGGCGTTCTTGACCACATAGCCGTGGGCGCCGGCACGGATCGCCGACAACGCGATCTGCGGATCGTCGATCGCGGTGAGCACCAGGATGGTCGCAACAGGCGTGATCGCGGCGAGCTCGCGGATCGCCACCACGCCTGAGCCATCGGGCAGGTTCAGGTCGATCACCGCCAGCATCGGCGGCCCCGCCGCGAAGGCAGCGCGCGCGGCTTGCAGCGTTCGCACCACCCGCACCGAGCCGCCCCGACCGTCTTTGGTGAGCAAATCCGCGACCCAGGCGCCGAAGTGCGGGTCGTCCTCGATCAGCAGGGTCCAGGCATCTGCCGGCAAAGCCAGCGGGGAAAGATCAAAAGGCATGGAAGGCAAGCGCTTCGGTGACGCGTAAGACTGAAGATCTGCCGAAGCTTGCATGAATCATGACGATAGCGCCATCGCTCAAAACAAACCATCGTTCGCACTTTTTGAGGGCACGACAAGCGCCGCGCACCAACGCCGCCCACCAACGCGGCGCACACCAGATGACACAAAACAACCGAAGTAATCGGCGCAGCAGCGGTTAAGATTGAGAGTATTAGACAGTTTACGTCTATTGAGAAACTCCATCGACTCATGAGTTGCACGCTTTCAGCCGGTTTCATGGCCCTGACAGACTGATCATGGCCGCGCCGCGCTTTGCCGCTCTCAAGCTGAACCTGCCTCTGGCCTCCACTGCTGCGCCACTGCTGGTGCTGATGGTGCTGGGCATGATGCTGCTGCCGCTGCCAGCGCTGGCACTGGACGGGCTGTTCACCTTCAACATCGGCGTGTCGATGCTCGTGCTGCTCGCGGCAATGAACATGCGAAGCTTCAAGGACTTCGTCGCCTTCCCGTCTATCCTGTTGCTGACCACGCTGCTGCGGCTCTCGCTCAACGTCGCGTCGACCCGGGTGGTGCTGCTCAACGGCCACACCGGCACCGCAGCGGCAGGCAATGTGATCGAGGCATTTGCCGAGTTCTTGATTGGCGGCAGTTACGCGGTCGGCGTGGTCGTGTTCCTGATCCTGACCATCATCAACTTCGTCGTGATCACCAAGGGCGCTGGCCGGGTGGCCGAGGTCGCTGCGCGCTTCGCGTTGGATGCGATGCCCGGCAAGCAGATGGCGATCGACGCCGACTTGAACACCGGTGCAATCCGCGAGGAGGAGGCGCGCCGGCGCCGTGCCGAGGTCGGGCAGGAGGCTGACTTCTACGGCTCGATGGACGGCGCATCGAAGTTCGTCCGCGGCGACGCGATGGTGGGCATCCTGATCCTGATCATCAACCTGGTGGGCGGCGTCGCGGTCGGCACGATGCAGCACGGCTTGGACTTCGGCAGCGCGATGCAGATTTACGCCACCTTGGCCGTGGGCGACGGCCTGGTGGCCCAAGTGCCGGCGCTGATCATCTCGACCGCCGCCGGCATCGTGGTCACGCGCGTGAGCACCGAGCAAGATTTCTCGGCACAGCTTGGCGCCCAGTTGGTCGCTGGTGGCCAGTCCTTCTACGTGGTGGCCGGCATCCTGACGCTGCTAGGGCTGATTCCGGGCATGCCGCACCTGGCTTTCCTGACCTTTGCCGGCCTGTTCGGCGGCCTGGGCTGGTTGATCATGAAGCGCCAGGCAGCCGCAACGTTGGCAAAGGCCGCAGCGCAGCTCAAGCCGGCGTCCACCGGCGAGGTCGACTGGAACGACGTGCCGGTGATCGAGCCGCTGTGCCTGGAACTGCCCTACCGATTGATCTCGCTGGTCGACGCCGGCGACAACAGCGACCTGATCAAGCGCATCCGCGCGATCCGCAAGAAATTCGTCGGTGAGGTCGGTTTCCTGATCCCGTCGGTGCACATCCGCGACAACCTGCAGTTGCCGGCCGAGGTCTACCGCTTCTTGCTGTACGGTGCTGAAGTGGCGCGCGGGCAGGTGCTGCCCGACCGGCTGCTGGCGATCGACCCGCCTGGCGCCCACCAGCCCATCGAAGGCATCGCGGTGCGAGACCCGACCTACGGCATGCCGGCGACCTGGATCACGCGCGACCGGCGCTCGGCGGCGATGGCAGCGGGCTATACCGTCGTCGAGCCGGCGGTGGCGATCACCACCCATCTCGACCAGCTGATCTCGCAGCATGCCCATGAGTTGCTGGGCCGGCAGGAAACGCACGAACTGATCGAACACTTCAAGTCGCGCTTCCCGAAGCTGGTGGAGGAAACCATCCCCAAACTGGTGCAGCCGGCTCAGTTGCAGCGGGTGATGCAACTGCTGCTCGAGGAAGGCGTGACCGTGCGCGACCTGCGCACCATCCTCGAGGTCAGCGCCGAGCATTTTGCGAAGAACGCTCACCCCAACGACATCGTCGCACCGCTGCGCCAGGCCTTGCGGCGCCAGATCGTGCAGGACGTGTTCGGCGATGCCACCGAGTACCGGGTGGCTGGCGTGCACCCGGATTTCGAACGCTTGATCGATCAGGCAGTCGGCACGGAATCGGTCGCACCCGACGGCGCGATCGAACCCAACCTGGCGCGTCGCTTTCTCGAAGAGTCGGCCGCAGCGATCGACGAACTCGAAACCCTGGGCCAGGCCCCTGTGCTGCTGTGTGGCCAACGCGCACGGCTGACCCTGTCCAGGCTGGCGCGCCGGGTGCGGCCACAGGCGGTGGTGCTGGCGATGTCAGAGCTGCCGACCACGGCCAAGGTGGAATTCCAACGCATCGTCTGCCAACGCCAGTGATAGCCGCCATGCCCCGCGTTGAACCTCAAGCGTCTACCCGCAGCGCCGAAATCCTGTTTTCACCGACCCATCGCCCACCCAGAAAGCGAGCGTCCAAACCATGAGCGCCCAACGATTTATTGCTGCCAACGCCACCGACGCCCTGCGCCGCATCAAGGCCGAGCTCGGCGGCGACGCGGTCGTGTTGTCGAGCACCGAAGTCGAAGGCGGTGTCGAGATCGTCGCGATCGCTGCGGCCGAGCTCGTCACGCTGACACCGCCCGACGCAACAGTCGCAGCACCATCGTCGCTGGCCGCGCGAGCAGCCCGCGAAGAGGCCAAGCCAGCAGCCGAAGGTAGCGAACGCGCCTGGCGCTTGCTGGGCGAACGCGCCAGACGCGAAGTGATCGAAGCCGCACCGGTGCTGCGCAGGGCGGTCGAGCCTTGGCCACCGTCGCGAGAAAGCTCGGCACAACCGTCGCGAGAGGAAGCGCGCGAGCGCCTCCAGGCTGAAGGACGGCGGCGCCCGTCCGCGGAAGAGGCCGAGCCCATGCCCACGGCCGCAATGACTCAGGATGGTCGCGACATCCGGCGCGAGCTGGCGCACGACGAACAGCAGATCAACAAAGTTGCGCCCACTGCCCCGTCACCGCCCCAGGCGATAGCCGCAGTGCCAGTCGCGACCGGCCCCGGCCTGCAAACGCTGAGCTCGCAGATGGCCGAGGTCAAGAGCCTGCTGTCGGGTCACCTGGCGCAGAATTTCTGGACTTCGCTGCAACAGACCGCTCCCAGCCATGCGCTGTTGACGAGGCGCTTGCTCAACGCCGGGCTGTCGTCGCAGATCGTCTCGCAGATGCTGGCCGAGTTGCCGCTGGACAACGATTTCGAGCGCCTGCTCGATGGCGCGCAGCGTTGGGTGCAATCGCATCTGCAGATCCAGGATCCGTTCGCGCTGTTCGACAGCGGCGGGGTTTACGCCTTCATCGGCCCCACCGGCGTGGGCAAGACCACGACATTGGCGAAGATCGCAGCGCGCTGCGTGTTGCGCTACGGCCGACGCCAGGTGGCGCTGTTGACGACCGACACCTACCGGATTGGCGCCCAGGAACAGCTGCGGGTGTTCGCGCGAATCCTGAACCTGCCGGTGGTCTCGCTGCGCGACAGCGATGACCTGGAAAGCAAGGTCGCCGACCTGTCGTCGCGCAAGATCGTGCTGCTAGACACCGCCGGTGTGGGGCAGCGCGACACGATGATGGTCGAGCAGTTGGAGATGATCCGCCAAGGCTACGGTGCGGTGCACCGGGTGCTGGTGATGAGCGCGACCACCTCGACCCGTACGCTCGACGACGTGGTCGAGTCGCACCAGAACGCGCTTGGCGGCCAGGGCATCCATTCGGCGATCCTGACCAAGATCGACGAGGGCATGAGCTTGGCGCCGTCCGTCGACTGTGTGCTTCGGCACCAACTGCCGCTGCTGTTCCTGTCCAACGGCCAGCGCGTCCCAGAAGACCTGTTCGCGGCCGACGCCGCCTACATCGCGCACCGCACGGTCAACCCGCGCGGCCGCGACGACAGCAGCACCGACGCCGCCCATATCCCGGCGATGATCGCCGACGACATCTCAGGCTGGACCTCCGAGTCCAGGACCGCATGAGCGAACAAATTGATTCGACCCTGACCGAGCCCGCTGCGGTCGTTCTAGAAGAGGCCTCACCCGATGCCCGTTCACTGGGCCGCAACCAGGCCGACGGACTGCGCGCGATTTTTGGCGATGGCGCTCCGGTGGTTTACTGCGTGGCGAGCGCGCTGACGCCAGATGCGACGGTGACGCTGGGTTTGGGAACAGCGCATGCGTTGCGGCGCGGCGGCCACCTCACGCTGCTGGTCGACGAGGTGCCGCTGTTCGAGCGCCAGACGCTCAAGGGCTTCGCCTTTCCGGTGCGCTACGACCTGGGACAGGTCTTCAGCGGCACGGTGGCGCTGAACCGGGTGCTGCGCAAGGTGGCCGAGAACCTGTGGTTCGCCGCTGGCGTGAAGGTGCGCGGCGCGGTCGACAGCAAGCGCGCTCGCGGGCCTTCGCTGGTGAACATGCTGCAGCGCACCGACCTTGACTTCGAGTTCGTCGTGGTCTCGACCTGCGAGCCCTTCGGCAGCGCGATGAGCTGCTACGGCGACAACGTGCAACGCATCGTCGTGGCAGCGCCCGACGATGCATCCTTGACACGTGCGCTGGCCCATGTGCGCGAGCTGTCGGTATCGGTCGGCGGCGACCCGGTACCCGTGCTGCTGGTGGGGGGCGCCGACGCGCAAGCCGGCCGGCAGGCCTACGAGCGCTTGGCGCTGGCCTCGCAGCAACTGCTAGAGCAGCCTCTGGAATGGCTGGGCTGGGTGCGATCTGCCAGTGCCAGCGCATTCGGCGACGACGCCAGCGACGGGATTGCGCTGCCGACCTCGCTGTACCGGATGCTGGCAGGGCGTATCACCGCCAGGGTCTGACGAGGATGGCGATGCTGCGACCGCGCGGCGCCGTGGCTTATGCCGCCGGCAGCCTCGACGAGGTGGTGCGAGAGAACGCACCGCTGGTGCGTCGCATTGCGTCGCAGATCGGCTCACGGCTGCCGGCTTCGATCGAGCTCGACGACCTGGTCCAGGAGGGCATGCTGGGCTTGCTCGATGCGGCCCAGCGCTGGCAGCCGCAGGTCAGTGGCGCACCGTTCGGCGTCTATGCCAGGCTGCGAATTCGAGGCGCGATTTACGACTGGTTGCGCGGCAACGACTTGCTGCCACGACACCAGCGCGACAAGCTGCGCGCCGCCCAGGAGGCGGTGACAGCACTGGAGCACCAGCTGGGACGTTTGCCCGATGACGCAGAAGTGGCCGCAGCGCTAGGACTGGGCGTGGACGGCTACCGCGCCTTGCTCGAGAGCGCGGTGTCGATCTCCGTGATGGACGAGCTGCCCGAGGCCAGTGAGCCAGCCAGCGACGAGCGCAGCGACCCACTGGAGCAGGCCGCCCTGCGCGAGACCATGCAGCGCTTGCAACCGCTGCTCGCGCAGTTGCCGACCAAGGAACAGCAAGTGCTGGCGCTGCACTACACCGAGCACCTGAGTTACCGCGAAATCGCGTTCGTGATGGATTTGACCGCTGGGCGAATCAGCCAGCTGCACTCGCAAGCGATGCTGCGGCTCAGAGGCTGGCTGCAAGAAGCTGGCGCTACAGTCGCCAAGCGCTGAGCCGCCAGCGCTCAGGCGCTCAGGCGCTCAAGCGTGACGAGACAAGCGCGAACCGACGTCGGGCCGGCTGCCAGGACCATAGGTGCCGGCATCAGACCCCGCCACCTGGAAAGCCTGGATCGCCGCCACTCGGTGCATCGTGATGCGTATGAGTTCGCCGTTGACTCGGTTGTCGGTGTCGAGTTGCAGCAACAAGCTGCGCAGCGCCGAGCGGCGCGATTCGGACTCGCCAGCCACCAGTTCCAGCAGGGCTGGCTGGCCGCCAGGGAAATCGGCAATGCGTGCGTAGCAGTGCTCTAGCTCGGTGTTGAGCTCGGCCAGCTGGTCGAGCTGACCTTGCTCGAGCACGCTGCGTTGGCGGGCCAGTGCCGCGCCCAAAGAGGCCAGCAACTCGGCGATCGCATCCACCGGCAAGCTCATGCGCAGGGCTTAGCGCGGTGCGCCACGGCGCGGGCCGATCGCCTGAACGGCGTCG
>Ga0214919_10009977_pt1 | contig 12132 bp, 15 predicted proteins | sample LL1503_MetaG_FD_177994 | JGI IMG/M metagenome (GOLD analysis project Ga0214919, IMG submission 177994) | Freshwater microbial communities from Lake Lanier, Atlanta, Georgia, United States - LL-1503 | ecosystem: Environmental > Aquatic > Freshwater > Lake | place: USA: Georgia | collected...
GCAACCCCAGGTTGTGAAACAGAAATAATTTTAGATTGATTCGACGATCGAGTATTGATCGAGATTCAGCACGGTGGTTTCACCATCATCAAGTCGAATCTCAAGTCGATCCAGCCAAAGACGATCATCCTTGCTGTGAACGAACCAAGAACCTGTTGCTGCCTGTCGCCATCTCTGAACAGTTCCGTGAACCGTCGTCGTCCATGCACCATCTGGTGTTGGCAATTGCTGCGTAACTTTGACTCGCTTGCCGGGCTCGATTGGAACACTGTTAAACATGTCGGGAAGTATACGGAGTCAACTCAGAGTGGCTCGGGGCCAACAACTGCAAGGGACGCTTGGCAGACTTCATTTGGGGCAAGAACCTGAGCCGCATGCTCATTGACTTGCGCAAGTGTCAGACGATCGACAGATGCGACGACCTCAGCGAGCGTTCGTACCTTTCCACGCCGAAATAGGTCGCCAGCGAGGGCTGAAGCGCGTGCCATCGTGCTTTCGCCACCCATGACAATTCCACTCTTGAGCCCAATGACAGCACGACTGAATTCACCTTCTGTCACACCGCCAACCATTCGGCCTAGCTCTAAACGAATGCACGCAAGCGTCTCATTTGCACGTTCAGGGGTGCTCCCCGCATAAATCATGGTCAGCCCTCGGTCGCGACCACAGGCGTAACTCATCCCCACGGAATAACAAAGTCCGCGCTTTTCGCGCACCTCAGAAAAGAGTCGATTCGACATACCCCCACCGCCCAAAACCCGCACCATAAGCCGATGCGCAAGGCTCGATTCATCGATCTCGCGCGGTCCTGGAAGGGCGAGGCACATATGAGTTTGTGATGTGGCCTGCTTGTCATGAACGGTCCCGCGAATCGCCGGAGCAGTCTCGACTGGTTCAACTGATACTCCGCTCCAGCCCTCCAACAATTTCTCCATGAGATCACGAATCTTCGTCGGCTCAATCGCTCCAGCGATTCCCATAATGCTTCCGCCTGGTCGACAACGACGATGCCAAGAGGCTCGCAAGCTTTCTGTTGTGAGCGCCTTCAGTCCTGTCTCAGTTCCGTAACCATGTCGGTTGAACGGTGCTGGGATAGAGATCTCATTGATTTGAATGTTTGCAAAATGTTGGGGATCATCGGTGAGCGACCCCAGTGATTGCAATGCCAATTCGCGGCTGGCCTCCAGCGCATCCTGTTCAAATCGAGGGCGCAAAACCATATCGCACAATAATTGGATCGTCTCCGCAGCTTGTTCGGCCATGCACGTCGCCGAAATCGTGATGCAGTATCCAGAACTAGATGTTGCACGCTGAACTCCCAGCCGATCGAGCGCATCGCTGAACTCTCGGCTTGATCGATCGCCAGCGCCACGCAGAATCATCTCGGAAAAAACGCTTGACTCACCCGCCCCAAGATCGCCAATCGGATCACCAGCAGATCCAACTGGCACAGTCCAAACGATGGTCACTGTTGTAGCGCCTTCGATTGGTTCGACCGCCAATTTCATGCCGCCCGCAACGGTAAAAACTTCAATGTTCTGCTGCTTCACTGTATTTCCCTTTTGAACTGTGAAAACCAATCATCGAGACCATACAGCCCCGGAGGCTGTTTTGCCGTCCAAATCGCTAAACGAACCGCCCCAATCGCAAAAAGATCACGGTCCTTCGCATGATGGCGCAGCGTGAGTACCTCACCAAATCCAGCAAAGTTGACCTCGTGATCCCCAACAACTTCACCCTGACGAATCGAATCTATCTGGTCCTTTGGGAAGGGTGTTGCGCGACCTTGGCCGACAGAATCAGCCAATGCGATTGCCGTACCAGATGGCTGGTCGCGCTTCTGAACATGGTGGACTTCTGAAATCGACACATGAAAATCGGCTGGCAGCAACCGAGCCGCCTCCGCAACAAGATGCCGCATCACTGCGATACCAATCGAGGTATTTGGAGCGATCAAAATCGCAATGTGCCGCGCCGCCCTGAGCAAATGATCGCGGGTGGTATCTGTGAGACCAGTTGTGCCAATTAGGAGTGGACATTTAGTCCGCAGCGCCAGATTGATCGCGGTTTGCGTCCCAACATCACTCGAGAAATCGATGACAACATCAAAGTTCGATGCCGCATCGTCCAGTGGAGCACTGAAACTATGGCGAGCGGTCACAATCACCCCTCTCGCAGAGTCATGACATGCTCGATCTATGCGCTGCCCCATCCGTCCAGAAGCACCAACGAGACAGACTCGAATAGGGTTGAATTGACACTTCGAATGTGATTGTGGAGTCATGGGGTCAAGTTCTATTCTTGATTTGTCGATAACATAACTGACTGTTCCTGAGTGAGCGTCTTAGTTACGCTGGCGCCCACTCTCTCCGACGCACAAGCGTAACTAAAGGAAGCCACACCATGGCAAAGAAGAAAGCTGCTAAGAAGGCTGCGAAGAAGGCTAAGAAGAGCCGGTAATTCGTAGTGACTGAATGATTTGTACCGAAAGCCGGCATCATGCCGGCTTTCGGTGCGTTTAGGACCAAATTTTCCCGCTATTTGCTAGTATTTTTCGACTATGCCACACATCATCGCTGAACCTTGCATCGGAACAAAAGACGCCTCGTGTATTGAAGTCTGTCCCGTTGATTGCATTCATCCGACAAAAAAAGGTGAGACATATGAGAAGGTCGATCAGTTGTATATCGATCCAGAGACATGTATCGATTGCGGTTTGTGTGTCGATGAATGTCCAGTTCAAGCAATCTTCCCAAAGGACGATCTGCCAACCGAATGGCACAAGTACATCGAAATCAATGCAAACTGGTTCAAAAAGGAAAAATCTTAAAAAAAATTTCCGTGCCATCGGGCAGACCAAAACCGATGGTTGAAACGACTCTTCACCCCTTGATCGAGTCGCTCATTCAGAATCTGAAGATGCCTTGTTGACGCCACTGATCGAGTCCGACTTTTCGGTCCAATCTTGTGTTTTCCCACCCAAATTTAGCTCCGATGGCATCGTCTTGCGGTATCCCAACTTACGAACGACCTCTAAAACGTCTGTCCAACTCGGAAACGTCTTGTGATTGACCCGCTTGAAAGCATCAATAGCCAACAAGAACGTGTATTGCTCACGAGACATCTCGCCTTCTTCAGCAGACTTCACAAAGTCGGTCAATCGACGACCTGGGCCACGCCTTCGTTCAAGATTTGTAGGACTCGCAGGGGAAATATCCCGGCGATCAACTCCCAATCGACGATCAACCACCGACTCGATTGGGTCTGATGGTTGACCTTCTGAATTGCCACCTTGGGATACTGTCTTGTTCGTCATAGTGTGCTCCTTCTGCTTGATTGCAAGCGTACTGTAGTCTGTCGTCTCACTCATCACTGATGTCATACGACTACGACCAACTTGACGAACCGTTGCACTGGGGTGCTGCTGTTTTAGGCTGGATTTGCCCCGGAATGGGTCAAATCATGACTGGCCATCGTCGACGCGGTTTCTTCTCGATGATCGGAATATTTGGGTTGTTCTTAAGCGGCGTGCTCATCGGTGGAGTGGACTGCGTTGATCGCAGCGAAGATCCATTGTGGTTTTACGCACAAGCCGGTACCGGACCTATCGCGTTTGCAGCAGACTGGGCGAATGCTGGACTTCTTAAGAGTGGAAAAGTTGGTGAATTGGTCGAGTCACCACCCTCCAACCCTCGTATGGCGCCGCCGCTTATGAGCACATTCAAAACAATCACGGTGGCAAGTGAAGTCGGGACTCTTTATTGCGCTCTCGCCGGGTTGATGAACATTGTGGTCATATTCGATGCGCTTAAACGACGCCCTGCTGGACTCAATGAATCAACGAGGGGTGATGCATGACGATCATCGCTTGGATTCCGTTCCTTCAGCCAGCTGGAGTACCGGAAAACTATTGGTGGGTACTCATGTTCCCCCTGGTGTTTGGAATTTCAATTGCCTATCGCGCTACCCACGATCATTCCATTGATCATTTTTGGTACCGAGTCTCGTTATTCACGGCGAAGTCAATCCTCGCCATGGGGTCACTTGCGCTCGTTCTCTATCTCTTTGTCTACTGGATTATTCCGATATTCCATGTCGGATAGTTTTTGACTTGCGGTCCTGATAGATGATCGCGATTGTCAGAAGACTCCACCAAACACACGCACTTACAAAAGTGGAAATTAGTGCTGAAAGCACCGTCTTGGTGTTCATCACAAATTGGCCATTCCATGAGACGACTCGGTTGGAAGCTGTCGTCAAGACCTGAATTTGATCTGCAATCTCTGGGGATGGCGGGAAAGAATCGATCGATTTCTCTGCTGAAAAACGGCAAATTATCCATGGCAGTGGCCACCCAATAGAGAGTGCGCCTGTTCGAATCGGTGCGGAAGCGAGTTCGCACCACCCATTAGAAACTCCATCACTCCACTCTTGATCGATGCCTCCAAGATCATTCTGCGCGACGCTCAGGCTCGTTATTTGTTGCGCATTTCTCCAACGAAGACCCAACGCATCAGCACCCCCAGTTATCCACAGATTTGTTCCATTTCTGATGATCACATCAGAATGAACTACCTGTGGACTGACGATCGATACGAGAAAGATCCATGTGGTTATGGCAATACTCAAGACCCCTAAGACCAGCGCTATTCCAACGATGATCCAAGATCTGGCGGACTTCATCCAGACGATCCTGAACCAGAACGCCGAATCCCGCCACCTGGCTTGGTATCGCGGCTGATGGGTGTAGAACGAGCTCGTTTCATCCGAGTCTTGCTCGAAAACGATTCCTTCGCTGCCGACGGAAAGAGTTTCTTTTTTCTGTTTGGCTTTGGAACGACTGGCTTATCAAAAACGAGTTTGAGTGGCTTCTGCTTGACTGCTGGTGCAGCCCTTCGCACAGTCTGTCGTCGAACAGAGGACGCGAATGTAGGAAGAGCAATCGTTTGTATCTCCTCACCGACCAAGTTCACGACCCGTGCCCATGCTGTCAATTCGAGAGTGTCAACGAACGTAAAGCTTTCAGCCGCACCCCCACCGTGACCAGCGCGTCCAACTCGATGAACGAAATCTTCGGGCATAAGTGGCACGTCATAATTAATAATGGTTCGAATGCGTGGTACATGAAGACCACGTGCAGCGACATCGGTCGCAACAAGACATTCCGTTTTTCCTTCAGAAAACGCTGCGAGAGCTTCATTTCTGCAACGTTGTGATCGATCTCCATGGAGAAGTCCAACGGTAATTCCATTTCGACGCAGTGCCTCTGCGACCCACCCTGCTCGACGCCTTGTTCGGGCGTAGACCACGATGCCACGAAGATGTTTTTCTCGAATAAGCGCCAGCAAGAGCGAAACCTTGTCGTCATCCACGACATCACAGCGAACATTCTTTCGATTGATCGGCGAATTTCGCACGCCGACTTCCATCTTGACTGGATCGCGCAGAAGCGAAAGAACTCGCGACTCAATTGCTTGTGGCAAAGTTGCGCTTAAACAAATGACTTGCCTCTTACTTGGGACAGCACTCAGAATCTGCTCGACTTGTGGAAGAAACCCCATGTCCGCCATTCGATCGGCTTCGTCAATGACGAATGTTTGCACGCTTGCAAACGACAGTGCACCTTCGTCGAAGAACTCACGAAGTCGTCCAGGTGTTCCAACAAGAATGTCAACGCCCGCCCGCACCATCTCTCGCTGAGGAGCTGTGGGACTTTTTCCATAGACAGCTCCAATTCGAAGCAGTGAACCTTTTGCAACAGTCGAAAGGTCTAGAGCGACTTGTTGAGCCAATTCTCGTGTTGGAGAAACAACAACGGCACGCAGTCGATCGAATGGTTCGACATATCGCGCACCACCAGCGCCACGTTTCCCTTTTGGAGGATTGTTCAGCAGATTCGCCATCAGGGGCACCCCAAACCCAAGCGTCTTGCCGGTTCCTGTTGGTGCAAGGGCTAATACATCCTTTGAGCCCAAGATTGGTTCGCGCATTGCCGCCTGAATCTCGGTTGGTTCCCCAAATCCGAGGCGAGTCAGGTTGTCCAAGAGATATTGTGGGACGGATGGTTCTTTAGGGTTGTCGGTCACTTCAACGCAAGAGTAGTGTCACCGTATTCTTTCGGCGTGCCTTATCTGATTGCGGCCATTATTGTCCTGTTGCTCATTCCAACAATCTGGATCATCGGTTGTTACAACCGACTCGTCCGAGGCCGTGTTCGGGCAGCGAATGGCTTCAGCCAAATCGACGTACAGATGAAGCGGAGATGCGATCTCATTCCAAATCTCGTTGAAGCGGTCAAGGGATATATGTCCCACGAGCGACAAACCCTCGAATCTGTAATCGCAGCTCGCAGCACAGCCCTCGCAGGGCTTGAAACACTTGGAGCACAACCCCAAAACGCGCTCGCCATCCAAGCGGTCGCGGGTGCCAGTAGTGCGCTTGACCAATTGCTTATGACGCTTCGAGTCTCAATCGAGAAGTATCCAGATCTCAAAGCAAGCACCAACGTGATAGGACTTCAGGAAGAACTTGTTTCTACAGAAAATAGGATTGCGTTTTCCCGCCAGGCGTACAACGATGCGGTCATGAGTTTCAACACGGAGATCGCGGTTTTTCCAGCCAATCTTGTCGCGATGCTTTTTCATTTTTCAGCGCTCACACTCTTTGAAGCAAATGCGGCTGATCGATTACTTCCAGAAGTGAAGTTTTAGTTCCTAATATGGCGAACTTTTTCGAACACCAAGATCGCGCTCAAAACCGAACTGGTTGGCTTGTATTTCTCTTTCTCTTTGGATCAGTTGGAGTACTTGCATCTGTCACGGCATTGACCGCAATGATTATGCCGGATGCAATCCCAGCGGCAATCATCGTCAGCGTATTGATGATCGGTATTCCATTCACATTCAAACTGCTGACGATGAGTTCGAGTGGCGCACTGGTGGCGGAATCGCTCGGCGGCATCCGAATCGATCCTGCTTCCCAAGAGACCAATGAACGAAAAATATTGAATATTGTCGAAGAAATGGCTATTGCCAGCGGAATGCCTGTGCCGCCTGTTTATGTATTAGACGAGGAATGCATTAACGCTTTCGCCGCTGGAAGCACACCGCAAGATGCGGTTATTGGGGTTTCGCGTGGCGCAATTGACTTATTGACTCGAGATGAACTTCAAGGGGTGATGGCGCATGAATTCAGCCATATCTTTCATGGTGATATGCGCATCAACATGCGCGCAATCGCCGCGATATTTGGCATTATGGCAATCGGTTATGTTGGATACTTCATTCTCCGATCTTCGCTTTATGCGCCAAAGGGCCGACGATCAGACGGAAAGTCAACCGCAGCCTTTGCTTTGTTTGGAGTCGGTCTCGTTGTGATCGGGTGTATTGGCACTTTCTTTGGGCGCCTCATGCAGGCAGCAATCAGCCGACAGCGCGAATTCCTTGCGGACGCGAGCGCAGTTCAATACACCAGAAATCCAGCTGGTATTGGAGGTGCCCTACGAAAGATCGGATCGCAGGCAACCGCAACAATGCGCCACGGTGCAGCGAGTGAATTGAATCACATGTTCTTTGCCGAGGGAGTCAACGCACTATTTGCGTCCCATCCGCCAATTCTGGAACGTATTCAAAGAATTGAAGCAATCGCCGGAGCCACCCTTCCAAATTCACCCGATGAAAAAAGTTTGGCTTCAAGCGTTGCCTCGGTTGGATCCATTCCTGCCGAGAACCTTCTGCGCGCTCAAGTTGGATATTCAGCCTGTGGAGAGTCACTGCAAGCGGCGGCTCATGATCCATCGGGCGCACAGGCGGTTGTACTGACGGTCACCCTCTCACAAGAACCAACACACGCGATCGCACAGAGAAGACTTATCACATCACGAATGCCAATAATCGCTGCTGAGATTGATCGTTTGGTGGATGCTGTCCAGCCACTCACAATCCAACAACGCCTCGCAGTCGTTGATGTGGCGTGCGCCACACTTGTGCGAGGTTCGACAGAGTCGTACAAAGCTTTTCGTTCAATTCTTTCAGACTCAGTTCGTGTTGATGGTTCAATCAATCTCTTTGAATGGGTTGTGATGCAGATACTGCGAATGCGTGTCGAATTGCCAATCAGTGTTCGTGTTGGAAAGGTTGCTGCCCCCCACAAGGCAAGTATCGCAAGTGTCACATTGAGCGCGCAACGAACCCTTGGAATGATCGCACTTCAAGGAACCGATGATGAAAGTCAGGCGCAGCGCTGGTTTCTGTCGGCATTGACGCTTGCAGGTCTTCCGAGCGCGGTGTTGCCTCCAGAAAACGAAAGAACCCTTGATTCGCTTGCAAAGGATCTTGATCAACTTGAAACCTTGAGACCGACTGCCGCAGGAACGTTCGTTCATGCCGCACTCGCTTGTGTCACAGCAGACAAACTCACATCTGATCGCGAATACTTACTTCTTCGGGCACTTTCGGAACGACTCTCTATTCCGCTCCCAACAACCATGTAGGATTTTCTGTGACGACCATGATGCAATTTCAAATTGTTAATTATCAGCAAGTTCGGTTCGTTCTGGTTGTGTTGTTGTTGGTCCTCACATACGGCTGCGCAACACCAACACCAAAAAGTGATGATGTTGATCCCCCAATGCCAAAGGCAAAAACCGTCACAATGATTCAACCAGAAGATGATGCAATTATTCCACTCTATAAAGATCCAGAAACAGATACAGGATCTCAGCCGACAAATTCAAGAAGTAAATCTGTTGCGTCGACCACACCAAAAAATATTCCTACCGACGAACAAAAAAGTGATAAGTCAACAATCAAAGAGACATCAGGCCAAGAACGACCAGTCGAAAAAACTGAGGTTGATGTGGTGGCGACCGATACTCCTCGCCGAACATCAATGCCGACTCGAGATAACAAAGAGAAAAAACAACAGCGCGTTGGAGGAATCCGTAAGGCTGTGCCTGTCGACCGTGCTGCATCTGTGCTCTTTGGTAAGTGGAAAGTCGATCAAGTCAACTCTTCTGTCGATACTCTCCGCGGTGAATCTGTTTTGTTTATGGCAGATGGGCGTATGCGCGTGTGGCGAAATGGGAGTGTGGACGATGGACGATGGACCTGGAACAAAGCTGAGGGTGTGAAAACTGGTGGGTTGGATGGTGTTCCGTTTTTGTTGGGAACATTTGAGATTGTAAATGGGGCTGTAACTTTCTCAATGGATGACGATAAACATATCGTCCTCACTCCAGACAGAATTTTTATCGCGCCAAAACCTGTTCTTCCCCAGCCAAAGACCCCGTAGAATTCCGTTATGTCCGATCTTGGCCACGATCACACTCCATCTGACTCAGTCGCACGCACGTTGGCACGCCATCCCCGTCCGCTTGGCGGCGACACATTGCGCGCAACTGGTTCAGCGACGTTTAGTTTGACCGATCTCGTTCTCAACAACCGTCCTGACGATGTCGGAACAACGGCGATTCAACAACTCGAAATTCGACGCAAACCAGATTGGTTGCGAGCGAAAATGCCGGGTGGTGATGGATATGTTCGTTTGAAAAAAATTATCGACGAACACAAATTGCATACGGTTTGCCAAGAGGCGAGTTGTCCAAATATGGGTGAATGTTGGAGTCGTGGATCCGCGACGATCATGATCTTGGGAGATACCTGCACACGCTCATGTGGTTTCTGCAATGTTAAAACGGGTCGACCTGCGCAACTTGATCTGGAGGAACCGAGGCGGGTTGCTGAGAGTTTGCGGCTCATGAAACTTAAACATGTGGTGATCACAAGTGTGAACCGAGACGAATTACCCGATGGCGGCGCGGCGATCTGGGCTGAGACAATTCACCGAGTGCATGATGCGTGTCCAGAGATGAGTGTTGAAGTGCTTGTTGGTGACTTTGGCGGGCAGGAAGATGCCATTCGCGTCGTCTGTGATGCGAAACCAGAGATCATTAGCCACAACATGGAGACGGTGCGGCGGATGCATCCAGCGGTTCGGCCTCAAGCAAAATACGAACGGAGCCTCGGGGTTCTAGCTCAGTTTAAGGCGAGTGGGCTTGTCACCAAAACTGGAATCATGGTTGGGATTGGTGAACGAGACGATGAAGTGCTTGAAGTCCTGAATGACATTCAGACAGCATCAAAAGCTGATGTACTGACGATTGGTCAATATCTCCAACCAACAAGAAATCATTTGCCGATCGACCGTTGGGTGCATCCAGATACTTTCCAAAGCTTCAAGACCGAAGCGCTTGCGCGAGGTTTCCGTGTTTGCGAAAGTGGACCGCTCGTGCGAAGTTCGTATCACGCTGACAAGCAAGCGATTCGATTACGCCAACTGTAATATTGAGTACTCCGGTGGGATATTGTCCTATAAAAATTGGTCGGTTTTCCTGTTTTGAAAAACTTCATTCAAATCAACCAATGTTTGTTTGCTTTAAGCCTTCTGAAATATCACACTAATATCAGTGGGGCACATGTAAGGAGGGCATTGAAATGGAACTAAGTCAATCAATTCGTGCAGCAATGCGACGTGCGACCGAACTTGCGCTTGCGGAAGAGCGCCGTGGTGGGGGAAGAAGTTTCGTCTCGTGCAATGTTGTTGTTACTTGGCATCACGAACCACATAAGACTTCAATATATGAAGGGCTTGATTTGAGTGAGAGTGGACTACGAATCAGTTCTCCGACTATTTTGCCAGAAGGAATGACTGGCCGAGCTGTCTTTGAGGCTGGCTCAATTTCATTTGATCGACCAGCTGTTATTTCTTGGTGTCGTGCGGTCCGTGACAGCGATGGGCGAATCGGACACTGGGAAGCTGGCCTTCGATTGCTTTAAAAATAGTTTTACTTATATGGTCGATTCTGGCATGGTCGATTCTGGGTTGCTTTTATCCGTAGGTGGAACAACGCGACCAACAACATATGGATCGAATGGAAATTCTCGCAAGAGTGTTCGAAGGTCGTCAAGTGTCAATGCGTTTATCCGCTCGAGCTCTAACTCGAGAGCGTTGAATGTTCCAAGTGACGCCAACATACTGCCAAGTCGTTGCATTCTTCCTGATGGGCTCTCGCCTGCCACCGCAACAGCTGTCGCTATTTTTCGTCTCGCACGAACAAGATCGTCTTCAGTCAGTGAGTCACTCAGTTTTTTACATTCTGCACGAAAAATAGCATCTGCCTCATCCAGGTCTTCTGTCGCACACACGACCGACCCGACAAATTCACCGACGCCATCTCGACCTTGATACCCAACCGCCGCGTGAACAGCGATCCCCGTTTCCACCAAAGACCAATACAAACGTGATCCCTCAGAATCCCCAATAATTTGTGCGCAAAGCATTGCGGCATAGCGCCGTGGATCTGCCTGGTCTGGAGCTGGCCAGATCAGCACCATGTACCCACGTGTTGCCTTCTCTATCTCTAATGTAAATGAGCCTCGATGTGGAACGAGTGTTGGGTATTCGCGTTTCACTCCCTTTGAATCCCATTTCTCAGTTTCGACCTTGGCTTGCTCGACAAGAGCGTCAAAATTTATATTTCCAGCAGCAACCAAAATTGTGTTTGATGGTGAGTACCGCTGTGAAAAATACTCTTGCATTTGATTACGAGTCATTTGCCCAACAGATTCTTTCGTACCGAGCACACGGTAACTCAGTGGATGACCATGAAAATAAACCTCGAGCGCACGTTCATACACAACCCAAAATGGATTGTCTTCGTACATTGCAATTTCTTCCAAAATGACATTTTTCTCTTGGTTGAAATCAGCATCACGAAGCGCTGGTCGCAACAAATCAGCGACGAGTGAGAATGACTGGCTCAAATGATCGGGAAGAACATGAGCGTGATACGCAGTCATTTCATGAGAAGTAAAAGCGTTGTTTCTTGCTCCGATCCGATCAAATGCCTCATTCACTTCGCTTGCTGGTCTTGCTGCTGAACCCTTAAACATCATGTGTTCCAGAAAATGACTTACACCCATCAAATTGTGTGGCTCATCACGAGCCCCAGTGCACACAAACATTCCAACCGCTGCGCTTGCGGCATCTGGTGCGCATTCCGCAGCAATTCGAAGTCCGTTGGGAAGTTGGGTTTCTCGGTATGTCGTCTTCATAATTCAATTCTATTGAACA
>Ga0214919_10009979_pt1 | contig 12128 bp, 15 predicted proteins | sample LL1503_MetaG_FD_177994 | JGI IMG/M metagenome (GOLD analysis project Ga0214919, IMG submission 177994) | Freshwater microbial communities from Lake Lanier, Atlanta, Georgia, United States - LL-1503 | ecosystem: Environmental > Aquatic > Freshwater > Lake | place: USA: Georgia | collected...
CACTTGCATAAGCGGATCCGGTAACAAAAAACCTGCATTCAATAAAAAGGAGTGGGCCTGATTGACTGAAAAATGGTCGGGGTGAGAGGATTCGAACCTCCGGTCTCTACGTCCCGAACGTCATTTTGTTATTGGTAACTATATGATTTATATAGTAAAAAAAGAAAGTAGTATACAAAATAGTATACCGCAACAGCTCTTTCGCTTCAAAAGAACTTGTCAAAACCACGACTGATTGTGCTTACTATAAAAGTATAGTTAGACCATAAATTTCAGACTAGGTTCAGTCGCACGAGTCTGTTCAATTTGGAGCAAATCAACTCGTCAATCGCTTCACGACATCACTAGAAGCAAGTGGATAAAGCTGTCGCTGAATGTTGGCGACTGAATTGGGATCGTGAGTCAATCGCTCAGAACGAGTCTTTGCTAGGTTTTGAGGGATCTGACTACTAGCACTAGTCACTGGCGTCTGTGATGTCGCTAGGTTGGATTTACTTGTGTTGCTAAACACTTTGGGTAACACTTGCGGCTTCTGAGTCTGTGGTGCTGACTTCTGCTGCTTTGTGGGAATTGCTGACTTGTCGGTCACTTGCTGCTTTTTGGGCAGCTTCGTTGGCTTTGGCGCTGCGACAGACTTGGGCTTTTTGCTTGTTTTTGCTCTTGGAGCAGTCTTCTTATGCTTTTTCTCTAGATCGTTTCGTTTTTGCTCTTGTTCAATCGCTTGAAGTTTGATACTGTGCCACACAGAATCAGAAATCAGTTTCCACAACTTGATCTGTTCTTCTGCGTCTGCGAATTCTTGTAGCCTCATCACTAAATTCCTTTAGTGTATTTAGTTAAATTAAACAATAAAACAAAGATATTATTTTTAACGAAATATGAAAAATAGATTAAAGTAAGTCAAAAAATTTGTATGAAAATGGAAAAATAATAATGCAAGGTCAAAATATAATACTCGCAATACTAATTGTGATCATGGGCTTTGTGATAAAAAATGAATTTTTTTCTTCGCCAAATGAACAGACATTTAAGGGGGCAACCGAAATATGTTTAAAGGTAAAAGATAGGGCAGCATGCGATATCGAGAGCATACAGGAAATAATTAAGAATTCAAATAGGAATAACGCGGCATTGGTGATGACACTTGATTGGGATTTTATTGATAAACGAAATGGCTACATATTTGTTGAGCCAGATTACGGAAGTCTTAATAAAAATCAAATAAATGTATTTAAAAATTGGAAAAAGGAGCATGATAAAGAAATCAGCTCAGATAATAAAAATATGAGCTCAGTCTATGCTATCGTTATGATAATTTTGGCTATCGCAAGCCTTGGAGCTATTGTCTTAATTTTAACTCCTAAGATTTGGAGATTTATTCTAAATAGAGTGTCAGAAGTTAGTGATGCAACTAAGGGAAAAAAGTTCTAATGATAAATGAAATGTCCCAGCTTCTTGAGTACTTCGAAAAATGTAGAGCAGATATATGGGAGCCATCAAATTCAGAAGCATTAAATCACGTTGAAGAAATTACAAAATTCTTTGAATCATACATAAATAAAAATAACACTCAGTTTCTATTAGGATCTGAAGGTTACATTGACGAAAACATCCAGCGTAAAATTGTAGAAATTTTAAATATAATTTCACGAAAAATAAAAGAAGTTCCCTTAGATGAGCGTTTCAATAAAATGAAAATGGTGGATGAAGACGTCTTAATTGCAGTCATGACAAAAAGTAACAAGTTAAAGGAAATAGGTAATATATTGGAGCATGAGTCACAACAAACCCAATATTTATTAAAAAATATATGTAATGGTGATATATCTTGAAAAGATTGTTCGTATTCTTAATGACATTTTGCTCATTAGCAATTGCAGAGACTACAATTTGGGACGAACTTCCTACAAGTCAAAATGGAAGGTACGAGTATTTTAGGAAGAACGACCGAATGGGCGTTTTTAAGGCGTATAAAGCGATGCGTGGTACGAAATATATATTTGCATGTGTTAACGCAGTCGTATTTCATTTGTATGCGTACCAAGATGATTCAATTGAAGATTCAGAAGTAGCAAAGAAACATGCTGAGCGTCAATGCTCTAGAACACATGAAATTCCAAACTCAACAGTCAGATTCCCTTATGGAACACCGATATTCTTACGATTTGAAATAGGTAAAAATCCATCAGAGAAGATAGGCGGTCCAAACAGAAAAGTAGCTTGAGTTCAGTCTAGTTAGCAACATGATCAATCTTGTTAAGGCATTCACCATCGGCATAATCTGCCTATCGTTGGTATCACTCGTACACGCTGCGGGTGACAATTGCTATCAGATACAGAATCAAGATGCTAAGAACTTCTGTCTCGCTACAGCAAAGAACGACAACAGCTACTGCTATCAAATCTCAAAGCAAGACGAGAAGAACATGTGTCTTGCTGTGACTAAGCGTGACAAGAGCTATTGCTATCAGATTTCTAAGCAAGACGAAAAGAATTTATGTTTGGCGAAATTTTGATCAATCCAACATCGATTTAATACAAGCATCGAAAAACTGCTTGACAACTCCAAGCAATCTGTTAGAAGCCAAACTGACTGCGGCATTTGCTCAGAAAGTTGCTTCTAAGGAATGCAAATGGAAATCCTCTATGGTCTTTTAACCGCATACCTGATCATAGGTGTGCTGTTGAACTTTGTTGGACCGCTATCACGAATGATATGGGTTGAGCAGATGCGAGTGCTGACTCAAGATGATGTGAGCAAGAGTAAGTATTTTTTGTTTATATGTACGATTCGTATAGCTATCGTTTTATTTTACCCATTATTTCTAATAAAACTTTAATACTAAAATGTCAGAAAAAGCCTTGCAATTACATTTTTTATCATTAATGCTTTTCTGCTGCATTCCATTTTTATATGGGCAAGGACAGCTAGGTGCACTTCTTGCAACATCAATAATTGCGATAGGGCTCTGTGGAGGCTACTTTGTTGCAGCCATACTGCTCATCGGCAAATTTCTAATATATTTAGGTATGCCTCAAGCATTTGAGTTATTCGCAAATATTTTAACGGTGCCTCTTTTAATTTTCGGTTTAATTCTTATATATGCTGAATTTAGTGGACTCTATTACGCTGAAAAAAAATGGAACATAATAAGTGATGCGATAGAATCATTTTACGATTCTTTGAAATCATTAATTAACGAAATATTTTTTTCTAAAGTAACAGTCTATGAGAGCCATGAGGCTGAACTAGATGCGCTAGCAGAAGGAATAAGAATCAATCGAGATAAATTTATACTCAGAGGGATTTTAACTCTAATAATTACGCCAATTATTTACTTAATTCTGTCGGACAATTATTTCCCAGAAACTGAGTTCTTTCTATTTTTAGATAATAAACTAGGAGGGTATAAATATGCCTTAATCTCAATTTTGCATTTTTTTATTGTTAAAAAGTACAATAGATATCAAGGTATTAAGATATTTAATAAGATTAAAGAGAAGTTAGCGCATTTAGCAGTTGATGAGAATTATGTTTACTTTGAAACCAATGATGATATTAGTGAATATGATGAAGATCGATGGAAATTAAAGTTCAAGTTAACTGAAGTAAAATTGGAGCCTAAATTCTCAGAATCGACAACATCTTATTTTCGGATCTTTGAAGATGGTAATGTTTTTTATTACTTTCATCCGAAGATTGACTATGATCACTTTATGCTAATTGATAGCCGAGTAGTACGATTTAAGTCATTAAGAAAATTTCATGATTCGTTAGTTCCCTAATAATTAATTTTTACTTCCCAAACCTCTCACGAACCTTAACACTCGCAGCTTCAATCACAACATCAAGTTCGCCATTCGCAACACATGTGCGAACGACACATAGTGTCTTGACTAGATCATCAGGACCAGCACACTCAATCGTGTTCTTGCCTTTCTGTAGCTCAAGAACACGAGTCCCATATCTGATCTGAACAAATGTCTTGTTGTTGTCAGTCCAGAACCACGGCGACACTCGCTTAGATACTTCAATCTGTGTCGAGTTGCTGTGCTCATCTTTGACAGTCTTCAGTCGCTTGACTGTGAACAATTCGCCGTTCTTCTGTGCTGTTGCTAAAGCGATTTGTTCATCCAATTTCTTGAGTAGCTTATTTTTGCGAAACTCACTTGTGTTCGTTGTTGTTTGACGCACGACATTTGTGATCTTCAATGAACTTATTTGTGTAGCCATTTATGTTTAACTCCATTTGTGTTGATCGAACACGAATGTTGCTCCCATCAAATAGAAATTCCTACTGTATTTACCCAGAAATTCATTGGTAAATTATTTCTTTTCATTGGTAAGGCATAAATAACTATGTAACTGAATGATAAGTTCGCATCACTTCAAAGCATGCCGTAAGTCCGTTCTCATTGTTGGTGTGACGGTAGATAGTGTGAATTTCAGCACACGCTTTGTAGAACTATCCTCGCAAGGACGCTTAAATGAGTGCTGAATCAGCAAAACATTTTCTACATCGTAAAAGTAAGGTCTTGGTAACAAGGTAAAAAGACTAGTAGATACCCAAAAGTTTGTTATAGCATCACATCACCTTAGAGATGCTTTAAAAATCGTCGTTGGTCAGGGTACGGATAGAGCCCAGCACAAACTTCTAACTAGCAATAAGTACAACGGATTTCCGTTTACGAAAATAATCTTCATTTAAAAACATGCTACGGCGTGTGGCGACAATGCGTGAGCATCACATGAAGGCACCAGCTGAACAGTCACCAGGCGAAGGGACAATGTTTGATAGAACAGTTCACCACTTATTTGCTTAAGGGTGAACTTGGCTTCAGAACAGATGAGATAACACAAGACCAGATACCGAACTCCATTAAATGATTTAATTATAAAATCATTAAAGTGTCCGATTAATGCCAGTAGTCGGTATTTTCTGTCAAGTGAAATTATTAGATTAAGTGCTGAGCGAACGAATGAGCGAAGCGAAATGAGTTGCGAAAGCACTAAGGGAACCGAAGGTTCACTTTCATTCTGAAGAAAACTGTCAAATCTTTAGAGCACTAAAAAATTCTAGGATTCACAAATGAATAGTTGCGTCTGGAAATCAAAACTTATTCATATTTCCTTTGGTATCTCATAGGTATATGATTTATATGGGAAAAATATTTTGGCAAAAAGGCTTGTCCGACTTAATCAATGGGAGCACACTAAATACTTCTGTATTCATTGATTTAGGAGTAAAAGTTCAATGCCGCAAGCTAAAGTATTAAATGAGCGAGAAATTCGAAAAGTATTATTGTCGATCGCAACAAAAAAACATGCAGCAAGAAATCGTGCCATGTTCACCGTTTTAAATTTAACTGGAATGAGGGTCGGTGAGCTGGCGTCTCTGCGTCTGTCAGATGTACTAACGAGTGAGGGTGAAATTCGGGAAGAAGTCTACCTATCAGCGCAGATGACTAAGGGATCTCGTGGGCGCACAGTCGTTCTGTCAGACAAAGCGCAAGAAGAGATCAAGAACTACTTGCAAGTGCGCTTCAAGCTGAAAGACCTGCTTCCAGTGACCTACACCGATACCAGCCGTGCACTATTCAGCAGTCAGAAACACCCAAACAGAGGCTTCACGCCATCGACTCTCGCTCAGCACTTTCACTACATGTACAAGAATGCTGGAATCGCTGGAGCGAGTTCACACAGCTCCAGACGCGGATTTCTGACTGCTCTGTCAAATAAGGGCGTGTCCGTGCGTGTGCTGATGGAGCTCGCTGGTCATAGTGGTCCAGCAGTCACGATGAAATATGTCGACACCAATCCCCAGCTGCTCAGAGCGAGTGTGAATTTGCTTTAGTCAAGACGTACAAAAGCCCACGAATTGTGGGCTTTGTACATCGCTCAAGCGTCTTGTAACGAGACGCTAGCTGTGATTTTCACGTCACACGACTACAGCGAGTCTAGGCGTCTTTGCGACAGCGTCTAGTGGCGGCAGTTTGTCTTGCTTTGCTAGCAGCACAAGCATCTCGACAGTACGCATGTAGTCACGCACATCGCTTGCAGCATTTGAGTGCTGCAGCAGATACTGATGTACTGTCTTCAAGTCAAGATCGACATTCTCTGCTTTAAATATCTTCAATGCACGAGGTGCGAACTGAAGTGGCGTTATACGTTTGAACTCGTGCTTCTCACATCGAGAGCGAACAGCAGGGTCAATCTGAAGCGGATTGTTCGTTGTAGCGATTACAAACAAGTTACTCTTCGCTTCGTCCATGAGCATCCACAAGTTGTGCAACTTCGTATTTTTGTCCAGTTCATTAAAGATGATCACGCTGCGATCATCAGTCTTAGACTTGTAGAAGAATGTATTGCGATATACATACTCAGCGAGTTCTTTATGCTTAAAGAATTCATCGTAAGACTCTCTAAGCAGTAGACCCTCGTTATTCGTGAGTGCTTTCGCAATCAGTTCAGCACAACTAGTCTTGCCACTGCCATTCGTGCCATGAAGCAACAAATGGTCGCAATGTCGCTCACGACGAGCGATTGTCTTGAGCATAAACTCAGTCTGATAGTCAGTAAAGACGACATCATCTAGTGATTGAGGGCGATATTGTTGATAAAAGTTTGTCATATCTTTCTCACGCAACTTTCTTCAGCAAAGCAGCGTTTGCAGACTCAGATGAGACGAACTTCTTTGCTTCAGTCGCAAGTTGTACGATTTCACGCTTGTGTTCGATCTGACTTGCTGCAGCGCAGCGAACTAGATTCTTGAACAATGCATCGCTTAAATCTTCAACGACACATACAACTTTGAACTCGCCACTGACTGAGGGTTCACAAATCAAGACACTTCGCTTGACTGCTGCTTGATTATCGATAGTTACACGAGCGAGAGGTGACTCTGTGCGTGTAGCAATCAAGTTTTCAATGTCAGCAACAGCAGATGTCATTTTCAGACGCTTCTCAGCTGTCTTCTCGCTCATTGATTGAGCACGAAAAACAGCATCGATACCACCACTGTTATGTAACCACTGAACTAGTTCAGTCGACACAATCTTGTGTGACTTCGCAGCTTCAAGTACATAGCGATAACGTAATACACGCTTGCGATCGCTCTTGAATACATAGCGAATTAGCAAAGAGAGCGTAGTTGAATTGATCTGAACTTTAACGCCAGAATTTTTCAATTTTGACGCAATCTCATTTCTGAGCTGTTTACGTTCTTCATCGCTAACATTAATGAAGAATTCTTCATATGCAGCATATGTTTTCGCTAATATTAAATACAACGAGTCTGTCGCTGATTTATATTCATTTTGTTGCCACTCATCTCTAACATTAGACAGAGCGTCTAGAGTAGAGACGATTGCTTCTTTTAATGCATCGCAGTTAATTTGGGACTTATTTACAGATTTACTTTTAGTCATTTCGACTTCTTTCATTTCAAGTTTAAAAATATTACAAACAGATTTATTTGCAATATGTGTATTATGGACTAAAAGTGATTTTTGGTCAAATATACTATATCTAAAAATATAAAGTGTTAGTATAAATCTATTCTATTAATACTATCACTTTGAATTTACTTGTAAAGAATAGTGATGTAAAATCCATCCATGACCACAGACCAAGAAACCAAAAGAGCATTGCACTTTCATAACAGTAGCTATCCACGCTTTGGTCGTGGCATCTACTCTGAGAAGAACCCACCACAGTCAGTCAAAGACAGCCCATACTTTTGGTGGTTCAAGTTCTTGCAACTGAACATTGACTACCTAGAAACAGAGAAAAACGATGGCGTTGGCGTCTGTGCTGAGATGTACAAAGACTTTGGGAAGATCACAGATGTGGACTTCAAGAGTTGGTGGACAAGTCACAGTCATCTGTTCGCTGAAGAGCAAAGCACTTTTCAATTCAAACGAGCGAAGGCTGCTAGTGATCTCGCTCCATTCGACTCCACTGAAGCGCTCAATCTCGTGGTGCCACTCACATGGTCCAAGAAAGGCTTGAAGAAGCGTTTCAGTCAGATCATTGACAAATATGTCGTAGATCAGCCCAAGGGATTGAATCTATCGACTAGCACAGCGAATTATCGATTGGGCACTCGTTGGGTCTGTCATGCGATGGACGCTGCGTATAGGGTCTATACGATCAGACACGAGAACATGGACAGAGGTGCTGCAAAGACGAGCAAGATGCAGCACAAGGGAGACGAGAGCAGAAAGTTCAAGCTGTCTTGGGCTGATGTGGCTATTCAAGCGAAGATCAGTGGGACGAATGATTTGAAAGTCGCTGATGTGAGCAGTCATACGACTGATGCGAGACGAGTGCTGACGATTCTTGCTACTCGCTATTACGAACGAGCTGAAGATTACATACAGTCTGCTGCTACGAGCACTTTCCCACCACCACGAGCCAAGAAATCGTCAGATGCGTCTAGTTAAGAGAGGCTCGTCAGATCATTGCCCAAAGCCAAGAAAATTCTTGATTCTCTTTCTTTTGGATTCGATGATGATATTCTGTTTAATGGATTTAGCACTAAGTACAAGTTTTCGCAATGAATCACCTAAATATTAATCGTAAGAGTGTATTATTTGAAAAAATTAAAATGAATAGTAATTGTTGTATTTAGATATTCTTTTGTGCTCTCTCCTCAATAAATTTACAATTTCATTTTTGTTTTGTTTATAAATTTTTTGATTTGACAAAATTTCTAAAAGCGCATCCATACGAATGCAACACCATTCAATACAAGCGTCGAAATGTGTTTGATTATTTCGCCAAGCATTACTGCTAATTTCGCCATCCCAATAATCTCTTGTTGGATCGATTGATTTTAATATAAAAAGTGGCATAACAGATGGACAAACATGACGATAAGCGTCAGAAAGAATACCAAATATTTCTGGAAATGTCTCTCGTTTATCTTGGTCATTACGAAAAAGAAGTCTTCCACTGTGTATATAGAAATCTGCGACTTGGGAAATTAAATTAGTAGAATAGAGAAAAGATGAAAAAATTTCTAGTTCTTCTTTACCTACTATCTCATTGAAAATAACAGCATCTATGATTAGAAATCCTCGATGGTTTCTATGATCGTTTGATACTTTTTCAAATGCCATCCTATTAATTTCTTGATATCTTAAAAAATACATATCCATTTGTATTTTTAAATTTATATCGAATGGCATTTTTTTAAAAATCCAAATATGAAACTTGTTAAGTTTTTCGCTTAATTACTCCCTCTTCATAGGTGGACGCCCACGACGCTTGCCACTAGTTGTACTAGTTGCTGCTTTCTTAACTGCGGTTCCACGCTTCTTGCGTGGCTTGAACGCTGTCTTCACTTCAGTCAACGTGATCTGATATTCCTTGATCAACTCTCTCACGATTGCGATCTGCTCTTTCTTTCCCTTAGTCTGCTCTTCAATGATTGCTTTTTCAATAGCAGCTTGTTGTGCTTGAAGTTCTTTAAGTTTGCTCATGGTTTAGTTCCTTTTTACGTATTTAAGTTAAGTTGAATAAAAGAAATTCTATCTCTTTTTCCATTTATTAAAAGTATTTCCTATTGATTTTTCAAAGTATTTTACATAGAAAACTTTTGGATTCTTGGGAAATTTCTCTATCCATTTGATAGAGCCTAAGTTATTTTTGTGGAGTTCTAATTTTATAATTTCTAGCCATTGACTACATGCAGCAGCTTCATATACGATTGTTTTTTGTCTTTTTATATAATCTTTTTTAATATCGTAATTAAGATTCATATATTGTATACTATCTGATAAAATTTCCTCATCTGAATTAAACTTTAATGAATATGATTTAAGCCATTTTTCATTGTTGTTAAATATATCTCTTTGACCTTCTGGTCCATATTCAGCGTAAATTGATGCCAATTTTTCGCAGCGAATAATTTGCATTAAATCGTAGTCAATTACAGTTGCGTTCGCAATTGAATGGATGATGAAAATCGTCATTGATATCATTATTGTGCGCATATGACTTAAACCAAAAATCAAGTTTTAAAGTGATTTCCTTTTTATTTCGTAAAGATTCGACATGTACAACTACCACTTTGGTTCGACTCGTTCAATCTGTCAAGTACTTTCTTCAGAACTTTGTTCAGTCTTGCGCCTCAATGTTGAGCGTCTAGTTAAGAGACGCTTGGCGTAGACGCTAGCTAACAAGTATTGAGTCTCAGCGCTCCATTCAGAACAATTGATTGTCAGTCGCAGTAGATTTCGCTCGTTTTGTTCTTTGCGGTTTGGGCTCAGCAGCAGACGATTCAAGCACTTTAGTTTCTTTCTTGCTCTGAAGACGCTGCTCAAGAATCTCTTTTAATTTTTCATCTGTCAACGCTGCTATGGCATTTTCAATCTGTTCTTCAGTTGTTGTGGTCTTTCTCTTGCGACGGCTTTGAATCATTTCAATGTTCTGCTCGCCTTCAAGATGTGACGCATAAAAGCGATCAATCATTTCTGTTGATGTTCGTGCGTTGCGAGCCAACGTCAACAAATCCATTCCCTCGCCATACAGCAAGCGAAACATAATACAAGTGTGTCGCAAGCTATAGAGCGTTCTGCTCTCGCCATTTGGTCCATGCTCAAGATTTGTGTCAGCAAGTATCACGCTGAATTGGCGCTGCATGAGAACAAGTGCTTTATCACGCTGCTTGATGTTGTCTTCTAGTTTCTTGGCACTCAACTCTGGCATGAACACGTAGTCTTCTAAGTTGCCGTAGCCACGTTGAACATGGCTGTCTCTCAGTCGTCTGTAAGCACGAACAGCAGATGACATCGTCACTATGGGTTTGTTGTGTTTCTTTGAAGTGGGGATGCGAAGTCGCAGATACACATTGATGCCATTCGTGATTTCTTCCACATGCTTGTGCTGCATCCACTTCAAGTCTGTTGGACGAATGAAACTATTCGCCATGAACACGATCAAGTGATACATGTCCGTGCCAATGTCCACACGCTTGATCGCTTGCGAAGTAGCTGCGATGTGCTGATAGTCACGCTCAACTTTGTTCAACTTCTTGAGTGGAACGCCATTACGTCTCATCTCAGCACGTTCTGCTTGCGTGGGTAGTAGGCGCTCAACAGAGAAGATTTCTTCTATGCCCTCACTATTCCTGCGTTTTCTCAACTCGTATGTTTTGCCACCTAAGCGTCTAGCGCCTTCCCATAGAAAGCGATATTCCTTCGCTGTAAACCAACCACGTGCTGAGTCAACTTTCTCTGGTTTGGGAATTTGTGGCAATGCGCCAATCAGTCCACGTCGATGAGCAAACTTCAATGTCTTACTAACCAGTCCCATGTAGTTGCTGATTGTTGACCCATGTAATTTGTCATCCGTCAACTTGTTCATGAACTCTTGTAGCTTGAAGAAGTCTATGTCTTTGACGCTCACTAATCTGAAGAATGGCAGAACCTCTTTCTCAAGACGATATTTGTCTGCTTGTGCCATCTCAGCAGACATCTCATTACGTTTGACTTGAAACTCTTGCTGAGCGATCACAGCACGAGCGCACACTTCAAAGTTATCTTCTTTCCCACGCAACGTGCCTTGATGCGTCTTGAAGTTGATGTCGTCATAGAAGTTTTTTGCGAACTCAATTGCCACACGCTTATCAAGCGTCTTTGTTGACCTACGAAATATCTTGTGTGCTGAATAGTAGCGAACCCACCAGAATGGTGACGCTTCAGACTTATAGAGTGTGAGTTTTGTAGGATATTTTGGGACAGAAGTCAGCGACTCTTTAATGGGCGTGGTGCGATGCTTCGCAACGTTGCTCTCATTGGCGAGACTTGTCTTTTTTGGCATGTGAGTAGTATGGTATTTCGCTCTCGCTGACCACTACGTTTTGTGAAAAACGCCCCACTGATTGTAATCGCAAAACCCCTAAAAGTAGTCTACCTTGAAATATACTACAAATGGTCAAAATAAAAGCACCGAAGTGCTTTAAGTTGTTGTTCTATATAGATATTTTGGTCGGGGTGAGAGGATTCGAACCTCCGGTCTCTACGTCCCGAACGTAGCGCTTTTCCAGACTAAGCTACCCCCTGAATGGTGTGGCAGAGGGAGTTTAGAACATCCCCTTTCTGCATCAATGCCCCCTCGCCGA
>Ga0214919_10009980_pt1 | contig 12127 bp, 15 predicted proteins | sample LL1503_MetaG_FD_177994 | JGI IMG/M metagenome (GOLD analysis project Ga0214919, IMG submission 177994) | Freshwater microbial communities from Lake Lanier, Atlanta, Georgia, United States - LL-1503 | ecosystem: Environmental > Aquatic > Freshwater > Lake | place: USA: Georgia | collected...
GTAGCTGTCTTATCAATATTGATCTGCATGAACTCCTCTTTCTCGTACTCCGAGTGTATCCCTGCCGGGTTGAAAGTGAGAGGAATTTTTTTAAATTTAGCTTGCGAACTCGCCCTTAACCAAGAAGTACACGCGTCGAGCCACAGATACCGCGTGGTCTGCAAAGCGCTCGTAGTATCGTCCCAGAAGGGTGAGATCGATTGCGACATCAAGTGACAAAACTGGATTACTACCAATAATCCCTGCAATTACTTTTTTGTGAAGCTCATCCATCTCATCATCATCTTTTTCAACCTGCAAAGCCATGTCGGTGTCGCGAGTTGTAATAACTGTTGCCACCTTTGTTGCTAGCTTTTCTGCAACATGGCCCATTTCAGTAAATGCAAGTAGCAAGTCATTAGGAACAGCAGAGTTTGGGTGTCGCAGGCGAGCAACCTTCGCAATATGATGTGAAAGGTCTCCCATTCGCTCTAAGTCGGCACTCATTCGTAATGCGGTAACCAAGGCGCGAAGATCTGAAGCAACGGGTTGTTGACGTGCGATGATGTCGATGATGCGTGCATCTAAATCATGTTGGTAATCATCAATTTTGTTATCAGTTGCAATTACCTCTTCGGCCAGATTCAAGTCGGCTGTTAGAAGTGCCTTAGATGCCTTAACCACCGATGTAGAAACCATTGTGGTTAGATCAACTAAAGATTGAGAAACATGGTCTAACTCGTCTTGAAATACTGATCTGATAAGGGCCATGGATGCAATTTAGGCTCCCATGATTAACAAATGCAAACCAACGGGTTAACGCACGGTGAACTGGCAATTGGGGGCGATAGAGTTCACTCATGAGGCTTAGGCGCCACGTTGAAGAGGTCAATAACAATCGTGCCCTGCCTGAAATGCTAATTAATACACTCAATCAACTTGAAAATGATGCATTAGTTTTGGCCCCAGGAGAGCTTCCAATTTTCGCCACTGCTGGAATTGAGCAGCTCGGAATTCTGAAAGATGGCCGCCTTGATAGCCCTGAGTTATTGGCAACAGTTCGAGTTGTCCGTCGAACAAACAACAAGCAAACAGGACGTATCGACATTCCGCGTGGACCGATCGGTGAAGGAAAGCATGAGTTAACTGTCAATGTTATTCCACTAACCGAAGGTGATTTAGTTTTAGTTTTGATTTCTGATGAAAGTGAAGCACAACGCGTTCACGAAGTGCGACGAGATTTTGTTGCGAATGTTTCACATGAGTTGAAGACACCGATTGGAGCTTTGTCGCTGCTCAGCGAAGCAGTTCTCGGTGCTAAGGATGAACCTGAAGCGGTCACAATGTTTGCAACACGCATGCAATCTGAATCTCGCAGACTCACAGATTTGGTTCAGGAAATTATCAATTTAAGTCGATTGCAAGATTCAGATCCTTTGCAAGAGGCTGAAGAGGTTGATGTTGAATTCTTAGTCAAAGAGGCGATCGACCAAAGCCAGATCAACGCCGAAAATCGCGGAATCACAGTTAACTTTCATCAAGATCAAAAATTGAGTGTGTGGGGCGACCGGGAGCAATTAACAATGGCGGTTCAGAACTTGATTGAAAATGCCATTAACTACTCCCCTGAAAATACTAAGGTGGCTGTGACATCAAAGGTAGTAGATGGAATCGTTGAGATCTCAATTACCGATCAGGGTATTGGTATTCCAGAGGCTGATTTATTAAGAATTTTTGAGCGTTTTTATCGCGTTGACCCCGCACGATCTCGTCAGACCGGTGGAACCGGCCTAGGCCTATCAATTGTTAAGCACGTTGCCTCTAAGCACGGTGGCGATGTGAAGGTGTGGAGCGCAGAAAATATCGGAAGCACATTTACCTTGTTATTACCGCAGTACAACAAACAACCGGAGGCACTCGCATGACCAAGATTCTCATTGTCGAAGATGAATCTTCATTCTCTGAAGCCCTTGCTTTCTTACTTGGTAAGGAGGGATTTGAGACGCTCGTTGCTGAAGATGGTCGCAAAGCACTTGAGCTTTTCAATAAGGAAGGCGCCGATCTAATTCTTTTGGATCTTATGATTCCTGAAGTTTCAGGTGTCGAAGTCTGTCGAACAATTCGTACAGCATCTCAAGTGCCAATCATCATGTTGACAGCAAAAGATGCCGAAATCGACAAGGTTGTTGGACTAGAACTTGGCGCAGATGATTATGTAACTAAGCCTTACTCTTCACGTGAATTGATCGCTCGCATCAAAGCGGTGATGCGCCGAGGATTAATTGAAGATGGTCAGGTCAACGATCAGGATGTCATGGAGGTTGGACCTGTAAAGCTCAACATTGGCAAGCATCAGGTTTCAGTAAATGGCGCACCAGTTTCACTTCCGTTAAAGGAGTTCGAACTACTTGAGTTCTTGATGCGTAACTCTGGTCGAGTGCTTACTCGTTCACAGCTGATTGATCGTGTTTGGGGCGGGGATTACTACGGTGACACCAAAACTTTGGATGTTCACATCAAGCGTCTTCGAGCAAAGATTGAATCAGATCCTGCAAACCCAGTATTGATTCAAACCATTCGCGGCCTTGGCTATAAGTTAGAAAACGCTTAAACCTTAATACTTTTACGAATCATTCGTTGGTAAAACTTGCCTGATTGACGAGTGCTTGGCATTTCCTCACCCATCTTTACAAAACCTAGCTTCTCATAGGCTGCAATTGCGCTGAAGTTGTCATTCCAGACGCCAAGGCCTTGAACATCCCAGCCACGGTCCTGTTGATCCACAAATTGCATCATGGCAGTGAACAAACCCTTGCCGCGAAATTGTGGGTCACTCCAACACCCACCTATCCAGCAGGTAGCACCAAAATCTCCTTCTAAAACTTCGATGTACATGATCGCGCCGTCCACACCATCGATTGAAGCGATCAGAAAATCATTTTTGATGAACTTTTCTCGCCATTCCACTTCATCTTCAAGGCTTTCCTTTTCAAAGGTCCCGCCAAAAGCTTCAGGATTAGTCTGCAAGGACTTCAATCTAATTTCGCGCAGACGTGACCATTGATCTGGATCGATCAAATCAACTTTTATTGCTTGACTCATTCCTTAATGATGCCACGTACATAATCATTCAACCCATTTTCATACTGATCTTGTATAAGAATCAGCAGTTTTTCCATCAAAGGTTATGAAATCAACCTTTGCCTGGTTGCCACTAGTGGAAACCTTTAGGAAGCCAGAACCGCCAACACCTTTACCTGATATATATCCATATTGGTTGACATTGATTTTGTCGCCAGGGTGGCTTGGTTGTGGAAGTGTTTGATAGATAACTCCATCCAGCTCTTGCTTTACATACAAGTGATCATGCCCTTTAAAAACAAATCCAACCTTGTAATCTAGAAGAAGTTGATGAATGGGTTTGCCCCAACCAGGTCGGTTTGCATCAAAGCCGTATGATCCATCAGTGTTCTTTCCACCCCACTCATTTCGAAGTGCAATCTCTACGCCTCCACGAGAAGTTTGATCACCAACGAGTAAATGATGAATATAAATGAATTTATGAGATTCCTTAGAATTTTTAAGAGTACTAACTAGCCAGTCATACTGTGTCTTACCGAGTGTCCACTCCCATCCAGCAGCAGTTGGGTTCTTCACTGTGTAGGTAAATGGATCTAACACAACATGTAGCTGATCCGGCCCAGTAAATGAGTAATAGGCAAGTTCGCCCGTCTGCTCCGGAAAATACTCTTTTCGATAATTTTTGGTGTTGAAGTTGCTGTACCCGAGCTCGCCGTCGTGATTACCTAGGCAGATCTTAAGAGGAACATTTCCAAGCTTTTGGTAGTACCCCTTCATGAGCTCAAAACGGGCTCGGATATTTGCCTCAGTTTTACTTTGTAATTTGTCGACCATGAAGATGTCACCAAGATCCATCAAGAACGCTGGAGAGGCAGCAACAATCTGTTTCAAGGTTCCTTCATAAACCTCAGCGCTTGAATTCTCATCCATATGAGGATCTGCCTGAATAGCAAAGGTGCTTGATGAAATCATTTGTATCGATGCGGTTTTTAGCGATTGCTGAGTTAATGATGCAAAGTTTAAGCTTGTGCCTATTGCATACTTAACACGGTAGTAAATGATCGAGTCGGCTTTTAGATTACTGACTGTTACCGTCTGAGCCGAGCCCTTGGCGATAGTGATCGATTGAGTTTTACCAGCTATTGAACCTTTGCTGTACCCGTACTCGATGTATGTGCGAACAGAGGCAGAAGCGATAATTGAGAGTGTGAATGAACTTGAACTAATATCACCCACTACTTTGCTGGTAATTGGAGCAGCAGCCATCGCTTTTCCAATAGGTGTACTAGCAAGTACAGCAAGTAAAGTAGCTTTCAGGAAACGGCGACGATTCATCTATCCATTTATCCTAGAAATTCATTAACTTGGCTTAATAACGTAGCTATGTGCCACGCTTAAATTCTTGCGATCAACATCTTGATTACGAGCTGCTAAAAAATACTCAACCTTTGCTTGTGTAGGCGAGACCGTGACTCGTACATGGCCCGAATTTGGAGCTTTCGTACCCGACTTATATGCGGTGTCATTGAAATATGAAAATGTGTCATCAGCAGGATTGGGCATGGATTGATACACCAGCCCGTCCCGCTCTTGATGAACAAAAATATGATCATGTCCTTGGAAGAAGGCAGATACTTTGTTCTTAACCATCAAATCATGAATCGGAAGCTCCCAGTTCGGGCGTTCTTTAGCAAAAGTAGTACTGCCCTTTGGATCTACTCCGCCCCACTCATAATTAGTTGAGACTTCAACAGCGCCACGACCAGTTCCCATTACATGGTGAGCAAATACAAACTTGTACTTTGCCTTACTGCTTTCAAGGGTTTTCTTCAACCAAGCGTACTGCTCATCTCCAATGCCGATGCTCCACAGATTAGTTGTTTTGCTATTACCGGTTGCAGGTTGAGCCGGCTTACTAGTGTCCTTTACTTGGCCCTTCTTATTTGTAGTTGTAGCACCACCTCCTGCGACTTGATCTTCAGGAACAACTACGCCTGCAACATTATCTACCGCATTTTTTGAGTGCCAATATGGGTCGAGCGAAATGAAGAGCGCATCTCCCCAAGTCCATGAATAGTAATCACGCAAAAGTCCGACTCCGGGTACTGGTGTTAAATCCCCCGTATAAAAATTATTTGGCGCAGGTAGTGGGTAGAACTTGTTTCGAGCGTTACCGGCTAATACCGCAGGGTTGGTATTTGTTCCATCTAGTAAGTAAGCAGCAGCTTGTTCATGATTTCCGTTAACAAGAAAAATAGGTATAGATGCTCCGGAAATTGAGAGCCATTCACGATGTGTTTTATAGATTTTTTCAATATTTTCCTGAGTGCCCTGACCATTAGAGAGTAGAGGGTCGATACTGAAATCATCTCCCAACAAGATGTGAAAGTCAGGTTGCTGACTCACTATGTTGGCCATAGTGACTTTGTACAAGTCCGCATTAAACATTTGACCAGCACGTTCAGGGTGGGTATCTCCTTGAACTGAAAATGAAAATGTTGTTCCAGTCTTTCGTGCCGTCATAAATGAATATTGATTTGCGGTATCAAAGGTGGATGAGCCAGATTTTTTATATCTAATTCGGTAATAAACTTTGGAATTTTCTTTAAGTCCAGCTAAATCAATCACTCCAGGGATTCCAGATTGGATATCCATCGGCGAACTCTTGCCTGTGTACCGCGTTTTGGTATATCCGTATTCAACATAAGCCGATACATTTTCTGAGGTTAGAACGCTTATCGCTATCGAATTATTAGTTGGTCTTCCTAAAACTTGATTGACAACAGGAGAAGTAACTCCCATTGCGCGCCCAATCGAGGTGTTTGCGAGTGCGCCAATGGCCACCGAAGTAAATAAGGATCGACGTGAGATGGGGTGCTTTATCCAGGCATTAAGAAGAATCTTTGATTGCTCACTCATGTGTTAACGGTAGAAGTCCTGCAAAGGGTTTGCATTAAATTAAGGGTAAAGATTTGGGTCAAATAGCCTGAGAAAACCATGTGCCAGCAGGGCTAACTACGCTCAATTCTCTCACGTGCAACCTGCATGGCAGGTGGCTCGGGACCAAGAATGGCCAAGAAAATATCCAGGCTTACTCGCGAAATTCGGAGCCAAATCCTTGATCTTTTCTTCAGGCCGAGAAGACTCAATTCATGCCGATCTAACGTCGCAATCGCAGCATTGGAGATAACTTTGTAAAAGAATTTGCCTGCACCATCAAATGGTGGATTCAAGATAAATTGAACAACTTCTGCGGTGCGGGCAACTGTGGCTAAATCATTTTCACGGAAATCATCTAAAGCTGCCTCAAGTTCTGCAACAGAGATAGGTGCATTAGTTAGTCCCAATGGGACTGCACTTTTGCTCCATTGGGCAACATAAGCATCAGCTCCTTGATCGATTGAATAACCCAGTGCAAGGTGAGCCTTGAGAAATGAATCGGTGAAGGCGCAGTGAACCCAGAGTAGGAAACGGGGATCATTAGCTTTGTAACTCTGTTCCTGTCCTTGCTTATTTTTAAATTCGCCTTTTACATGATCATGCATCGCGTTAACTCGTGCCGCTTCGCGATTAATTACCTCTTCGGCGGCGAAAGTTGTAACAGTGAGCCATCGAGTTGTTCCAGCTAATCGCCCCAATGGATCAGTCTCATAACGAGAATGCTCCGCAACTCCTGATAATGGTGCAGGGTGGGCAGCTTGCAGCAAGAGTGCGCGAACTCCCCCAACTAAGGTTGCAATAGATCCATGTACTTGCCACACAGCACTTCCCGGTCCAAATAATCCAGGTCCACTTCCAATTGCAATTGAGTTCACCCAATCAGGCCGTCCATCTTTAGAACCTGAAACATTCTCGCGGAACTTATCCGCCAATGGCTTGGTCAGCGGGAATTTATGGAATTGAAACACCGGGGTATCGTAGAAGTTGCTTTAAGCAAACGCTAATTGGAACTAATTCTTCAAATCATCAAAAGGTGAGCTCTCAAGTCTCAAGAGATTTTGTGTGCCATTTGCTCGATGAATCGCTTTTGTCCAGGCAAGCTCTTTTCCGAGTCTAGTTATTGCAATTCGTGGTTTTCTAAATGACCTTGGGCTTTGAGTTAATAGTGCCTTCGAACCTTGTAGGAAAAGTTCGTGATCGGATGGATATCCATATTTGACCTTCCATCCAATTTTAAGAAATTCTTCGAATCTACTTTCAGATATCTCAGGAAACCAAATAGTGCCTAATCCTCTTTTGACGGCGATCGGATATGCAAACCTCTCGAAGAAAGGCACTCTCGCTAAAGTACGGAGCCACAAAGAAGAATTGTGAAAATTAAATTTTGTTATCGCATCTGAAGGAGCGTCATTCCAACCCGTAATTGGCATTTCTCCTCCTTCTTAACATTTCAACTGGCGAAAAACTCGCGTAACGGCGCTGCCGCCGGTTTCACTTGTATGAACTGACATAACAATGTACCCGATCGGCTGCTCCCCTGGCTTCCATTTGCATGGCATCGAAACAGAAATTCGCACTTTTCCAAAACCAGAATGACTCTTAGTAACCGACTCTGTGAAAATGAACCAGCCAGGTCGAGTCAATGTAGTTCGTATCGGGTCGTGCAAATGTGATTGCTGAAACGGTTTGCCCAGGTCAAAATGTGTCGAGACAGAGACACTATCCGAAAATCCTAAAAGCCGAAGTTTGTTTTCTTGAAAGCTTTACCCTTTTGATCGTAAGTAATCCAGACACCTACCTGTTTTCCTGCTTTAAAACTTCCAGAGCGCATAATTACGCCATCTTTTCGGAACCATTTCCAATCACCATGCATCACTTCATTTTTAATCTTGCCAGAAGCTTTTAAAACCCCGTTTCCATAGAACATCAACAATTCACCATTCTTCTTGGGAAAGGTCTCATTGAGCTGCTGAATTCGTATTTTGATGATCTTTTTTAATAATGGCTTTGGGAATCTCTTATCGATTGCAAAGTGAATTGACCCCTTGGTCTGTTCATATTGTGCGAGTTCGGCTTTAAGCAATTCAGTAGTTGAACCGCCGTACGGAAATAAGCTGTTGTGCTTCTTATAGCCGTCATAGCCAATTATCCCAATACCTTCGATAACAAAGGTAGGGATACCGTACTTAATTGTCTCTGTCGCAGTTGGTAGCTCTGATGCGATTATTTCGCGTAAATTCTGCAAAATTGCTCTCTGGCTAATTTCAAACTTCTTCAAATGTCTATCAACTAACGCCTTGCTCATCCTGAAATAACACCTGTTGCCAAAAGAATAAGGATCGTTGATCCAAGTACGACGCGGTACATAATAAATGGACGGAAGCTCTTTGTTGAAACAAACTTCAAGAGCCAAGCAATGACGATGTAACCAATTACAAAGGCAACACCTGTAGCGACCATGGTTTCTGGAATTGTAAATACATTAGGAGCAGCATCTGATGAAAAGGCATCTTTCAGCTCGTACAGACCACTTCCAAAGACAGCAGGAAGGGCTAAAAGAAATGAGTATCGAAGCGCGGCTTCACGAGTGTATCCAAGGAAACGTCCCATAGCGATAGTTGCACCTGAGCGAGAAACTCCTGGAACTAATGCAAGTGCTTGAGCTGCTCCATACAAGATTCCATGCTTTGCATTGAGTTGATCAAGAGATTTTTCGCTTTTTCCAACCTTGTCGGCATATCCAAGAATTAATCCGAAGATAATCATTACTGAAGCGATTAACCACAATGAACGAAGTTCGTTTGTGATGATGTCTTTTCCTAGATAACCCAAAACAACAATCGGAATACTGCCAACGATAATAAGCCAGCCCATGCGCGCTTGACCTTTGCCTTCAGGTGCAAGATCAGCACGGAGCACAACTTGCTTGAACCATGACTTTACAATCGCAGCGATGTCCTTGCGAAAGAAAATAAGCACGGCAAGCTCTGTGCCAATTTGAGTTATCGCGGTAAATCGCGCACCGGGATCCTGAGCCTTATCCATGAACTCGCCAACGATTCGGATATGAGCGCTGGAAGAAATAGGAAGGAACTCAGTAAGTCCTTGAACAATTCCTAAAAAGATTGCTGAGAACATACTGAGCCCCTATCGCTATTCGTAGAAGGCAATAGTAACTACCGCACGAAGAGAATTACTCTTTTGAGTGGTCCTCTGCTGTGATTCTTCCTGCATGTGCCTTTGCTGATGGATCCTTACTAGATTTCATCAGGCTAGCAACCGTAGAAATCGCCAATATTGATGCGATCACACCGAGGCTTACAGGTGTTGGAATCTTTGGAATATTGTGGAACTGCTCATGCAAGTAAGTCATGATGAGCTTCACACCGATAAACATCAAGATAAATGAAAGACCTAGTGATAGGTAAATCAGCTTATCTAGCAGACCCTTCAGCAAGAAGTACAGTGCACGTAGCCCTAGCAAGGCAAATGCGTTGGCTGTAAAGACTAGGAAAGTCTGTGATGTTACGCCAAATGTTGCTGGTATTGAATCAAGTGCAAACAACAGATCTGTTGATGCAATAGCAATAATCACTAGGAACATTGGGGTTGCGTAGCGCTTGTCCTTCAATTTAATGAAGAGCTTAGTTCCGTGGAACTCATCCACCATTGCTAAACGCTTGCGGATGTTGCGGACCATAAAATTGTCATTTGGTTCTGGATCTTCATCCCAATGCTTAAACAGACCGACACCGGTCCACACCAAAATGGCTCCGAAGATCACAAATGTGAATGAAAATGCACCAAGAGCTGCAGCTCCGATTGCGATAAAGATGGCGCGCAAAACCAGTGCAAGCATGACGCCAATTAACAAGATTCTCTGATGATAAATACTTGGAACAGCGAACTGCGCCAAGATGATAACGAAGATGAATAAGTTATCGATTGATAGTGAGTACTCAACCAAATAAGCCGCGAAGAACTCGGTTCCATATGTAGAACCGAAGTAACTCCACACCCAAGCACCAAAGCCAAGGGCAATGCTTACATAGAAGGAGGTCCAAGCCGCTGCCTCTTTGAACTTAACTTCGTGTGCTGTACGGCTCGATGTAAATAGATCAATTGCGATTAAGGTCGCGATTAAGCCAACCGTTATCGCCCAAATTGTTGATGAAACTTCCATTGTTATTAACTCCCTTGACTCGCGTAATCGATTAACGTGGCCAAGGTCTCCCTAACCGTAAAACGGCCAGCGCCCCGGGTTTTTACACCGTATTGACGAGGTAGCTGTATCTAGGTACTCCCCTTAATTAATTTAATTCTAAGGGTGCTTTAAGGCATGGGCAAATCAGAAACTCAGCCAAGGAGTGGGCGAAGTTCGACCTTGCGATTGCAGGCTGCAGATCCTTCGGCCGCTAATTGCATAGCTGTCTCCATAGAATCAACCTTTACGATCCAGAATCCGCTGAAGTACTCCTCACTCTTGTGGTGTGGACCTTCCATTGATTCTGATTTCCCATTACGACTATCGAAAACAATTGCATTATCTGGAGAATCCATTCCGCAAACAAATAAACGTTGTCCTGCATCCTCTATTTTGTCGTTGAAATCATCAATTGCTTTCATCTCTTCAGGGGTGTGAGGAGAGCGTGTTTGAGTGTCTATTACTGAGATTAAGAATCGCATGGTCCAATCTTAAAGTGGATGTACCAAGATATCCAAGTAATTTCGCTAAAATTCACCTATGACATTTTCAGATTTAAACTTTGTAGGCGTATTTATTGCATTCATAGTCTCATTTGTGAGCGGCGGTATCTGGTTTGGGCCAAAGACCTTTTACCCCATTTGGATGAAGGCAAAGGGAATTCCATCTGGTGTCCTGAATGAAAATCAGAATAAGCCGGCACTTCTATTTGGAGGCACCATTATTGGTGTGCTCGTTCAAACGCTTACCCTTGGATTAATTATTAACTCACTTCAAGTACACAATCCAGATCTTGGAGTACTTGATGGTGCAGGCGTTGGATTTGCTCTTGGTGTTGGTATTGGCATGTTCGCTTCTCTCAGTCACCGCGTTTTTGGTGGAGATTCACTTAAGGTGTGGATCATTGAAACTGCGAATGATGCAATCAACCTAACCATCGCTGGCGCTATCATCGCAGCCTTTAACTGATCTCCCCCACTAACAAAAGAAAGTAGAAACTCATGAAAATCGCACTAATTATTTTTGGTTCACTTTTGTCATTTGCGGCAATTGGATCTGCAATATCAAAGCTCAAGAAGGTGCCAGATGTTATGGCAGCTATGACTAAGGTCGGCGTAAAGCCAAATCAGGTTCCAGTTCTAGCGTTTCTCGAAATCGCAGGTGGACTCGGTGTAATTGCAGGAATATGGCTACCTGGTCTAGGCGCACTGGCAACAGCATGCTTGTTGTTGTACTTCGCAGTTGCCGTCTTGCTTCACTTCTCTAAGAAGCATGGCCCAGCAGATTTTGGAGCAGCCCTTGGAATCTTGGTTATTTCAATCATTACAACAGTTTTACAGCTACAACGCTAAACTTTTTTTCATGCACGAATACGAGGATGAGGTTGGTAAGCGTTGGGGAGAAACCGACGCTTACCAACAATCCCAAGCTAAAACCTCAAAGTATTCAAAGGATGATTTTCAGGCCGCAAAGGTAGATCAAGAGGCGGCAACAGAGCTCTTTGTGTACGCATTCGGTAACTCACTTCCTATTGACTCCCCCAAAGCACAAGAAGCCGTGCTTGCGCATAGAGATGCAATCACAAAGTGGTTTTACGATTGTTCAGTTGAGATGCAGAAAAATCTTGCAGTTATGTATGTGGAAGATCCACGGTTTAAAGAGTATTACGACGGGCGCGTTCGGGGATTAGCTCAATATGTGCACGATGCAATCATTAATCAATAATTAAGAGGCTCTCCAGCAGTACCAAGCAACAACACTTCTCATACCTAAAAATTGATCACCTAACAGGTGAAGTGCCTTTGGCTTAATTGGCTCAGAGTTCCCATGCAGGTTATCCCAGCCTCGACGGACCGCTAAATCATCTACCGGCCAAACATCTAAACGTCCAAGATGAAAAATCAAGAACATCTCGACGGTCCA
>Ga0214919_10009983_pt1 | contig 12125 bp, 12 predicted proteins | sample LL1503_MetaG_FD_177994 | JGI IMG/M metagenome (GOLD analysis project Ga0214919, IMG submission 177994) | Freshwater microbial communities from Lake Lanier, Atlanta, Georgia, United States - LL-1503 | ecosystem: Environmental > Aquatic > Freshwater > Lake | place: USA: Georgia | collected...
TGTTCGCTTCCCATATTCTGAAGATAATTAAGATACTTGTTTTCATTGGGTCGGCATTGGACCAGCGCTATTATTTCTTTGCTTTAACTACTGTCTTAGGTTTAGCCTTAACCTCTCGCTTATAAAGTCCAGAGCGTCCCCCAGACTTTTCTACTAAGTGGATATTTGAGATCACCATCGTACGGTCTACTGCTTTCACCATGTCATAAATGGTAAGGAGAGCGATGCTGACGGCTGATTTATCAAGCTTTTCGCGCGATCAAAGAACATAACATGCGTCAATTCCTGTGGTTAATTTGGACACAGATTGGACAAAATCTGCCCTGTAAAAATCATATCACATCATATATTTTCATAACACATCAAATTAAAGTTGTGGATTTAATTTGCGCGCAATTAAGTATTCACATTCTTTAAAAGTCCGTTTACATTCAATTGGTAACACTTAATTTTTATCAATACTATGTTAAGGAATCTTATGTCACAAAATTGTTTTTTAGATATTAATCAAGCATCACAAATAGCGTCACTTAGCAAATCAACAATACTTCTTTGGGAATCACAAGGAAGGTTTCCACGCGCCGTGAGATTGTCGAAAAAGAAGCGCGTATGGCTCGAATCTGATCTTAATGATTGGGTTTTGAATATGCATGCTTCTAACCGCAATGAAGAGGAAGCTTATGATGACTAAGCAAAAGAAAACTTACTACCATGGTCAATATGACATTGAAAATATTGTTGATTTTGAAGTTTATAACAACCCTGATTTTATTAGACAAGCATACGTTAGAGATTTTAATGAGTGGCTTATTGATTGGGTCATGAAGCAAGAATTAGAGGTAAAACATGTCAAATAGAAAGGTACGCCCACCACCTTCTTATCAGGAATATCCATCTGACCTATTAGCAAATAGACATTATGCACTTATGTCTTTATCAGAAAGAGGTCTCTTCGATATTATGCGGAAGCAGTGTTGGGTAAATAGATCTGTACCAATAAATAGGGCTGAGCTAGCTAAGATTATTGGTTGTGATGTTACCGAGGTGGAAGATAATCTTTCGCCTCATGTTCTTCATTTCTTTATTGAAAAAGATGGTGAATATATCTCGCCTGAACTAGATGACTATCGTTATAACCAGGAAGAAAGAAGACGTAAACAAGTTGAGGGAGGTAAAAAAGGCGGTATATCCAATCAAACTAATATCAAAAGCAATCAAGGTAAGCTTAAGCATAACCTTAAGCATCTGAGTAGAGATGAACAGAGTGGAGATGATCTGAGTAGAAGAGAGATTGAGTCTTTAGAGAGCGATGTTAATGAAAATCCTTTATCGGATGATGCGCAAAAATTTGTAGATGAAATGAATCAAGATGAGGAGTTTTAAATATGCCTCTTGTCTTAACTAAATTCTGTGGTGCTTATGCAAGAACAACAGGTAACCCTTGTTTGGGTCGACCTATGAGGAATGGAAGATGTAAATTACATGGCGGTAAATCAACAGGCGCCACCTCTCATGAAGGTAAGAAAAGAGTAGCTGAAGCCACACGTAAACGCATGCTTAATGGACAACAAAAACTTGCCTTAGAAGGCTATAAAAGGTGGTTAGAAAACGGCGGTAGGCATTACCTTTCCGAGTCGCAGAAGATGCGTTGGAAGCTCAGGAAATGGATCCTACGTGGGTATAAACCGCGCTATAAATACGACAAATACTTACCTAAGTTTCGGGAGTTCAAAAGGCACTTGGAGCGACAGTCCATGAGGTAATTAGGTTAGAGTTGAACACCTGTTGAACACATGTTCAACACGAGCTTAATTATGTTCAACACCTGTTCGTTTTTTATACGGACGTATTACGAAAAATATACGACCGTATTACGAACGTATATAGTTATTATGCGAACGCATTGCCAACGGAGTACGAATGCATAATAATTAATCATGGTCGTAAATAGTTGGTACAACGGGTATAGCCCAAAAGAGCGTGATGAAAAATATAAGGAGATGAAGCGCCTTATCTCTAATGGCTTCTTATCAGTCCCTAAAGCACCATGTGACTTATGTAATGATCCAAACTCCCCTGTTGAATATCATGATGAAGATTATGGGTTACCTTATATTTGGACAAAGCCTGCTTTGTTATGTTTATGCAGGCACTGCCATAGATATAAGCTTCATAAGCGCTTTAAGAATCAGAATAATTGGAATATTTTTATCGCACATATTAGGCGTGGCGGATACGCGAGTGATTTAAAGAATAAAGAAGTGATTAAGGAATTGAAGTTCTATAAGATTGCATTGGAAAAGGGCGAGAATGCAGCTCTTATAACTTTGAGAAATTACGAGCAGATTATTGGTAAAGAATGGTTTTCAAATCTTCGTATGGACATCAAAAGTCTAGATGATCCTAAAGCACGACCTCGCGGATAGTTTGAAAAGCTAAATAATTTTAATTCCAACGATCCCAACACATCCAATTCAAATCTAATATCATTTTTTGAAAATCTTTCGAATATAAAACTGCAAGAGGGACTGGCTGACTACTTACTATTTGGTACTTTTTGTCTTTATAAGACCATAAGTCTTGCCATGTTTCTGAAGCACCCGTTCTTGCCCATTGAGTAATTGTTAAGTATTTTCTGTTATATGTTTTTGGAGTCCATCGATTATTTAATATGAATCCGCCTGTAAAGAGAGCAATCTCCTTCCATTTGCCATTTTGTTTCTCAAGAAACATAAATACTCTTCCGCCCGAGCCACTCATACTTTCACTATTTACTATTAGCTCATTAATACTATCCCCATTAAGATCAATTAATGAAAAATTAGCAGCATCAATTTTACTAAATTTTGTTTTAATAGTTTTAACCGCATCAAGAGGTATTTCAGAGGAGTTGTGCCAAATTAATTCTGTAGACTTTATTTCATCTTCACGATTTACAATCTTAGGTTGCTGACTTGAATGTGAAATGTCTCTGCAATTCGCGAAAGCATATTTAGAGCTTATTATTGCAAAAGAAAGTAAGATTAATATTTTGTAGTTCATCTTATTTTGATAGCAAGCCCATTAATTTTAGAATTATCGCTAGCCAAAAAATTCCAGGTATTAAATAAGAAATAAATTTAAGAATCCAATCGTTTGTATTTGGATTGGATGTAATTGGTGTTTCTTTTTTTATTTTTAAGATTTCTTCAGTCTTTGCTTCAATTTTCTTTTTCTCTAACTCAAGCTTTTCTTTTGCATTAATTACTTCTATATCAACCCTCTCGCAGACATCCTTAATAATTCTTTTTGCGTAATCTATTTGATCATTATCTATGATGAAATATTCTTGACCTTTTTTTGTTGGAGCACGAAATCTAGATAATGCTTTAAAGGCTTCTTTTTCTGCCTTGCCACAGTCTTGTGTCTTATGTTCATATATACATACAAATGAACCAGGAGTGCCTGTATTAGCATCGTCATTTAAATCTTTTGCTCTTTTACTTCCTGAATACCTTGAGTGACCCATCTTGACCCATCCAGGAGCTAGTCCTGAATTTTTCAAAATATACACAACGCCTGGGACGCCCATATTTTGTTCGTAACTCAAATATCTTTTATAAGCCATATATGTATTTAATGAAGCGTTATGAATGTATTGATTATGTTTTAAAATTAATTATTTTTTATTTCTCATGAATGCAGGATCATCATAATTAGTTGGGATTAACATTCCGACATCAATATGCACTTTCTTCTGTGGTATTTCGTCATGTCGTACTTTGATTGCAACACAATGATTAAACTTAATAGCATGTGCAAGTTCAACATTCGTTTCAATCAAATAGACTTCTTTCTCACATTCAAGACAGTATTTGATATTCTTTTCTTTTCGCTTTAGTAAGTCTTCCCATTTCTGATTACACTTAAATCCAAACGAACAGTTGCGAATATCAATATATGATTTTGCGTCTTCCCAAAAGTCAGTCTGAACTCGAGAAGGTTTCTTGACCTTTTGCTGCATTATCTCTCTTTAAATTGTTTGTAATAACTACCAAGCACTTTTTGAAGTAAGACTGTTTTTTTATAGAGCCATTGAAAGTATGTCTCCATCTCGGACTCTATAAATATGCCTGCAACTTTCTTTGTAATAACAATCCTCGATGCTACAGAGGCGTCAATCCATTCTGCAGACTCTCCAATTTCCTTTTCAATATCTGCTTGGAACTGATGCATGAAGTTATATAGGTCTTTATTTCTTGTAATGTATATCTCGCAACCAAGAAGATTCTTAGTCGTGTTTACTGTTAAGGCAATATGAGCCTCTGAGGTTCCTGCGCTGACGTTATACCAATGCTGTGGTCTAGGTGTTTGAAGACGCATTTGCGTATCTTCTTTCCTGACGTAATTCTTATAGTTATCCCAAAACTCTAATTGTTGTAACTTAGTATTTGTTAATTCACCATTAGATGAGGAAGTCTTGATTGTTTTTGCCCACTCATTAGGTTGCACAATAATTTCAAACTTTGGAGCGGGGTTTGAACCATCAATTTGGTAAACCTCAATCTTGATAAGGAAGAAACCAATTTCTTCATCGGTATGCTCATTAAGCCACTCAACTGCGCGTTTATGCTCTTCACGCGTGTCTTTTACCACCCAAACAATTACTTCTGCGTCATAACCTGATGCATAGGTAATTATCTTCCCTAAGTGATCATGATCTGTATCTTCAAGCTGATTTTCAATAATGACTTTCCTACCCGATGTTTCATCCTCAGCTAGGATGTCTACATTAAACTTGCCAACACTTGCCTCGGTTTGAATGAGCTTAATATCAACCCCAATCTCAGAGCCTAGGGCGTTTAGATTTTCTTCCTGAGCTAGCCATTTCGTAAAGTCTAAGGCTTCATGCTGCCATACTTCACGAAGGTCAATTTTGGTCAATTTTGATAGAGTTTTCATTGCTTAATTCTATGCCCAAAAACCTCATTTATGTAACCACATCCCATATAATAAGTTCTATTAAATTTAATGAAATCTACGAGAAAGTAGTGTAAACGAATGCTTACAGGTGAATTAAAGAGTCAGGTTGATAATGTATGGAATAGCTTTTGGTCAGGCGGTATTGCTAATCCGCTTGAAGTTATTGAGCAGATTACCTATTTGCTTTTCTTAAAGCGCCTCGACGAACTCCAAACTTTAGAGGAAAACAAAAGTGCAAGGTTGAATAAACCAATAGAGCGTCAGATATTTCCCTTAGGTAAAGACTCAAAAGGACGAGCATATGAAGATATGCGTTGGAGTCGTCTAAAGAACACATCACCACAAGATATGTTTAAAGTTGTTGATGAGCATGTGTTTCCATTCCTCAGAGAACTTGGTGGCGATGGAAGTACATACGCCAAACAAATGCAGGGCGCGCGTTTTACGATACCTACACCTGCACTTTTAGCAAAAGTTATAGACCTCTTAGATGATATTCCAATGGAGGATCAAGATACTAAGGGCGACCTCTACGAGTACATGCTAGGAAAGATTGCAAGTGCAGGTACGAACGGTCAATTTAGAACGCCACGACACATTATCAGGTTAATGGTTGAGTTAACTAAGCCAACACCAAAAGACACTATCTGCGATCCTGCAAGTGGTACATGCGGATTCTTAGTCAGCGCAGGAGAGTATTTACGTGAAAACTACCCTGAGATGCTTGTTGATGAATTCACAAGAAAGCATTTTAACAATAGTATGTTTTACGGATATGATTTTGATAACACTATGCTTCGAATCGGAAGCATGAATATGTTATTGCATGGTGTTGAAAATCCTAAAATAACTTACCGTGACTCTCTATCTCAAGACTATGCAATTGAAGAAGAGAAGTATAGTTTGATATTAGCCAATCCTCCTTTTGCGGGAAGCTTGGATTACGACACCACAGCAAAAGATTTATTGTCCGTTGTTAAAACAAAAAAAACAGAGTTACTTTTCCTTGCATTATTTTTAAAACTTTTGAAGCCTGGTGGTCGTGCCGCAGTTATTGTTCCTGATGGTGTTTTATTTGGAAGTGGTAATGCGTATAAAGAATTAAGAAAAATAATTGTTGAAGAGCAGAAACTTGATGCAGTTGTATCCCTTCCTAGTGGAGTATTTAAACCATATGCAGGGGTGAGCACTGCCATATTGATCTTTACTAAAACTAACTCAGGTGGAACAGATAATGTTTGGTTTTACGATATGCAAGCAGATGGATGGAGCTTAAATGATCAGCGACAGCCTCTTCTTGATGTAGATAAGTTAGGCACAGCGCCTGCAACTGCTTTGACTGCTGAAGATCATGACAAAAACAATTTGCCTGACTTACTAAAGCGATGGAATAACCGCACAGAAAGCGAAGTGAACAATGGTCGCACTTCGCAAAGTTTCTGTGTGCCATCGAGTGAGATTGCAGCAGCTGGCTATGACTTGAGCTTGAATAGGTATAAGGAGGTAGTGCATGAACAAGTAGAGCATGTGCCGCCCAAACAACTAATTGCTGAGTTGAAGCAACTAGAAGCTGAAATACAGGATGGATTAGCTGAGCTTGAGGATATTTTGAAATGAGAGCAGTGTCAGTGCGCTTAGGTGATGTTGCCAAGTTTGTGCGTGGTATAACTTTTAAACCTACAGATGTATTGACCGAAGAGTGTATTGATGCACTTGGCTGTATGCGTACAAAAAATGTGCAAGAAATATTGGATGAGCGTGATGTTTGGCGATTGCCAAAAAATTTTATATCAAATCAAAATCAATTGCTGCAAGAAGGTGACTTGTTAGTTTCTACTGCAAACAGTTGGAATTTAGTAGGCAAAGCCTGTTGGGTTCCTAAACTAGAATACGCATGTACATTTGGCGGATTTATCAGTGCATTACGTGGAAATGAAGATATGATAAAACGTCGCTATTTGTACCACTGGTTTACATCAAAACATGTTCAAGAAACACTGCGTAGTTTTGGAAATAAAACTACGAACATCTCAAATTTAAACTTGAAACGTGCAAGTGATTTGCAAATCCCACTTCCACCGCTTGCAGAACAGCAGCGTATCGCAGCATTGTTAGATACAGCAGACCGCATTCTTAAGCTTCGTGAATCTTCTATTGTTAAACTAGACGAGCTTGAAAAAAGGGTATTTGTGGAAATGTTTGGTGATGCTCTTGCTGGAACAGGTAAATACAAGTCTCTATCATTTGAATCAATCACAACAAGAATTACGTATGGATTTACTTCTCCAATGCGTCACCTTGAGAGTGGCATCCCAATTCTTACTGCTAAAAATATTAAAAATGGCTATATTGATTTAGACAACATACATTTTGCGGATCGTAAGCAATTTGATGATTTATCTGAAAAATCAAAACCACGTAAGGGTGATGTTTTGATTACCAAAGATGGAACTATTGGTAGAACTGCTCTAGTTGATAGTGACGAAACATACTGTATAAACCAATCAGTAGCACTTGTGCAGTTAAAAAATGATTTGGTAACGCCTCAGTATACTGTTGGATATTTAACAGCTGATTCAACACAAAGAGCTATGAAGAATATGAGTAAAGGAAATGCTTTGAAGCATTTACAAATTACTGAGCTTGCAAAATTTCCAATTCCCTTGCCTCCGATGGATTATCAAAATAAATATTCGTCTTTTGTGAAGGAAATTAAACTTAAAAAGCAAAAAATAAATAAAAGTCTTGTAATTGCTAATGCTCTTATTGCTTCACTCCAACATCAAGCATTTACAACAGGGTTTAACGCATGAGCAACTTCAGCTTCTTGCAAAAAGAATTTTTTTCTGTGTTCGATAGTGCGACTAAAGCTGAACGTTATTTAAATTCTGATGCAAGAGCTGCATGTTGGTATACGCGCATGACTCTTGAGCAGATAGTTGATTGGCTCTATCGATACGACAATCACTTTAGAAGTTATGAAAATAGCCTTGGTGCAAGAATACACGATCCTTCATTCCGCTCTAATGCTGGTGAAGCTATCTTCACTAAAGCCACTGTCATTATCACAATTGGAAATCGAGCTGCACACGCAAAAGGGACTAGGAAATCAGATGCGGTTATTGCTGTTACAGAGCTGTTTCATATAGCGTATTGGTTAGCTCGCACATATGGGGCTAAATCAAGACCTGATCCTTCACTTCAATTTAACGAAGCTCTAATTCCTGCAGAAGAAAAGAAGGAGGCGATTTCAGTAGAGCAACTTCAGAAGGTTGACGATGAACTTAAACAAAAACAATCCGAGAATCAAACATTAAAGAACGAACTTGATTCGCTTCGAGCCGAATTAGAAAAAGTTAAGTTAGCTAATCAAAAAGTACAAGACGATCACAACTATAACGAAGATGAAACCCGTGATTACTTTATTGACTTGTTACTCAATGAAGCAGGTTGGAAACTCAACAATAAGGAAGACCGTGAATATGAAGTCAGCGGCATGCCTAACAATCAAGGTATAGGATTCGTTGATTATGTTCTTTGGGGAGATGACGGTAAACCCTTAGCGGTGGTTGAGGCAAAGAGAACGCGAAGAGATCCAAGAGTAGGGCAGCAACAAGCGAAACTCTATGCAGATTGTCTTGAGACTCAATTTAAACGACGACCTGTTATCTACTATACAAATGGATACGAGCATTGGTTTTGGAATGATAAAGCATTTGCCCCAAGAAAAGTTCAAGGATTCCATTCGAAAGATGAACTTGAGCTTCTTATACAAAGACATTCATCCTTAATTTCTCTAGCATCAGAAGAAATAGATAAAGAGATTTCAGGAAGAGACTACCAACAGCTTGCTATTAGAAGTGTTGCCGAGGCAATAGAGAAGAACAACCAACGTCGAACATTAATCGTGATGGCAACGGGTGCAGGTAAAACTCGTACCGTTATAGCGTTAGTAGATTTATTGATTCGTTGTAATTGGGTTAAGCGCGCCTTGTTCTTAGCTGATCGTGTATCACTTGTTAAACAGGCATCAAATGCGTTCACTAAATTCTTACCATCTGTGGGCGTTGTAAATCTCTTATCTAATCCTGATTCGCAAGGTCGAGTTTATTTAAGCACCTATCCAACGATGCTCAATCTTATTAATGACAACAGTGCTGATACAAAGAGATTCGGTATAGGACATTTTGATTTAGTAGTGGTTGATGAAGCTCATAGAAGTATCTATTCAAAATATGGTGCCATCTTTAGTTATTTCGATAGCTATCTTGTTGGTCTCACCGCAACGCCTAAAGATGAAGTGGATCACAACACCTATAACTTGTTCGAGATGGAAAAAGGTGTCCCAACCTATGCTTATCCATTAGACGATGCTATTGCAGACAAATGGCTAGTCCCACCAAAAGCAGTATCAGTTCCGATGCAGTTCCAACGCAAAGGTATCAAGTATGAAGATTTAAGTGAAGAAGAAAAACAACAATGGGATGAGCTTGATTGGGGAGAGGCTGGCCCGCCTGAAGAAGTTGATCCTGCAGCTTTAAATCAGTGGTTATTTAACCAAGATACCGTTGATCTTGTTTTGAAACATCTTATGGAAAAAGGTGAGCGTGTTGCAAGTGGTGATCGTTTAGGTAAGACAATTATATTTGCAAAGAATAACAATCATGCTGAATACATAGCAGAGCGCTTTAATATTAACTACCCTGAATACAAGGGTGAGTTTGCTCGTGTCATCACGTTTAAAACTGAATATGCTCAAGATTTAATTGATAAGTTTTCAATTAAAGAAAGTGCTCCTCATATAGCAATCAGTGTAGATATGTTAGATACGGGTATCGATGTACCTGAGATTGTTAACTTAGTTTTCTTTAAACTTGTCAGAAGTAAGACTAAGTTTTGGCAGATGATAGGGCGTGGTACTAGAACATGTGAAGACTTATACTCACCTGGTGAAGATAAAAAGTTCTTTTACATATTCGACTTCTGTCAGAACCTTGAATACTTTAGTCAGAACCCTGACGCAAGTGAGGGATCAAATACAGACTCATTGGATACGCGTCTATTCAAGATGCGTGTTGATCTTATAAATAACATTGACACAAAAGATCAAAGTAAAGAGTCGAAAGATTTACGCGATGAGACGGCAAAACACTTACATGAATTAGTAGCGAATATGACGCTTGAGAACTTTATCGTTCGCCCAAAGAGGAAGATGGTCGAGAAATATTCAAACGCTTTAAGTTGGAAAAGTTTTACAACAACAGAAGCTGCTGAAATTCAAAATGATCTTGCATCTTTACCTTCACAACTTCGGGATAACGAAGAAGAGGCGAAGCGTTTTGATTATATGGTCATCAAGGCTCAGTTATGTTTACTTCAAACGGACAAAGAATTTGAAAGGTACCAAAATGCGATCCGAGCGATTGCTTTCACTTTAGAGCTTCAAGATAGCATTCCCGCCATTAAGGCTAAGATGCCTTTAATCCAAGAAGTCAGCTCTGAAGAATGGTGGCAGGATGTCACTGTAGCGATGTTAGAGCATGTTAGACGTCAGCTTCGTTTACTCGTGAAGCTTCTAGAAAAAACTAAGCGTGAGATTGTCTACACAAACTTTGAGGATGCAATAGGCGAGGGCTCTGAAGTAAATCTACCGATTACTTCTTCAGGTATTAATTATGAAAAGTTTAAAGCCAAGTCTAGCGAGTTCTTAAAGACTCACCAAGACCGTATCTCGATCCAAAAGCTTCGCCGAAATAAACCCATTACATCATCTGATTTAGATGAGATTGAGAAGATCCTTTTAGATTTAGCGGAAGGTAATCAGGTATTAATTAATAAGGCTAAAGAAGAGACAGCAGGACTAGGTCTTTTTGTAAGAAAGTTAGTGGGCTTAGAAAAAGCCTCAGCCACAGAAGCTATGCAAGAATTCTTGAATGATACAAACGCATCTGCGAATCAATTAACCTTCATAAGAATGCTTATTGATTACTTAACAATTGACGGATCTATATCGGCTGATCGCTTATACGAAAGTCCGTTTATAGGCATAAGCGCTACTGGTCCTGATGCGATATTTCCAAAGGCAACGGTTGATAAGCTTGTATTTAGGATTGATGAGATCAGAAGGCACGCTGTCGCGTAAATTTTAATTATTCAACTTTATCCTAACTTACACACTAGATTTTCGGCTTTAATATGAACGTAACGCTGTAACATTCTTAGCTCTTTATGACCGCTAATCGCAGCTAACTCTAAAATATTAGGAAATCGCTCCGATAGGTTTGTAAGCGCCATATGTCTCAAGTCGTGGAAATGAAAGTCTTCCACTTGTGCTCTTCTTGCTGCCCTTAAAAAAAGAATTGAAACCGTTCCTTTATTAAGAGGGAAGACTCTCCCTTCAATATCTCTCGGTAATAATTTCAGAATCCTAATCGCTTTAATTGAAAGTGGAACGTATCTTGAATCACCGTTCTTAGTGAGCGGTAAAAAGATTACAGATTTTTCAAAGTTAACATTTGCCCAAAGTAGCGACATCAATTCTCCTCGTCTCATTGCAGTCTCAAGAGCAAACTCCACGAGCGGTTTGTACCAAGGACTAATCTTTTCAAGTTGAATGAATAAGCGATTAAGCTCTTCATTGTTTATGACCCTGTCTCGTCCCTGAGGCATGGGAGGCTTCTTAATCATGGTGACAGGATTTTCTATATGCAATCCCCATTCACGTCTTGCATGGTTGATGACAGATGACAGGATAGCTAACTCTCTGATAACAGTATTAGGCTTAATCACCTTCAATCTCTCATCACGATAATCCGCTATATGTTTAGGAGATAGATGCGCCATGTTTACTTCGGCAATGGGATGCCTCATTAATTTTTTTACACGGATTGCTTGAGTGTCAGCACTCCGCATTTGAGGGGCTACATCATTGAGATACTTCTGAAGAATTTCTTTGAATTGAGTTTTCTCGGCATAGCTCTTATTGATATAGGTACCACGGTCTATTTCTATCTCAAGACTTCTTGCCCACTTCTCAGCGTCTTGTCTTGTTAGAAATGTCTTTGCGATTGTCGGATGACCCTTACGGATGATGCGCGCTTGCCATTTGTTACTTCTTGCTCTGATTGATGCCATATTTCCTCTCCATTTGGACAGGAATTGGA
>Ga0214919_10009985_pt1 | contig 12125 bp, 13 predicted proteins | sample LL1503_MetaG_FD_177994 | JGI IMG/M metagenome (GOLD analysis project Ga0214919, IMG submission 177994) | Freshwater microbial communities from Lake Lanier, Atlanta, Georgia, United States - LL-1503 | ecosystem: Environmental > Aquatic > Freshwater > Lake | place: USA: Georgia | collected...
ACAACGATAGCTAAACATGTAGAACTTTCTGTAGAGTGCTTACGGACGGGGGTTCGATTCCCCCCAGCTCCACCATACCTTAGTTAGAGTGAGAAGCCACCGAGAGGTGGTTTTTTTATATCTTATAACCCAACTATGTAATTAGTGTAATTTGCTTAAACCAATGGGTTAATTAAGAAAGATTGCATAGAATTCTCACTGGGTGTTTTTGAAATACCCACACCAAATACCATTGGATTAGTCTTACTAACCTCTTTTTGTTTGTATGTACCTAGAAGCCTATCCCATATTGAAAATATACTCCCATAGTTGGCATCTCCATAGCTTACATCGATTGAATGATGAGATCTATGCATGACAGGCATCACAAAAATATATCCAACCCATTTCTCCATGCTTTTAGGTATTCTAATTGTTGAGTGAACAAATCCACTATGAAGCGCTAATAAAATATTATAAAAAATAATTAATATGATGGGCAAATCAAATACAACATAAAAACCGACGATTAGGACAGAATTAATAATCACTTCTATGGGGTGATGCAGAAGGGTTGTTAGTGCATCAACTTTCCTATCGCTATGATGAAGGCGATGGAAACGCCATAGAAAAGGCACAAAGTGCATGAAACGATGTGTCAGATAATTTGCAAGATCAAGTTCTAGAGTAATTATTATAATAACAAGCCAAGATGGAAATTTTTCATAACCAGGTGAAGCAATATTAAAAGAGCTATAAAAGTTAATCAATATATCCATTAAAGAAGAAATGCCTGAGCTTACTAAAATAGCTAGCCCTCCAAAACTAATAAATATAAAAGTTCTTTTTGTAAAAATGCTTGAGTTTTTATTACCTATACATTCCAAGAGGAAGAAAAAGCTGGAAAACATTAGGGGTGAAAATACGCCAAAAAAAAGTAATGGTTCCATGCTAATTTTAATTGTTGCTAGAAAAAATAATTAGGATTTTTAAATATTAATGGGAAGTACTAGGCAGTTATTATTTACCGCCTTAGTGTAAGTGTTATTCGAACAAAAAATTATTTGTAAGAATTAAGTTAATGCATCAACGCAAGTTTGACCGTTAAGCTGAAGCCCTGCAGGAACAGAAAGGCCAAAATTGTAAGGATCAGTGCCTGCATTACTTTCTATAACTGAAACAGGTTTAAGAATTTTTCCAGCACCACAGCTTAATGTGCCATTGCCACCAACAACCGCACTTGGCTTTCTTAATGTGTTAATTTCAAAGCTTCCATCTAATTGAAGTATGCGGTCGCACCTATGGTACTTGGAAGCGAGTTTATTGGACTCAGACTTCACTTGATTAAAAGAATTTTTGTAGATTAAATTCTTTAGAAAGCTATTTTTTACCTAGCACCATTGTAATTTTGTATGATTGAAATAAATAGAGAAGTCGATGTGCATTCCTTAAGTAATTATTAATGCTTTGAAAAATAAAAAATAACTTAAGAATTTTCCGAATTTTTTTACTTAAATTCATTTTGCTAAATTCTTCTTTAAAAGACCCGCATTCAATAATTTTCATATCGAGCCAGGTTAGGGGTATTAATTTAGTAATTGCCATAGGTCCCGGTCTATACATAGAATCAATTGGATCTGGATGGTAAGGATATCTATAAGGGGCAGTGATAAGAAAAAAGTCACCTTTATTCATAGCCTTAAATATTTTACTTAGAATAATTTTCACTGATTTTTTTGGCACATGCTCTAACACGTTTGCCAAGATAAATAACCTAGGCCTGGGTGTCGATTTAATAAAATCTAAGGCATCAAATTTTGTTAAATCGCAGACTTGACATGCCCCATTAAATGAATCTATATCTGCATGAATCACAAGAGATTTTTTTGTGAGCGGATCAAAAACATGCTTAAAAACCCAAGGCTTATCTTTTTTAAGTTTATGAATATCACCACTACCCAAATTAATCACACTACCTATTTTCTTGATATGGCGTTCAAGGGAAGATCGAATTTCTAAAGACTCTTCTAGTCTCATAAAGTCCCTATATTAAAGAAAGATTAAAAGCACTTAAATTGCTTTAAGTTTTATATATAACGTTGAAGCTGGAAATATAAAGCAAAACTTTTTTTCATACATTTCCGGACTTAGTTTAAAAATGATTCTTCCTATTATTGAGAAGCCACCACCAAATGAAAGTTTTTTTTCTTCAATTTTAAATAACATCCCGCCCAAATAATGACTGTTACGTTCTTTACAAAACATATCAAATGAAAAATAGGATAGATGATGTTTGTGAGTCGGGTCTCGCCAGGATGAATGACTTGTAAAATGTGGGGTATAAATATGGACTACACCTTCTTTTTTTAGGAGTCGTCTAATCTCTTTCATGGCATTAACAATCGAATCTACGTGTTCAATAACATTGTCCAGGATAATTTCTTGTGCGCATCCATCCGGGAGGTCAATTTTTGTATCGAGATCCCCAAAGAGGTCTTCTTTATGCGATGGAAATTTATCGATATTTATAAAGCCATCAATTCTCTTTTCACCACTTCCAATATTTAATTTCATAGTGACAAAAGCTTACAACTTTTACATGTACAATTGAATTTCATATATTTAAGTATAGAGCCCTTATGAGTTTTACATATTCCAAGTTTACACATAACTTAAGTATTTTCTTTGTTTTAGTTTCAATCTTTTGTATTCAGTTGCCGACCCGTTATATGGACATAAGCTTAGCAATACTTTTTTTATTTTGGGCAATTTCAGGAAACTATACATATAAATTTCATAGAGTTATATCAAATCCAGGCGCCATTGTTTCCCTACTATTATTTTTGGTAATAGGCTTATGTACTTTATTCTCACCTGAATTAACGCATGAGAGCTTTAGGGCGTGGTTCAGATATCATGGCCTATTATTTATTCCCATCATCATTAGTTTAATGGATCAAAATAAATATAGGGATTATGCGATTTACACCTTTCTTTTATGCTCTTCCGTTGTACTTTTAATTTCTTACTTAAAATGGTTTGGGATTGTGCCTATGGATTTTATGAGAACAGATGGTAACGGCCCTGTTGTATTTAGACACAGCATTTCACAGAGCATTTTTATTGCTTATGCCATCTATCTTATATTTCATAAATGTAAAAACTCTCAAAATAGAATTCAGATTGCATGGATAATTTTAATGTTGGTATTTTTGGTCAATATTTTTGTTGTTGTTGATAGTCGCTCAGCTCAAATTTCTTTCATTGCCATGTCTGGCTTATTTTTATATCGCTATTGGAAAGTTTCTTATTTGAAATATCTTTTAGCCTTATTTTTTTCATTAATAATGATTTCTCAGTTTGATGTATTTAAGACAAAACCCCGTCTTTTTAATATTCAAAATGAAATTCATTTGGCGCAAACAGAAAATCAAGTGAATTCGGCAGGGTATCGACTCGAGCTCTGGAGCAACACTCTTTTATTAATCAAAAGACATCCATTTTTAGGAGGTGGTGCTGGAAGTCTTGAGAGAGAATATAAGGCATTTGTTCCTGCAGATCACATAGTTACCGCTACAGAATTTGCCAACCCCCATAGTGCCTACATTCTTATACTTCAAGAATCAGGTTTGATAGGGCTAGCAGCACTTTTTTTTCTTTACTATTGGCATTGGGCGGTAGCTTCAAGACTCAACAAGCAATTTGTATATGGAAGCGCTTTAAAGGGCCTCATTGTTTGTTTTGTAATCTCTTCTTTGTTTAATTGCATGCTATGGGGTGGTGAAGCAAAATTTTATTATCTTTTAGCGGGTATTTTCTTAAGCGCTTATAAACCCCAACAACAAAATATAAAAAGTCGTATATTGAGCTTGTTTTTTAAGATGAGGTAGCTTAGCATTGTTCAATATTGAACAATATTGAAATATCCACATACTTTTGAAAAATAAAAATATCGATCCTGATATCCATTTTAGAGTGCTTCATAACTTGGAAGATAACCCAAGTCTTTCCCAAAGAGACTTGGCAAAAATCCTCGGTATAAGCTTAGGAGCAGTAAATTACTGCTTAAAGGCTTTGATCGAAGTGGGTCATATTAAGGCTCAAAACTTCAAAAAAAATCCTAATAAATTTGAATACTTATATATTCTTACTCCTAGTGGAATCAGAAAAAAAACATTATTAACTGGTGATTTCTTAAAAAGAAAAATGAAGGAATATAAGGATTTAAAGAATGAAATTGAGGTTATCAAATTTAAGTCTTTAAATAATAAATCAATTAAAAAAAATGGGGAAAAATCTCGTGGCATTTGATAATCAGCTGATTGCTATTATTGGCTTAGGCTATGTAGGCCTTCCATTGGCCGTTGAATTTGGCAAGACGAGATCCGTTCTAGGTTTTGATATCAATCAAATAAGAGTGAATGAATTAAAGAAGTATGAAGATAAAACACTTGAAGTGACTTCCAACGACCTTAAATTAGCAAAATTTTTAGAATATACCTCTGATATGGGTCAATTGAAAGATGCAAAAATTTTCATTGTAACTGTTCCTACCCCGATCGATAAAGCAAACCGTCCCGATTTGATGCCGCTTATTAGTGCGAGCTCAACCGTTGGCAAAGCCCTTAAAAAAGGCGATATAGTGATCTATGAGTCTACGGTATACCCAGGTTGTACCGAAGAGATTTGCGTTCCTATTCTAGAAAAACATTCTGGATTTAAATTTAATTTGGATTTTTTCTGTGGCTATAGTCCTGAGCGTATCAACCCTGGTGATAAAGTAAATACACTCACAAAAATTAAAAAAATCACGAGTGGTTCAACTCCGGAAGCTGCCATTGCTGTTGACGAACTCTACAATTCAATTATTACCGCAGGAACTTACAAGGCAGCCAATATTAAGGTGGCTGAGGCGGCTAAGGTGATTGAGAATACGCAGCGTGATCTAAATATCGCTCTCGTGAACGAGCTCTCTGTGTTATTTAACCGACTTGATATTGACACGATTGACGTGCTTGAAGCCGCGGGAACTAAATGGAACTTTTTGCCGTTTAGACCAGGGATGGTAGGCGGTCATTGCATTGGCGTAGATCCTTATTACCTTACTCATAAGGCCGAGGAGGTGGGCTATCACCCTCAGATTATTGCTGCTGGTCGCCGCATGAACGATAACATGGCGCGTTATGCAGCCCGTAACGTCATTAGATTGATGTTACGAAATGGTATTGATGTGGCTAAGAGTAGGGTTGGAGTGATGGGAATTACCTTCAAGGAGAACTGTCCGGATATCCGAAATAGTAAGGTGGTTGATCTCATTAAAGAATTTGAGGCATGGGGTGTTAGCGTTGTTGTTGTTGATCCATATGCTGACGCTGAGGAAGTGATGGATGAGTATGGCCTTAAGCTATCTGCCATGGACGATCTTCAAGGTGTTGATAGTCTTGTTGTAGCGGTTGGTCACAAGGCTTATCGCGACATGGAACTGACTAAACTTAAGAAAATGCTTAAATCGGATAAGCCTGTATTAGCCGACTTAAAAGCACTTTATGATAGGCACGAAGCTTCTGCTTTAGGCCTTACCCTATTTAGATTTTAATTTAAGGTAAATTATATGTATCAATTCTCTCCGCCAATTACTGACCGAAAAATTCGTTTTGCCTTGGTCGGCTGTGGTCGCATAGCGCAAAACCACTTCGCTGCAATTAAACATCATCACGCTGATGCAGAACTGGTGGGTGTTTGTGATATAAATATTGAGGCTCTCAACTTAGCAGCTAAAACGACCGGGGCAATTCCTTACCCCTCATTAACCGAAATGCTTACCCAATCAAATGCAGATGCATTTATATTAACTACCCCTTCAGGTTTACATCCAGGTCAAGCGATTGAGATTGCTATGTCTAATAAGCATGTGATTACAGAAAAGCCAATGGCAACACGTTGGGAAGATGGGAAGCGCATGGTTAAGGCGTGTGATGAGGCAGGAGTGCGTCTCTTTGTGGTCAAGCAAAATCGTCGCAACGCAACTTTGCAACTACTAAAAAAAGCGATCGATAAGAAGCGTTTTGGTAAGATTTATATGGTTAATCTTAATGTGTTCTGGACAAGGCCACAGTCATACTATGACCAGGGTGGTTGGCGTGGTCGTTGGGAATACGATGGCGGTGCATTCATGAATCAAGCGAGTCACTACGTGGACTTGATTGATTGGCTGATCGGACCTTTAGAAAGTCTTCAGGCATACACAGCTACATTGGGACGCGACATTGAAGCTGAAGATACCGGTGTGATCAGTCTAAAATGGCGAAGCGGTGCACTAGGTTCAATGAATGTCACTATGCTTACTTACCCTAAAAATTTAGAAGGAAGTATTACGATCTTAGGTGAAAAAGGAACAGTCAAGATTGGTGGTATGGCGGTGAATGAGGTTCAGCATTGGGAATTTGAAGATTCCGATCCGGATGATGCTAAAGTTAAAGATATAAGTTACGAAACAACTTCAGTCTATGGATTCGGCCACCCTCTTTATTTTGAAAATGTAATTAAAGTGCTAAAGGGCGAAGCTGAACCTGAAACTGACGGTCGTGAGGGGCTCAAGTCTCTTGAAGTTATTGTTGCCACCTATCTTTCTGCTCGTGACGGCATACGTGTAGCGTTACCCTTGGATTATTAATGTCTATTGATATTCATCCAAGTGCGATTATTGATGAAGGCGCGCAAATTGGAGACGGGAGCCGAGTGTGGCACTTCTCTCATATTTGCAGTGGAGCTTTGGTCGGTGAGAAATGCTCCCTCGGCCAGAATGTATTTGTGGGCAACGATGTTGTGATTGGTAACAATGTCAAAATTCAAAATAATGTATCTGTTTACGATGCGGTGACCATTGAAGATGATGTGTTCTGCGGTCCAAGTATGGTATTTACCAATGTCTATAACCCACGCTCCGCTGTAACTCGTAAAGATGAATACCGTAAGACACTAATTAAGAGAGGAGCAACACTTGGAGCTAACTCAACCATTGTCTGCGGGATCACGGTTGGTGAATATGCTTTTGTGGGTGCTGGTGCTCTCATTAATAAAAATGTTCCAGACTTTGCATTAGTATTAGGTGTGCCTTCAAAACAAATTGGTTGGATGAGTCGCTTTGGAGAGCGTTTAGATCTTCCGTTAAAAGGAAATGCAGAAACTATTTGTCCAAAAACCAATGAAAGATATGTCTTGGTTGATGGTAAATGTTCGATCGTTGGCTAATCTAAAAAAAAAGATAACTATGGAATTTATTGATCTAAAAACACAGTACAACGAACTTCGTGAGAGCATCAATCAACGCATTCAAAGAGTGCTCGATCACGGCCAATTTATTATGGGACCTGAAGTTAAAGAGCTCGAGGATAGATTAGCATCTTATACGGGTGCGAAACACTGTATTACTGTTGCTTCGGGCACAGAAGCACTTTTAATGTCCTTAATGGCGATTGGCATTAAGCCAGGTGACGAGGTTATTACAACGCCATTTTCATTTATTGCGACAGCTGAAGTGATAGTGCTCCTAGGAGCTAAACCCGTCTTTGTGGATATCGAGCCCGATACCTGCAACATCAATGCCGCCTTCATAGAGGCGAAAATTACGGATAAGACGAAGGCGATCATACCTGTTTCACTTTATGGTCAGCCGGCAGATATGGATGAAATTAATGCGATCGCAGAAAAACATAAATTAATTGTGATTGAGGATGCTGCGCAAAGTTTTGGGGCGACCTATAAGGGTAAAAAAAGCTGCAATCTTTCCAAGATAGGATGCACTAGTTTCTTCCCAAGTAAACCTTTAGGTTGTTATGGTGATGGTGGCGCAATTTTTACGAATGACGATGAACTTGCTCAAGCGATGCGTGAAATTAGAGTTCATGGCCAATCAAAACGTTATGTTCATACGAGAATTGGTGTGGGTGGCCGAATGGATACGTTGCAATGTGCAATTGTGCTTGCAAAATTGGATCGATTCGATTGGGAAATCGAGCAGCGCTTAAAGATTGGCGCTCGATACAACGAGCTTTTGGCAGGAAAAGCAATCACTGTTATTCAGCGTCCAGATAGATCAAGCGTTTTTGCTCAGTACACTGTTTTTATAAGCGAACGAGAAAGTATACAGATTGCATTAAAAGAGAAGGGCATTCCGACCACTGTTCACTATCCTGTACCAATGCATTTGCAACCAGCCTACCAAGAACTTTGCTGTCCTGAATGCTGCTCAGAATCAACTAAGGCGGCTAATAAAGTAATGAGCTTGCCCATGCATCCTGATTTAACTGAAGCTAATCAGATAAATATCATCAATTCCCTTCTGGAGACCTATTAAATTGGCTTCAGTTGATTATTTGATTGTGGGTGCTGGCATTGTAGGGTTATCCATCGCAAAAGAATTGAAGGCGCGAAAACCGAACTCTAAGATTGTGGTATTAGAAAAAGAGCCAGTACCTGGCTTACATTCAAGCGGCAGGAATAGTGGTGTTCTTCACAGTGGAATATATTATCCACCGGAGTCCATTAAGGCAAAGGTTTGTAGGCAAGGATCGCTTGAGATGTCTGCCTATTGCAAGGAGCGTAAGTTACCACTTAATCAAATTGGTAAGATTTTAGTCCCTGTTAATACTGAAGATGCACCCATGTTAGATCTCCTAGAAGATAGAGCGCAAAAGAATGGCGTATTAGTTCACCGATTAGATAAAAAGGCTTTAATTAAAGAAGAGCCGGAAGCAAGATCAGCTTCGGGAGAAGCGCTTTTTGTTCCTGGAACTTCGATTGCTGATTCATCGGCTGTAATGAAATCGATTTTGAGTGATTGCCTTAAAGTAGGCATTGAAGTTAAATGCTCATCTCGAATTACTTTAATTGATACATCGGAAAAAAAAGTCAAGCTCTCCGATACTTCGCATTTGACTTACGGCCATTTAATAAATGCATCAGGACTTCATGCGGATAGTGTCGCGCATCAATTTGGTGTGGGAGAACGCTATACGCTTCTGCCATTTAAGGGAATCTATTGGAAGTTATCACCAGATTCAGGGATTAAAATTAATCATCTCATTTATCCCGTTCCAGATTTGAGGGTTCCTTTTTTAGGCGTTCATACAACAACAAGTGTGGATGGTGATGTGTATTTAGGACCAACGGCTGTTCCTGCATTTGGACGAGAAAACTATCGTGGTTTTGAAGATGTCACGGTCAGTGAACTTTTGAGGATTTCTAAATTACTTATCAAACAAACATTTTTTGATCGAGATGGTTTTCGTCGATTGGCTTGGCAGGAAGGTCGAAGGTATTTCAAACCATGGTTTACAGAAGCGGCCAGAGGCATATTGCCTCGTCTAAAAAGTAAGCATCTACTAGCATGTTCTAAGGTAGGTATTCGAGCACAAATGTATGATCGCAAGAGCGAAAAATTAGTAAATGATTTTTTGGTGGAAAAAGGAAACAATTCTACACATATACTTAATGCTATCAGTCCAGCTTGGACCAGTGCATTTCCATTTGCAAGATTTGTTATTGACAACTACATAGAAAGATAACTCATGGACATTAAAGGAAAACGTTTAGTTGTAATTGGAGGAGCAGGGCTGATTGGATCCCACACAGTCGATCATTTAATTAAAGAAGATGTAAAGGAGGTTGTCATTTACGACAACTTTGTTCGCGGCAGAGCAGAAAACTTATCTGATGCGCTTAAAGATCCTCGCGTCAAAATATATGATATTGGTGGCGATATTTTACAAACTGATATTTTAGATTCAGCACTAAAAGCTGCTGATGGCGTATTTCATCTTGCTGCGTTATGGTTATTGCAATGTCATGAGTACCCACATAGCGCTTTCGAAACTAACGTTCGTGGATCGTTCAATGTGATGAGCTCGTGCATAAAAAATGGGGTTAAACGATTAGTTTACTCATCATCTGCATCTGTCTATGGGGACGCGGTAGAAGAGCCAATGACGGAAGATCATCCATTTAATAATAAAAATTTTTATGGAGCTACTAAGATATGTGGTGAGGCCATGTTACGTTCATTTCATCATCGTTACGCTTTGGATTATGTGGGGTTGCGTTATATGAACGTGTATGGGCCTCGCCAAGATTATCATGGTGCATATATTGCTGTGATTATGAAAATGTTAGACGCGCTTGATCGTGGAGAGGGGCCAACAATTTTAGGTGACGGAAGCGAAGCTTTTGATTTTGTAGCCGTTGAAGACTGTGGTTTAGCTAATTTGTGCGCAATGAAATCATCTGCGACAGATAGTTTTTATAATGTAGGAACTGGAAAAAGAACTTCACTGAAAGAATTAGCTGAAATGCTGTTGGAAATAACAGGCTCAAAGAAATCAATCAATTATGCAGAAAGAAGCCAAGCAACTTTAGTAAAAAATAGAATTGGATCGCCAAAAAAAGCAATTGATGAAATTGGTTTTACAGCGAAAATTGATCTTATCGAGGGGCTTAAGCGTTTAATTGAATGGCGCAACAATCACAAGGCAGAAGTAGAATCTCGCCGCCGTGCTGTAGGCATAAGGGGATAAGAAAATGACCGATAAGCGCATAATTCAAATTTCATTACCCTCAACAGGCGAGGACGAATGGCTGGCGACTAAAGAGTCGATTATGAGTGGTTGGTTAACTCAAGGCCCCAAGGTTGCTGCTTTTGAAAAAGCTTTCGCTACTCGCCATAGCTTGAAACACGCCTTAGCTACAACAAGCTGCACAACTGGTTTACATTTGATATTGGCTGCAATGGGTATTGGCCCTGGCGATGAGGTATTAGTGCCAGCTTTTACCTGGGTTTCAACTGCTAATGTTGTTTTATATTGCGGAGCAAAGCCGATATTGGTTGATGTTGATCCAGTTACGTACAATATCAATCCAGAGGATATTGCGAAAAGAATCACTGGCAGCACTAAAGCGATTATTGTAGTTCATTTGTTTGGGTTATGTGCCGATATGGACGCAATCAGAAAACTCGTGCCCACCCATATAAAAATTATTGAGGATTGTGCTTGTGCAACTGGCGCTTCTTATAATGGAATTTCTGCGGGCGCATTAGGCGATGCCGCATCCTTTTCATTTCATCCGCGTAAATCAATTACAACGGGTGAAGGAGGTATGGTAGTAACCAATGATGATAAGTTGGCTGAAGTTGCTAATATGCTTCGAAATCATGGCGCTTCAGTTTCAGAAGAGCAGCGGCATAACGGACCTCGGCCCTATCTCTTGCCAGAATTTAATTTACTTGGCTTTAATTATCGAATGACTGATTTGCAAGGCGCAGTTGGACTAGTCCAGCTTTCAAAATTAGATCAATTTATTTCGGAACGCCAAAAATGGGCAGATTATTATTGTGAGCAATTGGCTGATATACCCTGGTTAAGGATGCCTAAGATGCCTAAAAAAGGAACTCATGCATGGCAGGCATTTGTCACCTACGTTGATCCAAGCAAAGCCCCACTTTTAAGGAATGAAATTATGGAGCTTCTGCAAGCAAAAGGAGTGTCAACAAGACCAGGTACACATGCTGTTCATATGTTGGGTTTCTACCGTGATCAATATCAAATAAAGGCAGAGGATTATCCTGGTGCTCGTGATTGCGATCAAAACACTATGGCTATACCTCTTCATAATAGGATGACTAAGGATGATTATGAATATGTAGTTTCAGCGATAAAGGCAATTGGATAAGAATGTGTGGTATCGCTGGAATAATAAAGCTTAATGGAGACGCCGTAACGCCCTGTATCGTTAAACTTATGACTGACGCTATTGCCCATCGTGGGCCTGATGGCGAAGGTCAATGGTGTGAAGACAATGTTGGTATAGGCCATAGACGCCTTGCTATTATTGATTTGTCGGAAGCGGGCCATCAGCCGATGCACTCACCAGATAATCGCTATGTATTTTCCTATAACGGTGAGGTATATAACTTCAAAGAGTTAAGACGAGAGCTAGAGTCCGAAGGTTATCGATTCAAATCTCAAACTGACTCTGAGATTGTGATGACTGCTCTAATCAAATGGGGCATAAAAGCTCTTAATAAATTTAATGGCATGTTTGCTTTTGCCTTCTGGGATAAGCAAGAAAAAACACACATGCCATTAAATTTA
>Ga0214919_10009986_pt1 | contig 12124 bp, 13 predicted proteins | sample LL1503_MetaG_FD_177994 | JGI IMG/M metagenome (GOLD analysis project Ga0214919, IMG submission 177994) | Freshwater microbial communities from Lake Lanier, Atlanta, Georgia, United States - LL-1503 | ecosystem: Environmental > Aquatic > Freshwater > Lake | place: USA: Georgia | collected...
CACGCACTTCTCGAGCACCTCCGCGGCAAAAGCCTCGGTGCGCTCCAGCTGGCCGGGGTCGTTGGCGTCGTACAGGATCAGCGGGTGCAGGTTGCCGTCGCCGGCGTGGAACACGTTCGGGCAGCGCAGGCCGTACTTGGCCTCCATCTGCGCGATGAAGCCGAGCATTTCGCCCAACCGCTTCTTGGGGATGGTGCCGTCCATGCAGTAGTAATCCGGGGAGATCCGACCGACGGCCGGAAAGGCGGCCTTCCTGCCGGCCCAGAATTTCAGGCGTTGCGCTTCGCTGTCGGAGACCCGCAGCTGGGTCGCGCCGGATTTCGACAGCACCGCCTTCATGCGGCCGATCTCCTCCTCGACCTCTTCGGGCGTGCCGTCCGACTCGCACAGCAGGATTGCCGCCGCGTCCAGGTCATACCCGGCATGCACGAACTCCTCCACCGCATGCGTCGCGGGCCGGTCCATCATCTCAAGGCCTGCGGGAATGATCCCTGCGCCGATCATGTCGGCCACCGCGTTGCCGGCCGTTTCGACTTGCGCGAACGACGCCATGATCACACGCGCCACTTCGGGCCTGGGCACGAGCTTGACCGTCGCCTCGACGGTGACCGCCAGCATGCCTTCGGAACCGATCGCGAGCGCAAGCAGGTCGAACCCGGGCGAGTCGAGCGCCTCCAGGCCGAACTCAACCGGATCGCCTTCGACCGTATAGCCGCGCACGCGAAGCACGTTGTGCACCGTAAGGCCGTACTTCAGGCAGTGCAGCCCGCCGGAGTTCTCTGCAATATTGCCGCCGATGCTGCACGCGATCTGGCTGGACGGATCCGGCGCGTAATAGAGCTTGTGGGCAGCCGCCGCTTCTGAAATCGCAGCGTTGCGTACACCGGGCTGCACCCGGGCCGTGCGCGCTTGCGCGTCTATCGAGAGGATCCGGTTGAATTTCGCCATGCCGAGCAGCACGCCTTCCGCCGACGGCAGCGCACCGCCCGACAGGCCCGTGCCCGCGCCCCGCGGCACGACCGGCACACCCAGCCCGTGACAGGTCCGCAGCACTCGCGCGACCTGTTCTTCGGTCTCGGGCAGGGCCACCACCATCGGCAGTTGCCGGTAGGCCGATAGTCCGTCGCACTCGAAGGGGCGGGTCTCCTCCTCGCGATAGAGCACGGCATGCGCCGGCATGAACGCACGCAACGCGGCGACAACCTCGCGCTGGCGCGCCGCGTCGATCTGCGCCGCGCCCGGGATCCCGATGGAGTCTTGTGCGCCCATTCAAGCCTTGAGGTAAGGGGCCGCCCAGGCGAGGCCCGCCCGCGTGTCCCCGGCTGGAGTGTACTCGCAGCCGATCGCGCCCTCATAGCCGAGCCGATCGATTTCCGCGAGCAGGAACCCGAAGTTGAGTTCCCCTGTGCCAGGCTCGTGCCTCGCCGGCACGTCCGCGATCTGGATATGCCCGATGCGCGGCAGCAGGCGCGCCATGGTCATGGCAAGGTCGCCTTCCATGATCTGCATGTGGAAGAGATCGTATTGGATGAAGGCATTGCCTGCGCCGACTTCGTCGAGGATTGCCACAGCCTGCGCCGAACCGTTGAGGAAAAATCCGGGGACGGTACGCGTATTGATCGGCTCGATCACCAGCGTGAGCCCGGCCTGGCCGAGCGCCTGCGCCGCGAAGCGAAGGTTGTCGACGAACGTCCGGTGATAGCGCTCCCGTGGCGCGCCCTCCGGCACCACGCCGGCAAGGCAGTTGAGGCGCGGGCACCCTGCCGCCTGCGCATACTCGACGGCACGCCCCACCCCATCGCGGAATTCCTGCACCCGCTCCGGCAGGCACGCAATCCCGCGGTCGCCTTTTGCGGCGTTTCCCGAGGGGATGTTATGCAGCACGACCTGCACGCCCGCAGCGTTTGCGCACTCCGCCACGGCTTGCTTTTTGAAGTCGTACGGGAACTGGTATTCCACCGCCCGGAAACCCGCCGCAGCCGCAGCCGCGAAGCGATCGAGAAAAGGCAATTCGGTGAACAGCGTCGAAAGGTTCGCGGCAAGTCGGGGCATGGCTGGTCGAGGCCAAGTAGGGCAGGCCAGCATAGGCATCGGACCCGGCAGCGTCAATCGCAAAGCGAAACGCGAAGTCCGTGACGGCATGGGACAATGCTCGCGTACGCACAAGAACATCGGCGCCACCGTGCGCCCGCTGCCCGACTTGAAGACGCCCGCGACCACTACCTTTCGCTTTGCCCCCGCACTTCTTGCCGTGCTGTGGCTGGCCGCACCGGATTACGCCTGGGCGGCCGACAGCGCCGCCGTGGCCTGGTGGGTATGGCCGATTGCGCTGTTCATCGTCACTTTCCTTCTCGGCGTGGTTGCGATCCTGGGCGGCGTGGGCGGCGGGGTCCTGTTCGTCCCGATCGTCAGCGGATTTTTTCCCTTCCACCTCGACTTCGTGCGCGGCGCGGGCCTGCTTCTCGCACTGTGCGGCGCGCTGGCGGCGGGACCGCAACTCCTGAGGAGCGGAATGGCCAGCCTCCGGCTCGGCATGCCGCTCGCCCTCGTCGGGTCGATTACGTCGATCTTCGGCGCTCTGCTCGGCCTCGCACTTCCCGCGAACGTGGTTCAGACCGCGTTGGGCGCGGTCATTCTTGCAATCGTTGCACTGATGTTGCGCACTACGGGACGAGGCGTCGCAATGCCCGGAAAAGGTGACGCGTTATCGGAGGCTCTTCAGTTGCATGGCATCTACCATGACCCGGCGACAGGCAAGAATGTCGAATGGCGCGCTCGCAACTCGCTGCCGGGTCTGTTCGTATTCGCCGGAATCGGCCTGTTGGCCGGGATGTTCGGCCTCGGCGCTGGATGGGCAAACGTACCGGCGCTGAATATCCTGATGGGCGTACCGTTGAAGCTCGCCGCGGGTACCAGCAGTTTCCTGTTGTCCGTCATAGACACGTCCGCCGCGTGGGTTTACGTGAACCGGGGCGCCATGCTGCCGATCCTGGTAGTGCCCTCCTGCGTAGGAATGATGCTCGGCGCCCGGATCGGCGCCCGGCTGCTGCGTGTGGCGCCCACAGGGTTGATCCGCAAAACAGTCCTCGCCCTGCTGCTCTTCGCAGGCACCCGGGCACTCCTCAAGGGGCTTGGCCTGTGGAACTGAACCTCCCTAAGGTTTCCGAGGAGCAACTGCAGTATGCCAAGTGGCTGGACGCAGGGACACGCGTCGGCTTCGTGGTCCTGATCGCGACCTTCTTTGTCTACGCGTCCGGAGTTTCGGCGCCGCATGTCCCGTTTGCCGACCTGCCGCGCTACTGGGCTCTGCCGGTCGGCGAGTACCTTGCGGCCACGGGGGGGCCGGTCGGCTGGGGCTGGCTCGGGCTGGTCGGGCGTGGCGACTACATGAACTTCGTTGGCATCGCCCTCTTGGCGGCCCTGACGGTGCTTTGCTATGTACGTCTGTCCGTGACGCTGATTCTCCGCCGCGACATGGTCGGCGGGCTGATTGCAGTGGCTGAAATCGCAGTCCTCATCATTGCAGCGTCGGGCCTCGCCGGCAGTGCGCACTGACGGAGAACACCTGCCGTCCGCAAATGACCGTGCGGAACGCCACAGCATGGGCCGCCTGCCTTGTGCTAGACTGAATTTAGTTCGGGGCTGATCGCTCACAACAAAAAAAAGGAGTCATCCATGGGTGCAATTCTCCAATCCTTGGGACGTACCGTAATCGCCGGCGTGGTATTGCTCGTCATCATCCTCGGCCTTGCCGGCGCATTGGTGGGCGGCGTGGCGGTAAATGGTGGACATGCCTGGATGGCATTCCTGTTCAGGTGGTTCCACGTCCTCGCGGGCATCATGTGGATCGGGCTGCTCTGGTACTTCAATTTCGTGCAGATCCCTTCCATGCCCAAGATTCCGGACGACCAAAAGCCCGCGATCAGCAAGGTGATCGCTCCGACGGCGCTGTTTTGGTTTCGCTGGGCGGCACTTGCGACGATGGTCACCGGACTTATCCTGGCCGGCATGAATGGATATCTGGTACAAGCCCTTACTCTGCAGAAAGGCGTCCACTCGATCGGCATCGGCATGTGGCTCGGCCTGATCATGGCGTTCAACGTATGGGTGATTATCTGGCCCAACCAGAAGAAAGCGCTTGGCATCGTGGTCGTCGAGGCTGCCGAAAAAGCTGCGGCGGCCCGCATGGCAATGCTGACGTCCCGCTTCAACACGATGCTTTCCATCCCGATGCTCTACTGCATGGTGGCGCAGCAAAACGGCGGTCTTTAGGCGAACCGCCTTCAAGCATGCTGACTCGGGGCCCCACGCGGGCCCCGAGTCATTTTGCGGCTCTCAGCCACTGAATTCGTGAGTTCGGACGGCAAATCCGCCATCGTTGCCGCGCTTGCCGCCGCCGCCCTGTTCGGGGCGAGCACGCCGGCAGCCAAGGCGCTGGGGGTCGACATGAACCCGTTTGCGCTGGCCGGGCTGCTCTACACAGGCAGCGGGATCGGGCTCGGGGCCTGGCTGCTCGTGCGCCGCCTTGCGGGACGGGCCGTTCCCCACGGCATCGCCCCCGCGGACCGGCTGTGGCTCGCGGGCGCCATCCTCGCGGGCGGTGTCGTGGCGCCGGCCCTGCTGATGTTCGGGCTGCTGCAGACCCAGGCAACCGTGGCCTCGCTCCTGCTCAACCTGGAGAGCGTCTTCACAGCGCTGATCGCGTGGTTCGTCTTTCGCGAAAATTTCGATCGGCGAATTGCTGCAGGGATGGCGCTGATCACCGCCGGCGGCGTACTGCTCGCGTTTGATCCCGCTGCGCTCGGGCGCATCGACGGTGCGGCGCTCCTCGTGGCCGCGGCATGCCTTGCATGGGCGATCGACAACAACCTGACCCGAAAAGTCTCCTCGGGCGATGCGCTCTCCATCGCCGCAATCAAGGGTTGCGTTGCGGGCGCGTCAAACCTGGCGATGGCCGCCGCAACGGGGGCGGCCCTGCCTGGGGCAGCCGCATCGCTCGCGACAATGGGCGTCGGGTTCGCAGGCTATGGGTTGAGCCTCGTGCTGTTCGTCGTTTCACTGCGTGACCTCGGCACGGCACGCACCGGGGCGTATTTCTCGACGGCGCCCTTCGTCGGGGTCACGATAGGCATCGCCGCCCTCGGGGAACCGGCGACGGCGGCGTTCTGGGCGGCGGCGGCCCTCATGGCGGGCGGGGTATGGCTGCACGTGAGCGAGCGGCATGAGCATCCCCATTCCCACGAAGCCCTGGAGCACGCCCACCGGCACTCACACGACGAGCACCATCAGCATGAGCATGAGTTCGAATGGGACGCCAGGGAACCTCACACGCATCCGCACCAACATAGTCCGGTGGTGCACAGCCACCCGCACTTCCCGGACATCCACCACCGCCACGGGCACTGAGCCGGGCGGCGCGGAGGTTACGGGCGGGGCTTGTACTTCTCCAGCCCGCGCAGTTTGGCGCCCGGGCGCAGGCCCTTGGACGCGAACCAGCCCTGGTTCATTTCGAGGGCGAAGCGCACGGGCTTTTTCGTGCAGTGCGAATCCTCGTTCTGGGGCTTCATGTCTTCGATGTTGACGATCGAACCGTCGTCCGCGATATAGGCCACCGACAGCGGGATCAGCGTGTTCTTCATCCACATGCACTGGATGCCTGGCTCGTCGAAGATGAACAGCATGCCTTCATTCGCGCCCATGGACGTCCGGTGCATCAGCCCCTGCATACGAGTGACGAAGTTGTCGGCGACCTCGGCACGGATCAGGTGGACGCCTGCCGTCAATTCGGTCCGCGGGAGCTGCTGGGCAACTGCAAGGACCGGGCACAGAAGGAGGAGGGCGAAGAGTCTGGCGATGCGCATGTAAGCGGCGCTCCAAATAAAAAAGGCAGGGAGAACTTACCCTGCCTTTTCCAGAAAGAGAAGAAAGCTTACTTCTTCTTTTCTTCTTTCTTGTCGTCTTTCTTGGCGTCAGCCTTCTTTTCCATTTTCTTGTCGTCCTTCGCAGCGCCGGCGTGCGAGGCGGCGATAGCGGTGAAGGAGACCGAGGCGAACATGGCAGCGATAACGATCGACAGGAGCTTTTGCATTTTGAAATCCTTAAGCAGGGTTGTTGGTTTAAATCGGCAAGCGAACCGGCCGAGTCCAGATAACGCGCTTCACTCCCCTCGGTTGACAGCCAAGCGTCAGACGCAGACTTTCATCCCAGGTACGCATTTTTATTATTTATAACAGCATCTTACACTATTTTCGTGCGCCCGCCACGCCCGGTCAGGGCGCAGCGGGTGAAAATTACTTCTTCTTTTCTTCTTTGGTCTCGACTTTCTTGCCATCTTTCGTCGTGACGGCCTTGCCGTCCTTCGACTTCACTTCGCCCTTCTTGTCGTCGGCTGCCAGGGCGCTGAAGCTCACGGCGGCGAACATGGCGGCGATGATTACGGACAGGAACTTGGTCATTGCGATCTCCTCGTTGGTTTATGTGGGCGTGGCGCAACGAGTCTGATCTGCCTCCCGGGCCCGAATAGCGGCCGGTCGGCTTGCTCTGGGCCGGTACGCCGGCCTCTGTCCCGTCTTGCCCTCCCTGTGGGCAATCCCACCCGACCATTCTACGACAGAGGGATTGGATTCCACAATAGTGATAACCTCTTGTTTTGACTGTCCGGTTTCATGCCCCTGCACCTCCTTCGCCCGGCCTGCGCCGGCCTCCTTTGCCTTGCTCTGGGCACGGCCCTCGCCGCGCCCTTCATCCCGGCCACCGACGACCAGGTCCTGGAACGGCTCCCGCTCAAGCCGGGAGACCCAGTCGCGCGTGAACTTCGCACGCTGAGGGCAGCGGCAGCGGCGCGCCCGGACGATCCTGCCAATGGAGAAGCGCTCGCGCGGCGCTATTTCGACCTCGCCATGGCGGAGGGCGACCCCCGATACGTCGGCTATGCCGAAGCTGCGCTGCGCCCCTGGGCGGGCACTTCGGTTCCACCGCGCCTGCGCGTGATCCGGGCGCTGCTGCGGCAGTACAAGCACGATTTTTCCGGCGCCCTTGAGGACCTCGCCGCAGCGCTTGCGGCAGATCCGGCAAACGTCGAGGCGCACTCATGGCGGGCTGCGATTTTCATGGTGCAGGCCCGCTACTCCGAGGCCCGGGGGGAATGCACGGCCATGGCTGCGCATGCAAGCGACCTCTTTTCGACCGGCTGCCTCGCCTATGTCGACGCCACCACCGGCAAGACCCGCGCGGCCTACGATCGGCTCATCACCACACTTCAGCGAAGGCCGGACGCCACGCCCGAGTCGCGGCTGTGGAACCTGACCCGCCTCGCGGAGATGGCCCGCAGGCTCGGGCAGCCACAAGTCGCCGAAAAACACTTTCGTGATGCCCTCGCACTCGGCGTGACGGATAACTTCCTGCTGGCGGCCTACTCGGACTTCCTGCTCGACGAGAACCGCCCCGGGGAGGTCGCCGTGCTCCTGAAGGACTGGGCGCGCTCCGATACGCTGCTGCTGCGCCTCGCCTACGCAGAAAAGGCACTGAACCGGCCGTCCGCCGCCCAGCGCATCCAGGCCCTCGATGACCGCTTTTCCGAGGCAGGGATGCGGGGCGAGCAGTTGCACCTGCAGGAAGAAGCCCGCTTCCGGTTGCACCTCAAGAAGGATGCGGCCGGCGCGCTCAAACTCGCCGCGGAGAACTGGAAATCCCAGCGTGAACCGCGGGACGCCGCGATCCTTCTCGAAGCGGCCCTCGCTGCAGGAGATCGCGCGGGTGCCCAACCTGCGCTCGACTGGCTGGAGCAGTCCGGGTTCGAGGACGCCTCCATGCGCCGGCTCGCTGACAAAGCCAGGGCCCTGCCGAAATGAGGATCCTGGTCGCACTCCTTCTGGCTTTCGCTGCCCAGTTCGCCCATGCGCACAAACCGAGCGACAGCTACCTGGCCGTAATGTCGGAGGGAGGCAGGTTGCACGGGCAATGGGACATCGCCTTGCGCGACCTCGACTTCGCCCTCGGCCTGGACGCCGACGGGAACGGCGAGATCACCTGGGGCGAATTGCGCGCAAAGCACGCGGAAATCTCGGCTTATGCCTTGGCGCGGCTGTCGCTCTCGGCCGACGGCCTGCGATGCCGGCTAGCGCCGACCGAACACCTGGTCGACGAACACAGCGACGGCGCCTACGAAGTCATGCGCTTTTCGGTCGACTGCGATGGGAACACTTCCCCCCGCGAGATCGAGGTCGACTACACCCTCTTCTTCGACCTGGATCCCTCGCATCGCGGACTGCTGCGCATCCAGCACGGCACAGGCACCCTGACAGCAATCCTCGGCCCGGAGCGGCCGAAGCAGAAGTTCTCGCTGGCGGCCGCCTCGCGGCTGGGGCAGTTCCTCGACTACGGCCGCGAAGGCATCTGGCACATCCTGATCGGGTTCGACCACATCCTGTTCCTGGTCTCCCTGCTGCTGCCGGCGGTATTCGTCCTCGGCAAGCGCGGCTGGGAGCCGGCGGACCGCTTCGCGCCGGTGTTCTGGGACGTGCTCCGGATCGTGACCGCATTCACGCTGGCCCATTCGATCACCCTCAGCCTGGCGGCGCTCTCGGTCATTGCCCTGCCGTCCCGGTTGGTCGAATCCACCATTGCGCTATCCGTCGTGCTCGCCGCGCTGAACAACCTCTGGCCCGTCGTCGCCGGCCGGCGCTGGGCGGTGGCTTTCGGGTTCGGCCTGATCCACGGATTCGGGTTCGCGAGCGTCCTGGCCGACCTCGGCCTGCCCCGTGACGCACTGGTGCTGGCCCTGGTGGGTTTCAACCTGGGCGTGGAGGCCGGGCAACTGGCCATCGTCAGCCTTTTCCTGCCGCTGGCCTATGGGCTGCGCCGGACCTGGGCGTACCGGCGTATGATTTTCGTGGGCGGTTCGGTGTTGATCGCCCTGGTGGCAGCCGTCTGGATGGCCGAGCGGATGTTCGTCCTGAAGCTCATGCCGGTGTAAGGCGGCGGCACCCCGAACTCTTATATAATATATCTTTTCCCTCCCCTCCTACCGTACCCGAGGTTCCCGCCCCATGACCACCACACTCGACTTGCTGAAGATCGCCCAGGAAGAGCAGAACGGCGACCTGTTCAAGATGCTCGACGGCATCTACACCCGCTCCAAGGCCCAGCCGCGCGGCCACACCGACGCGATCATCTGGGAAGGCGGCAACCCCGCCGGCGGCGTGAAACCCGTCGCCCACGCCTTCACGGACATGTTCGCGCTGAACGGCACGCTGATGGCGCTGGACGTTCTCGGCCTGCCCTTCCTTGGCGTCCCGATGATGGCGCAGTTCCGCCACGACACGAAGCTCGTATCGCTCGACTGGTTCGGCAAGCTCGACTACACCTCGCTCAAGTGGTCCACCGCCGGCGACTTCATGGTCAACGAAGGCGGCAAGAAGGTCGTCGTCGCAGGCAAGTCGGCCAACGCGCCGCTGCGCACCGCCGCGGGCGTCTATTGCAACGTGCGCCCGTACGGCACGATCACCAGCATCCGCTTCATGCCCGGCCTGCCCTACTCGCAGGACAAGAAGAAGTTCGGTGTCGACCCCGCCACCGGCGTGATCCACTCCGAAATGAACACCCCGGGCATCCGTATGTGCTACGCGGTGCGCCTGTTCCTGAAGATGGTCCACGAGACCAAGCAGATCGGTCGCGTTGCGACCAAGCCCACGCAGGCGCAGGAAGACACCGTCAACGCCGGCATCGTCCGCTGGATGCTGAAAGGCACCAAGTTCGAGCTCAAGCGCAAATACTCGGTCGACGCCTACGAGGAACAGAAGGAGAAAGTCGACGCGATCGTCGCGCTGCTCCCGAAGGACTTCAAGGCCGGCATGGAGAACTGGGGTGGGGAGATCTACGAACACATCTCCGACACCAACTTCGGCCTGCTGCTGCACGACATGATCCAGCAGAAGGGCGCGATCGTGTACGCGACTGACCTCGACGGCGACCGCCTGACGGATCTGATGGCCGACGCGCCCGACGTGCTGCGCGCCTGGGGCCAGATGGTCCTCGACAAGGTGAAGCCCGGCACGGACATGAACAAGGTCTGGTCCGATATGGGCTTCACCATGAAGAACGGCAAGGACATGACCAGCGTCATGTACCGCGTGGTGGGCGAGCCGATCTACGAACAAACGCTCGGCTCGGCCGACGCGATGCTGCTGCGACTCCTGGCGGGCGACGAGACGGAAGGCGGCACCAAGCAGCCCTACGACCCGCGAATCCACTTCGTGCTGGTCAACGAAGCCTACAAGGCGGCGAACCCCGGCAACGCCGAACTCGCCAAGTGGCTCGACGACCAGCTCGCAATCTTCGACAAGGTCTACGGCGGCAAGCGCCCGAAGTACCTCGACGGCTACAAGCAGTTGAAGGCCGCGATCAAGCCGTGGGGCAGCAAGTAACCCGGCACGGGTCGAAAGCAGGACAGAAAAAAGCCGCCCTCGGGCGGCTTTTTCATTGGAATGGGGGGTCTAACCGGCTTTTTGGTTGTTTGACGCCTGCTTGCCCTTCGGTCCCTGCACCACGTCGAAGGACACTTTCTGGCCTTCCTTGAGCGTCTTGAAGCCTTGCATGTTGATTGCCGAGAAATGCGTGCAGAGGTCCTCGCTGCCATCGTCCGGGGTGATGAAACCGTAGCCTTTAGCGTCGTTGAACCACTTAACGGTGCCTGTTGCCTTAGTCGGTGCTTCCTTTGCGTTGGTTGCGTGTATCCGGGCAGGTGCCCGGGCCATGCCTGAACTTCACAACCCCGCCGGAGCGACCGAATACCCTCTTCCGCAGAATGCAAATCAGGCCTTGTTTTGCGCCGAATCGCGCCGATATTACATTGCGCTGCCCAGATACATTGATTAGGATGAACCGATTGGCGTACATCATGAATCTCCGCGCGGAATTCGAGCAGACGGCACTATGGCGCAGTACAAGGACGACACAGTACTCAAGACGGCGAAGGCGAAGGTCAAACCACCGCCGATGTTCAAGGTTATGCTGCTGAACGACGATTTCACTCCAATGGAGTTCGTGGTGCTGGTACTGCAGAAGTTCTTCGACCTGACCAGGGAGCGCGCGACGCAGGTCATGCTCGCCGTGCACCGCGAGGGCATCGGGGTCTGCGGCGTGTATCCTAAGGACATTGCCGCGACCAAGGTGCAACAGGTTGCGAGCTACGCAAGAAAACACCAGCATCCGCTGCAGTGCGTAATGGAGGAAACGTAGATGATTGCGCAGGAACTCGAAGTCAGCCTCCACATGGCGTTCGTCGAGGCGCGCCAGAAGCGCCACGAATTCATCACGGTCGAACACCTCCTGCTCGCCCTCCTCGATAACCCCACGGCGGCGGAAGTCCTGCGCGCCTGCGGCGCCAACCTGGACGAACTCAGGAAGCAGCTTTCGCAGCACATCGCGGAGCAGACACCGCGGATCGGGACCGAGCGCGAGGTGGACACCCAGCCCACGCTCGGGTTCCAGCGCGTGATCCAGCGCGCCATCCTCCACGTGCAGTCTTCCGGCAAGAAGGAAGTCACCGGCGCCAACGTGCTGGTGGCGATCTTCGGCGAGAAGGATTCGCATGCGGTTTACTTCCTGCAGCAGCAGGGCATCACGCGCCTCGACGTGGTGAATTTCATCTCGCACGGCATCACCAAGACGCCGCAGCCGGCCGCCGGCAAGTCCGAACAGGAGGCCGAACAGGAAGGCCAGGCCGAAGCGGCCAACAGCCCGCTCGACAACTACACGCAGAACCTCAATGCGCAGGCGCTCGCCGGCAAGATCGACCCGCTGATCGGGCGCGGCAAGGAGCTCGAGCGCGTCATCCAGACCCTGTGCCGCCGGCGCAAGAACAACCCGCTGCTGGTCGGCGAGGCCGGTGTGGGCAAGACCGCCATTGCGGAAGGCCTCGCGCGCCGCATCGTGGAAAACAACGTGCCCGAACTGCTCGAAAAGAGCACCGTTTACTCGCTCGACATGGGCGCGCTGCTGGCCGGGACCAAGTACCGCGGCGATTTCGAGCAGCGCCTCAAGGCGGTGCTGAAACAGCTCGCTGACAATCCGCACGCGATCCTCTTCATCGATGAAATCCACACGGTCATCGGCGCGGGCGCCG
>Ga0214919_10009987_pt1 | contig 12123 bp, 16 predicted proteins | sample LL1503_MetaG_FD_177994 | JGI IMG/M metagenome (GOLD analysis project Ga0214919, IMG submission 177994) | Freshwater microbial communities from Lake Lanier, Atlanta, Georgia, United States - LL-1503 | ecosystem: Environmental > Aquatic > Freshwater > Lake | place: USA: Georgia | collected...
CACAAATTTGAGCAGCATAAGAAGCACCAGCATCATCAATTAATGACATCATTGTTCCACCGAACATATTATCGTGTACACCTATATCACTCTTTTTACAGATATAAGTCGTTATAAGTTCCATACTAATTGTTTAATTTTATACGGACACTCATTAGTCCATTTCTCACTAAACCAGAATGTTCTTCCAGTTTTATCAACACATGAAATTCCTTTTTGATAAAAAACCCATTTATGAAACTCTTCAGAACTTAAACTTGGGTTTGGATTTTGCCAATCTCTTAACTGACCTCCGTTTAAAGTATAAGATTTATCAATAACTTCTCTACACATATCAAAGATATTTGGATTATTATTAATAATATCTCGAGCAGATTCAAATGGATTAACATCTAAATAATAAAGAATTGTACTTCTAATGTAATTACCAACACCATCAAAATATCGTTGGTCTAAAAGCATCTCACAAATAGGCTTATCAAATACTTTGGTATTTATATTTGATAAAACATTCTCTTTAAATTTGTCAAAATCTTTAACAATATCAAAACCTCTTTTTGTATTAAATCCACCTATTTTATATTTTGGACCCATATACCCACCATATAAAAGTAAACTCATCCCATCATCTCTATCAAGACGCATACGAGTGAATTTAGTATCTGACCAAGATTGGGTCGGAACTAATTTCCAATTACCACTCATACCCATAAATACTGAAATATCCATGGATTGGTTTAATCTATTAAAAAACTTTAATTGAAGTTGTTTTCCATAGAAATCAGCGGAAACAACATATTCATCGTAGTTAGAATCTACGGCATTATTACCCTTCTCAACATGAAAGAGTTTTTTAAATTTATTATTTTTCGAATTCTGATTTATAAAATCAGACATAATTCTTATCTCTGGTGCTTCTGGCATAATTGGATTTTTACTCCAATTTATACATGAAATCACCAAATAAGTTTAACCATGAATAGGACAATTTGGATTAATATACCTGTGTCCGGTTCCGAACGTATCAAGATTATCAGAGGCAGGACATTGACATTTTGGAAGCTCCCAAAATCTATGATATGTAGAATCAACTTTGAATTTCCACAATTTCTGTAATTGGAAATCAATTTGAGTAATAAATAAACTCAATCTTTTTAATTCAACAGAATCATCAGTATTCTCCATCAAGGTGAGATAACAATTTCTCACCTTGTGAAGTTTATTAACTTTATCAACTTCATCTAAATCAAGACCTTGGTTTGTAACCAATCTTGAATTGATTACTACCATCTTACTCGCAAATATATTAGACATTAAACTCCTTGATATCATGTTCGTTAAATGGTTTTCTTGTTTCATTTGAAATTAATTCAAACATCTTACATTGTCTAAGAATATATTCAGAATGAAAAATATTCTTTTCATTAGCATGTCCGATAGTCAAGTGGAGACCATAGTATGGATCTCTTGATAATCCAAGAGCTTCTCTGATACTTTCAGCATCTGGACAATGAACTCTTAACCACCAATGTTTACCATCACTTCTTGGTTCGGTTTCAATATAGAAATCAATCTCTTTGCCATTAAATATTTTTGTTGCTTCATCAAAGACAGATTTTTCTAATTTATCAGAAATAAATGAAACGTGAGTTCCTCTTAAATTCTGATTCAATTCAAGGTTAAATCTTTTTCTTAAAAACCAAGCATAATATCGATCCATGTCACAATCGGTACGAATCATAGCGACACGCTTCCAAGAAGATTGATTTTTGTGCTTTCTAGTCACATCTTCTGGGCTAAACTCTAATATGCCTTTTACCTTGATTAACATATAGCAAATATAATAATTTTTATATATAAAAACAAAAAAAATTAAGATATGATTGAAAATAACTTAAAGAAAAATGTTCTTTCAGACGAAGAACAACTTTTACTTAGAGAGAAATTTCTAAATGAATATTCTAAAAAGAAAGGTTGGAATGCCAAAGAACTAACATCAACTCAAATGTTAGAAATAGCAACTCAGAAGGAATATAAAAATCCAGGACTTATACTAGGATAATCAAAAGACTCTCAAATTGAGAGTCTTTTTTATTTTATTTTTTTAAGTATATTCATATCTTCAATTGGGATAATCGATAAACTATCAATAACATGAATTAATTCATCCCTATCACCAACATATTCTTTATGAGAATCGTATTCTACGTGACAAGATTTTCCATCCCAATCAACATCTTTAAATCCTAGATGTGAACCAGTTTTATGAATCCAGTCACAGATAGATAAAGTTTCATCTATAATTCTTGAATTATTTAATTGCACCAAATATAAAGATTCATCTATCCAAACTTTTAACTTAGCAGATTTAATTTCTTTCTCACAAATATCTTCAACATCTTGATATTTATAATATTCATTGGGATTTCTATCTATTGGCAGTTGATTCCAATTTATTTCTGTACAAACTTGACAAAGTTTTTTTAAATATGTAATATCTTGTGATTCTTTTCGGGTGTGTTCTTTAAAGTAACCAACTGAAAGATTAGTACACTCTGAAATCTGATCAATAAACATAGCAGAATCAGTCACAATTCCTGTTGGATCTGGATCATATTGTAGTCCTAGACTGGTAAGTTCCTCTGATAATTTATTTGCAAATAAATCTGAACAACATCTACCACTCAATTGGTGAGTTATAACTGATCCATATCCTCTTCTATCAAAAGATATACACTTTTTATACTTAGTGAAGTCTAATGTAGCCGCATACCCAGAACCAATACATCCAACTTCCTCACCTAAAAAGAAATAGTAAAGACCCGGAACTTCTTTACTAATCATATAAAGCATTATTGTCATACCTGCTTTATCATCGGCTCCCAAAATTGTAGAACCATCTGTCTTTATGAAATTATTCTCAAAAACGTGGTTAACCCTCTCAAATTTAGAAGTAGCGGTGTCTAAATGACAAGTAAACATAGTATTACTATCACCAACTTTATAAAAGTAGTTATTAAACTCATCTTTTTTAAAACCTACTGGAAGATATTTCTCAAGTAAATATTCATTACCATGTATATAGGTAAATTTAGTGAGATTTATAAAAGTCTTTTTTATATCCATAATACAAATATATTAAATATTATTATATTTTCCAACAAATAAATCATTATAAGCTATAAATAAAAAATAAAAATTAGTCGTGGCAAATTCACATTTATTCACATTCATCATAGCCTACAAACATAGAAATGATAGAATTCATAATTTAAGAAGAGTATTAGATTGGGTATCAGGTTTTGGTGGTGTCGAAATAATAATCGTTGAGCAAGATAAGTCTCCGAAATTACCAAGTTTCACATTTAAAGGTATAAAACATATTTTCACAAAATCCACAATGCCCTTCAATAAAGCTTGGGCATTTAATGTTGGTCTACAACACTCAACAACCAAAACTATTGTTTTTGGAGATTGTGATTTAATTATGGATCCAAATAAAATGATAGAAGCTCTAAGACAATTAGATAACTATGAATGTGTTTCCCCATATAGTAGAGTAATAGATCTAAATCCTAATGAGGTTAGTATGACTTTGGAACAAATGGGACAAATAAACAGACCAGGTAGAGGAGAAACAGATATTCAAAAAATCTGTTTAGCAGGTGGTATAATAATGTACCGAAAAGATGCCATAGCTAAAATAGGTGGATGGTGTGAAGACTTTATTGGATGGGGTGGTGAAGATGATTACCAATCACACAAATCAAAAATGTTCTTAAATTGTTATGAACAAATGGGTACAACTTGTTACCATCTTTGGCATGAAAGAGGAGCACCAGATCCAGTTCCTTATCAAAGAAATCTAGAACTTTTAAATAGATTGGTAACTCTTCCATTAGAAGAATTAAAAAGGTATAATGATTCTTTAGCTCAAAAAATGGGAATGATTAATCGATACAATAAATAAAAAAAACCGATACTTTTAAAAAAGTATCGGTTTTTTTTAAACTGATATTCTTATTTTATCATACTTCATTAAAAGATTATACATCTTTTCAAACTCAATATCAACATTAGCAACTCTTTTCTCGATCCATTTATTGTTTGAGAAACATTCAACGATCATTCCTTGTTTAAAATCTTCTTTCTTCTTTGGGAAATAATATAATTGTTTATCAATAAAAGAAAATGATAAACCCTCATGTATATATGATTTATTATTAGAATCTGTATTATACATTAAAATACCCAGTGGTTTCTCTTGACCATCTCTAAATAATTTTTTAGGAGATGATTCACTTTTATACTTAACTATAACACAATCTTGATCGAAATGATCCATAATATGGAGACAATCATTTCTTAATTGGTTGTGATCTAATTCGGTAAAAGCTAAAATAGAATCTTCAAATTTTCCCTCATAATATCCCTTAATATCAAGTAGGTAATACTCTCTTGAGTATAGATAAGAAGTTAAACTTCTGATATTATCAGAAGATAATAAAACATATGATACTTGTGGATTCTTCAAATCTAGCATAATCTATATATTAATTTAAAACAACCACATAAATTTTTAATAAATCATAAATTGGTAGATTTTTAATAGATGAAAAGTAGTCACATGCTTGTTCATACCCATAACAATCAAACTTCAAAATTATATCATTATCATTATTACGTTGTTTTAGATAATATGTTTTCATAAATTATATATTAGATTGGTTTTGAAAACTATTATCGAAATGTTCAAAAATTTCATTAAAAAATATATTTGATACAGTTTCTTTCCATTTTTTTTGAAAAATTATAGAATCGTGTACAGTGACAATTTTTATGTCTGTATCTAAATTCATAATACGTCTTATAATACAATTAAATATTAAATTAGACTCTGCTTTTTGTAAATCATAAGCCAATATCTTATAATCACTATTTTCTTTCTTATATAACTTTATAAAATTATGAATACTTGGAAATAATGATTGAAACAGTTTATCTGGTTTAGAGTTTACTCTATTCTGACCAAATAAAACCTTATATGTTAGTTTCTTAGCTTCTGATTTACAATCAAGCTTTAGATTATCTATTAGATATTGATAATAATTACCACCTTTAACCAAAATTGAAAAAAGTCTAAACTCATCTTCTTTAACCCATCTTGTACCCGAATCTTGAATCAATTTACATAGAAATAACGGTTGACTATTATTGATATCGATCTCACAAGTTTCTTCACCATCTATTAAAAGACAATTCTTTCGAATAAAAGATTTAAGAATTGTGAAATTTGTGTGCATTCTACCATATGAATCGAAGTGGTAGAAGATGTGTTTATCATTTATAGACTCAACAGAATACTTATTTCTATTATAGATGTCTATATCTTCATTTTTTAGTGAATCTAAGTAGAAAATTGATCTATCAAACTCAATTTGAACACTATATAAATCAGAAACTAATTTAGATTTTATATCTTTTTCTATTATACCAGATTTATCTAATTCAAATTGAAGGTGTTTTATGATATATTTTTTTATTAAAACTTTATCAGAATTTTTGTATCTCAATATTTGACCAGTCAAGATATTCTCATTTAAAGCATATATTCTAGAATTAGATCCTTTGAGATAATTTTTCTGAAGCCTTAAAATACCATTATCTTTTAAGAAATTAATGTAGTAGTTATATAAATAACCATATTTATCCTTTAAGATGACTGATGATAATGTAAAAGAGTTTTCTTTTTTAAAGTAATATTTTAATAATAAGTTATGAACTATATCAATAATATAAGCTGTTTTTAACTTAGTTTCTTTATATTGAAAATGTGTACTTTTTGATAATTCTACAAGGGATTCTGGTAGAAATTGTAAACTATTCTTTTTATTACGAGGTGATACTTTTAACATCACATTATTAAGGCAAATATTCTTATCTAAAATCATACAGATTATACTCTGTAATATGAATTAGATTACTTTTTTGCTGATAATTTTCCCTTCTTTTTTTCAGAACTTGGTTCTTTCTCAAATGTGTCATAAACATCAGGATAAACCTGGCCCTCACCATCTTGATCATACTTAATTTCAAAAAAATCTCCAAAATCTAATAATCCACCTCTTGTAAGATCAATTTCTTTTAATTTATTTAAAAAAGTATCAAGAATTGTATCCAATCTATCAACAAATGAATTAAAAAGTATAATTGTATTTTCGGTAAAAATACCAATTGGTTTTTTTCTCTTTTTATTAAAAGATCCAAGAATTACTTTAAAAATATACTCTAATTTATCTGATTCACTAATAATTTGATTAGTCATCTTATTAGGAATTAATTCTTTATTAATTTTAAATTTTTCCTTATCAAAAAATTCTGGTATAATAAAATCAAAATTTAACAAATCATCCTTAACATCACTAACATAGATGTTAAATAGTTTACAAATAAGATAAATATAAGCCTCATCTCTTCTAACACCTTTAATTTTAACTTCATCTATATTAATACTTTGACAGAAATTTAAAAAATTAACAAGAATTAAAGTATAAACCTCAACAAATTCAGTTGAATTTTCCGAACTTATTCTTTGATAAAGAGGATTTAAAATCTCAAAAGTAACATTATTATTTGATGTTCTAATAACTATTTTTTGAAGATTCTTTTGAAAATCCTCATCCATTAAAAATGATCCATCTGATTGTGGATTGAGTATCTTATAAAAAAAGAATGAAAATGATTTTTCACCAAAAACATATTCTAAATCTTTTTCAGAAGTATTAAGAAAATATTTAAGAGCTTCTCTCATTTGATCCGACAACTTCCCCTCAAAAATAACAGGTAAACAATCAACATTAAATAGTCTCGAATACTCTCTTAATTCATCAATAGCATATTCGTATTTTCCATTTTTACAAATAGACGCTAAAACTAGTCCATTCTTTGGAACTCGATTATATTCAATATTAGCAGGTTGATTATCTGGAAAATACTCAAAACAAAACCACCAATTTTTAGGCATCAATCCTTTTATTCTGTTATCAAAAGTATTAAAATAATTTATAGCTGGATTATAATAGTTTTGCATAGCTAAATCAATTAGATTGATAGCCTCACTTGATATAGATTTAGGTTTTATTACAAAAGAATTACCATTCCAATTAACCCAAATTTTGGATCCTTGAACATCCTCATAAACAACTATGTCTTCACTAAAGATATCATCTAGAATTTTATCATCCTGTCCGTTTAATGTGATCAATTTACTCATATCATTATTATAATCCACTTTTATTGTTTTGTTTTTATTAGTCTTGGATAAAGATTATAAAATCTTCACTATTTCAAATACTGGTTTTTAATATATATAAAAAAATGAAGTGCAATAATGAGATTTCAAAAATTCTTTGAATTTAATAAAAAAGACTTAGAACCTATTAAATCATTCTATTTAAAAGATGAACTAAATCCAAAAATTTGGGAAGGATTTGAAATAGATTCTGAAATTAGAGAAAATCTTTTAAAAATAGGTCAAGATTTTTTTGAAACAATTGATGTTAAGTGTGAAGTTAAAGATATTGCACTATGTGGATCACTTTGTAACTATAATTGGTCTGAAAAATATTCAGACTATGATTTACATATTATTATAGATTATAAAGACATTGATGATAACTTGGAATTAGTAGAAAAGTTCTGTGATTATGCTAAAAAACAATGGAATATGCAACATGATATTACATTAAAAGGATACGAAGTAGAAGTTGCTATACAAGATGGAAAAGATTTAAAAACTGCAATATCTTCAGGTAGAATGGGTGGTGTTTTTTCACTTCTGAATAACAAATGGATTAAAAGACCGGAAAAAGTTGAATTTGAACCTGATGAGAAAATACTTGAAAAGAAAGCAACTGCTATAATGGATGTTGTTGATGAAATTGAATCAGAAGTTGATGAAGATAAATATTCAGCATTCAAGGAAAAAATCGATTCTATTTGGAAGAAAATAAAGAAACAAAGACAATCAGGATTGGAAGAAGGAGGTGAATACTCAGTAGGCAATTTAGTATTTAAACTATTAAGAAGAAATGGTTATGTTTCTAAAATAATGGAACTTAAAAAATACGCATACGATAAACAATTTAAATAATATGGTAAGAATAGCAGAAATAGAACAAACATTTAAAGATATCTTCGAAGAAGAAGAAGGACTAGTTCAATCAGTTGAAACTACTTATGAAATGTCTGGTGATGAAGAATTTTATAAATTAGTCATATCAGTACATGGTCTATCAATAGAAGATACATTGATTATACATACCAAATTTATTTTTAAAACAGATTTGGAAAAAAGAAATATTATTGATAATTCTTTTATTTACTTATATGATATAAATTGTAATTACCATAAAGTTGATTTTAATAATATAGTTGATATGAAAAATAAAGTAGAAGATATTATTCAATCTAATGATTTTGGAGAAGATATTCAAATACTTTCAGACTTTATCGAGGCACCTGCTATGTTCTTGAACTATTATATGAGAAGAGCTAAGATTACAGACTATTCTATTTTTGATGTTAAATATGAACCTAAATTCAAAACAACACCTTGTGATAAAATAACATTTGACTTTGAAGTTGATGTAAATAATAATTATAAAATTGAAGTTTCAATTTATAAAGTTGATAGAAAATCCGATGAAAAAGAAAATGATATCTATAGATACCAATTTAAATTTATGGATGATATCGAAACAATAGAAAATGATACAATAAGAAATATACACTTTACAATAGGTTCAAATATTGCCAGAATATTAGATAAGAAACTAAAATGAAAAATAAAATACTAAAATTCATAGAACTATTAAAAGAAGCTCACGAAGATGATGAGCAAGATTTAAATGATGTAACTCTTGATTTAAGTGATGAGTTAATAGAATTTGAAATTCATAAAGGATATTTTAGTAATCAAGCTTTAGATAAAGGACAGCAAGGTGAAAGAATAATGGGAATTCTTAATAACAATCCAGTATATAATGACGATAAATATTGTTTCTGTATTGATATACCATTGGAACAACTACAAGACTCTCTGAAATTGGGAGATAGATTTGGAAGAAAAAGTCTTATTAAGGATAAAAAAATATTCATAATATTTAGAGAACTTTATCAAATATCAGAAAGATACGAAAATTGTTTTTTACATATAAATCCTACTCCACATAGACCAGCAATCTACTTATTTATATTATTAGACACAGAAGTAGATACAAGCACTACCAAGTTAATGCAGATATTTAAAGAAATTAAAAGCAGAAATTCTTCTGCTAAAAGTGATTTTAGTAATAACACCACAGTTAGGTTACAAGATGATAAAATTGTAATAACATCAATAAGTTGGGATTATACTGATAGAAAATTTAGAGGTTTAATTAGAGATATTGACTTGACAGATTTCAAAATTGAAAAAACACAAGAAGGTACTGGATCAATTACAAATACCATAAGTAAAAAATAATATATAATAAAAAATAGTTTAGTTATGACTTATAAAGATAATACACCCACATTTAACGTAGGAGACAGAAAAGTAGTTAATTTTAAAGACTTCTCAAAAGATATAGAATCTGAAAAAGAAGAACTAAATAAAATTAAAAGACAAAATAAACCTAACTCTGAAAGACAACAAAGAATTGGCAATACAAGAATTAAGTATAATAAAGTAACTCATAAAATGGACTGGAATCTTAGTCCAGATATGCTTAAAGATAAAATTGATGCTATTGAAGAATTAGAAGAGTCAAAAATCAATGAAAACCAAATTCATATACCAGAAGAATATAGTGGTGTTAGAATGGAACTTGGAGAATTTACTTCACCTGAAGATATTATGGATGCTTATAACACTACTGTTGCTCGCGAAGATGTTCCTCAACTTACTGGATATTGGGATGGGATTTTCTATACTGAGGATGATGTAGATACTACTCTTGATGCGGTTCTTGACGAATTGAATTATTCAATTAACGGGGAAGAATCTACTATCGATGTATATGATAAACTTAAAAAATCTTCAAATTATAGAAAATTAGTTGATGATTTCAGAAACGCTATAAGAGACTTTGAAAGTGGAGTTTCAAATATATATGATGAAGGAATCACAGATCAATATAGAGATTTTCAAAATGTTCTTCAAGATGCACTTGATGAAGCTCAATAATCATCTAATATATCGTCAATTCTCATCCCTCGATTCACCTGTTGGCTAACATCACCAAGTGATAAACTATCTATATTTACTCTATCGATTGAATTTTGATGCAAGCTATTTGGAAATTCATTTTCAGGATTCTCAATATATTTTAATATCATCTTGTGATTATCGGAATACCAAGAATAAAATATCTCACAAGTTTCTTCTAAACACTTTTGAAAATTTAAAGATTCATCCCAGAAATCATGTACATAAATAAGTACAGAGACTGGTTCATAATCTTCAAATCCTGAAATTCTATTGAAATCATATGTTATTTGAATCTGTTTATTCCAAATAATTTCAATATCATATCCAAGTTTATAAATTCGATTCAAGTGTTTTATCATCGTCTAATAAATTATCTATTCGTTGGTTTCTTATTTCCGCCTTATACTTTGAATAAGTTGTTGATGTTAAATTTTCTACAATATACGTCAATTTTGGATTAATAATATTACGATATATCATAAATTCTACTTGAATAACTGGAGAAAATGTAGCCTCTTGTCTAATATTTATTTTTATATCAGATATATCATAATAAACATCGTCATAAGACAATATAAAATCATCAGTCCATTTCATATATGAATCAATATAAACATCAATACTACCAAAAAGATTTCCCTGTTCTGTAAATGTATTCAATTTTTGATTTTTAATTGGAGCAAAGTTAAAAGCTGAAGAATCCATAATATAATCAGAAGATATTCTACCGTTTGTAATAACATTAGGTAAATTTAACATTTTAATCTCACTAACAATTTTTCTCGACATGGTAGCCATTGTGCTATAATCAGTATCATTTGTGATATTTAAAATATCAATAAAATTGACATAACCATTATGTTTTATATCACCTATAACGACTTTTAAAATATATTGATTAATCTCACCAACAATCTTTTCTCTTAATAAGTTATAATACACCTCATCGGATTGAATAGATGGGGACAAGTTAACTGATAAACTATATTTTTGATAGTTTGAAATGTGTGATTCTAATCGTTTAAAAGGTAAATCAATATCTATCTTTTTAAAAGCATTATTAAAAAATTCTTCTAATTCCATTAAAATTTAACTCCATTTTCATCATAATTCATGATAAGCAACTCAACTCCGTTGGATTGTTTCTTTTTAGTATTCGCATTATTACCACCTTGAGCCGAACTTCTAAACACTTCTTTTTCAGTCCAACGATATTTATCTCTTGGTAATAACTCCTCCAATAAAGGAAAGTAATAATATGACAGAGACCATCTACACTTTGTAGTTTTAATTAATTCCAACAATCTTCTATGAGATGCTGGACCAAATACACCATCTTCATCTGCGCCATACCATGATAATCTCTTAGCATCATCATCACCATTTACATCTGGTCTGTGATATGGTGGGTCTAAATAAAGATAAGTATCTTCGGAGTCATATTTAAGAATTAACTCTTCAAAATCAATATTATAAAATTCAGTAATTGAATGTAATTTATTTGTATAAGTATTGTTTTTTAACTTTTTAATTAAAACTTCTAATTTTAGACGATCTTTATCCTTTTTATAACCGTTGAATCCCGCCCCACGAGGATAAACAGAATTGTGTGCCGATGTAATCAAGAAAGCATAGATGGCAGCTTTTTCAAAATCACCTATTTCAAAATTCATATCATCAAGAAAACTACTCTTTATGTATTCCTTGTAAACACTTTTATAAAAGTCCCACTTTTCTAATGATGATTTCAAATCAGTATATAGAATATTACCAGGTTTAGATAGATTTTCTAAATATGTTACAAACTTTTGAGGTTCTGAGCTACACTTATATAAGTTAACTTGGTGTCTATTTTTATCATTATAGATGAC
>Ga0214919_10009990_pt1 | contig 12122 bp, 11 predicted proteins | sample LL1503_MetaG_FD_177994 | JGI IMG/M metagenome (GOLD analysis project Ga0214919, IMG submission 177994) | Freshwater microbial communities from Lake Lanier, Atlanta, Georgia, United States - LL-1503 | ecosystem: Environmental > Aquatic > Freshwater > Lake | place: USA: Georgia | collected...
TGATGAAAACGTTTTCTCCGCTCTGTCGTTTGTTGGCCCGCGCGACACCAAAGTTGTCATCCTCGGACAAGACCCGTATCACGAACACGGTCAAGCACATGGCTTGAGTTTTTCTGTGCAACCAGGTATTGCTATTCCCCCTTCGTTGCGAAACATTTTTACTGAACGCAAAAATGACATCGGACTCATGCCGCCTGTCAATGGCACGCTCACATCGTGGGCGCGTCAAGGTGTACTTCTGCTCAACACTTCACTCACTGTTCGTGCGGGCAGCGCAGGTAGTCACGCAAAAAAAGGTTGGGAAGCAATAACCGACCACATCATTCGCACCGTTAATGACAACACCGAACGTTGCGTGTTTATCTTGTGGGGCGCGCATGCTCAGACCAAGAAAAAGCTGATTACGCAGGGGCATCATGCAATTCTTGAGGCACCACACCCGTCGCCATTGTCTGCATATAGAGGATTTTTTGGAAGCGCCCCGTTTTCACGCACTAACGCATTGCTACAAGAAGCAGGCCGGACACCAATCGACTGGAGCCTCTAGGCAGGCACTTGCTGAGTGATGCAGTGAATGCCTCCCCCACCGACCGCGAGAATGCGACCGATTGGCAACGGCACCATGTCTCGACCTGGAAAAAATTCTCCGATCATCTGCACTATGTCATGATCAGCATCATGTCCGGTCACTGGAATCATGACGAAATTATTTCCCACATAGAAATTTAAATACGGAACAACGACACGATCTGAATCGGTTTCAACAAAGGGCAGCACTGGTACAACGTCAACCTCTAACTGTTCGCCGCGGCCTGATAGAGACGATCTAGCAATTTTTTCATTAACAAACATACGCGCGTAATCATCTTCATTTTTGTCATTGCATCCTTGTAACAACACATGACCCGGTTTTGTAAATGCAGCAACATTGTCAACATGTCCATCTGTGTCATCATCAAGCGCAAGTCCGTGCGGTAACCACACCACAGACGAAACCCCGAATTCCTTTTTCAACACCACATCAATATCCTGCTGTGACATTGACGGATTTCGATTGGGATGCAGCAGGCATTGCATTGTTGTTATCAACGTGCCAGCTCCATCAACATTGATAGAACCACCCTCAAGAACCATGGAAACACTGCGTTTTTCTTGGTTTTCCTGCAGTAGAACACGCGCCGCTAATTGGGCATCTTGATCATGGGGAACAAACTTTTCTCCCCATCCGTTAAATACAAAATCAAGCCCCACTAAGCCTTTTCCTTCTTCATGCACATAAATCGGCCCGCTATCACGACACCAGGAATCATCAATCGGGACAGTGATAACACTGACTCCTGCAGCACACAAAGATTCAGCTCGTTCCACGTGTTTCGGGTCAACGACCATCGTTACTGGTTCATAGTGAGCGATGGTGTTTGCAAGTTCGGCATACGCACGCTCAGCTTCAGCTATCTGGCCATCCCAAATATCATCGCGAGACGGCCAGCACATCAGGGTGCGTTGGTGTGGTTCAAACTCTGCTGGCATTGAGCGCGACGACTGCGACATTGAATACCTCTATTCGGAAGGATGCGAAAAGTAACTATTGCTTCCATCGAGAGTGAGCAGTGATCCGTACAACTCGGGGCGACGATCACGAAATAATCCCCATGATGACCGCAACGCGGACAAAGCTGAACGATCAAATGTCGCATGAATGACTTCTTCTGATGCTCGACCTGCTTCAGCTACTAAAGCTCCAGTGTTGTCTGTAATAAAAGAGGACCCATAAAAAGTAATTTCAGTTGAGTTTTGTACTTCACGTCCGATGCGGTTTGCCGCCATCACTGGAATCAAATTTGCTGCAGCATGACCTTGCATCACTCGTTGCCAGTGTCGAGAAGAATCCCATGTCGGGTCTTGTGGCTCACTACCAATCGCAGTGGGATACAAAATGCACTCTGCACCTTGCAGTGCCATTGCGCGTGCGGCTTCAGGAAACCATTGATCCCAACAAATCCCAAGACCAATTCGGCCGTGCTGTGTATTCCACACACGAAAGCCTGTGTCGCCGGGACTGAAATAAAACTTTTCGGAATAACCGGGACCATCCGGAATATGGCTTTTGCGATATACACCCATACGAGAACCATCAGCATCCACCATCACAACTGTGTTGAACAGTGCGTTGCCTGCACGTTCATACACACTGAGTGGCAACACCACGTTCAGTTCAGCAGCAACTTTTTGAAAATGTTCGACGGTTGGATTGTCATCAATCGATGTTGCACGTTGGTGATGCTGCGCTTCTTGTTCCTTACAGAAATACTCACCTTCGAATAATTCAGGAATAAGGATTATTCTTGCCCCACCAGATACTGCTTGGCGCACCAAGCGATCAGCTGTAGCAACATTGTCCTCTCGGGTGTTGGACATGGGCATCTGAATGGCAGCTAAGGAAAGTGTCACATCCATACTCTAGGGATGTTCTCTTTGGCGACGGGTGTGAGACAATCAAAGCATGGTTATTGCCACTAAGCAGTCTGAAAAATCACGGCAAACAGACCTGAAAGTCGCCCATAGTGCGGCCAGTGCAGTGCGCACGGTTGGCGTTGACCAGATGGCTCTCACCCGCGTTGCTGCCGACGCCGGATTTTCAAGTGGCGCTATTTATGCACGATGCGATGATCGCTCAGAACTCGTAGTTATGGCTTGGGAGAAAAGCTTCTGGCCGATGTTGTCAGAAATCATTACCTTGCTGGCAGACGCCGTGATCTCAAAAGACAACAGCAGCATGAGCCGAATAGCTGAATTATTCATTCGTTCCACTGATCCAGGAATTGTGCCAGACCTTGGCAGCGCCATGGAAGTCATCATTGCATCGCGACGCGATGAAACAATCGGCGAGGTTGTACAACGAGATATAAACGGACTACTTGATGACCGCGGCGTTGGACCGGCTACCGATGGTGCACTTCGACAGTCTGTCGTGTCTGCAATCAGCACTCTCTTTGGAGCATCGTTACTGAACTCTGCATATGTTGATAACAGGCACAACATGATTGACCCAACAGCGCTGATTGAAGTGTTTACACGTTCAGTGCAGTCGCCGATAAAACCAGCGCGTTCCGCCGGAGTCTTAAGAAATAGTGCGCCTTATCAATTTCCGACCACATACGATGATGTTCGAGATGCGTTAATTTCTGCGAGCGAGTACGTCATCTCGCGTACAGGTGTGCATCGCGCCACTGTCTCGCGAATTGCGCGTCGCGCCGGAGTCAGTGTCGGCGCTATCTACGGCTTGTATGAGAACAAAGACGCCCTTGTTGCTGATTGTTTAGAAGTTTTGTTCCCACCGCAAAGCAGGCGTGACGTTGATGAATGGAGTCGTGTCTTCACATCAAATGATCAACGTGCAGTGGTGACCGATATTTTGGCCAATTACATGTCGCCATCTTTTGCACAATGGCGTACGTTTCGCCTCGAGAGCATCGTGGCCGCCCGTCATTCGCCAGACATCGCAGCTCAATTGGCGACATATACATTCGCAGCTCGACGTTCACTCATGGCTGCCGCGACAAAGGCCCCGCCTGGTGCAACTATTAGCCCCGACACAGGACTCTCAGCACGAGCCAGCGTTTTGGGACTCTCCATTCTTGAAGTTGTTGACCCCACAATTTGCCAACTTGACTGGCGATGGATTCCTTTCGGTTCATAGTCACTAGTCTTCGCTCATGCTTGAAGAACTGTCATCCAAAGTCCGATCAGGCGAGATTGACCCCATTGATCTTGTCAACGAAAGTCTTCGCCGCATCGAAGCAGCAAAACCTCTGAACGCAGTTGTAGCGGTCTTCGCAGAAGAAGCCCGTGCGCTGGCACAATCGCACCCACGTAAGGGTGCACTTGCCGGTTTACCGTTTTTGGTAAAAGACATGGCACGAGTCAAAGGCCACGTCACTACATCTGGTTCGAAGTTATATGCCAAAGGCCCCGCCGATGATGTTGACGATTCTGTTGTGTCACGACTTCGTGAAGCTGGCGCGATCATTATTGGTCGCACCAATAGCCCTGAGTTTGGTGCAACGGCGTACACAACAAACATGGTGTATGGCGAAACACGTAACCCATGGAATACAGAAAAATCACCTGGTGGATCTAGTGGTGGTTCTGCTGCCGCGCTAGCAGCAGGTCTCACGCCTATTGCAACAACGTCAGATGGCGGAGGCAGCGTGCGTGGTCCTGCGTCAGCATCTGGACTCGTTGGGTACAAGCCTTCAATGGGCGCGATCGGGCGCAACGTGTTGCCACGATGGATTGATTTCTCAACTCAGGGAACAACAGGACGAAGTGTTGCTGATGTGGTGTACGAAGCATCAATTACTCATGGCCCAGCCATTGGTGATTTTTTGGCGCTGCCACTCCACAGCATTGGGTTAACGCCCACTATGCCGCGTCGTGTCCTTGCGTGTCGCACATTCCGCACCGACGTTGATCCTGATATTGAGGCTAACTACGAGTCAATGCTTGACGCGCTGATTTCAAGCGGTGTCAATGTAGAACGAGTTGCTTCACCATCAGATAATGACACCATTTGGAATTGGTTCATAATGTCCACTGCACAACTCACACAAAGTCTGCGCCATGAAGAACATCGTTGGCATGAGTTATCTGATTACGTGCAGGCTCAATTGAAATTTGGTGCGTCGGTCACAATTGATCAATACATCGCCGCCCAAAGAAAACGGCATGAAATCAGCATTCGATTTGATGAACTATTGGGCACTGACGCAGTTCTTCTGACTCCTACGTCAAATGCACGTTCATGGCCAGCAGAAGGACCACTTCCCGCTCGAGCAGGTGCAACAGATGATCCGATGGTCACTTTGAATACTCCTGACGCAAACTTCACTGGTCATCCAGCTACAAGCGTGCCGATGGGTCTTGACGACAATGGTGTTCCGTGTGGAATTCACATCACCGGACCAAGGTTTGAGGACCGTCTGACATTGGGTCTTGCCTCGCATATTGAACAAATAATGCCTTGGCCTCTAGTGGCACCTGGATACACGCCATTTTTTAGCAACTAAAGGTGATGCATTTCATCAGTCAAACTTGATTAGCGTAGTCACACCTCTTCGGTGAACACCATGAAACTATTTATTGCAATTTCACTTTTAGTCGGTTCATTGTTTTTGGCCCCTACTAATTCATCGTCGGCACTGAACTCCGCTGTCGATGGCCCTGGCTTAGCTGTCATCCCTTCCATCACTTCTGTCGCTTCCGGTTCAGAACACACATGCATCATTCGTGATGCAGCGGTGTGGTGCTCAGGTTCTAATTCACGTGGCCAACTGGGAACTGGTACGTTGATCAGTTCTAAGTCATTTATTCCATCTCTCATTACTGATGCAATCATGGTTGCAGTAGGCGGAACAACATCTTGTGCGGTGCGTGCAGATACCACCATATGGTGCTGGGGAACAATGATCACCGTTCCAGATCCGCTGTCGCTAACTCCAACTACGCGCTATGCAGACTCTGCAACCCCAGTCCAGATTCCAATCAACGGCGTGCGCTCTGTGGCCGTTGGCACCTACCATTCTTGTGCAAATTTGGTAGATGATTCTGTGTGGTGTTGGGGGAAAAACACTCGAGGGCAACTCGGTAATGACACTCAAATCGATTCTATTGTTCCAGTTCGTGCGCTTATGTCGAGTGTGATCTCGGTTGATGTGGGTTCTGCTCATACGTGTGCTGTTCGCAGAACTGGTTCGGTTTGGTGTTGGGGTACAAACTCTTCACATCAGTTAGGGCTGCGTTTTAGTACTCCACGATTACGGCCAACAAGTGTTCCCAAAGTCCGAGCTACAAGCATCACATCTGGGGATGCTTTCAACTGCATAATGACAACCTCAATGAAAATTCAGTGTTGGGGTAGCAATAACTACGGACAACTTGGTGTCACTGCAGGATCTTCTCGCATCACTCCCGTGAATTCGGTGGTCAAACAACCACTGACAATCTCTGCAGGAAGTGAATTCTTGTGCATCACTACTGCCGAGCTTGCAACCTGGTGCAGGGGAAGAAACAGATTCAGTCAACTTGGCAATGGTTCGTACATTGCAAGAAATAGATTCCAAAAAATAGTCACTACATTGCCGCTGGACGTACTCTCAACTGTCTCTGCTGGTACGTCTCATGCATGTGCAATTGCCAGCACAAGCCCGGCGATGTGGTGCTGGGGGTTAGGAGCTCAAGGACAACTGGGTGATGGCGGAAGTGGTTCGACAGGTAAACGACCTTACGGAACAGCAGTCTGGCCAAACGGAGTGCGTATGAAAGCAATCGGCACCGACGACAGTGCACGCATTGTTGCAGCAGGTGACGTTGCGTGTGACGCCAATCGTCGTTCGATATACGGTTCAGGTCCCGAGGGATTCCAATGCGGTGACACAGCAACAGCATCTCTCATCACATCGCTGAATCCGCAAGCTGTACTAGCACTCGGAGACCTTCAATATGAAGGAGCAAGTTTGTCAGACCTTCAGGCTAATTACGATTTGTCATGGGGCTTACTACGTTCAATCACATACCCAGTTCGTGGCAATCATGAATATCTCACGCCAGGAGCAAATGGATATACCCAATATTTTGGAGCAATGTCTCCGTCATATTGGACCACTGATGCAGGTGGCTGGCGAATCATCGCGGTTGACTCGTGGTGTCAGGGGCAATTGTTTGATGGATGCTCTGCGACGTCACCACAAACATTGTGGTTGCAATCTGAACTACTTCGCGCCCGCACTGACAATAGGTGCGCTGCAGTCATCATGCATCACCCATTGGTTTCCAGCGGAAATTTCGGTACACCGACGACTCAATATTTATGGCAGTCCTCCGTAGCGGGTGGGGCTGACCTTGTACTAACTGCTCACGATCATATTTATGAACGATTCGCACCACTTGATGCAACTGGTGCACCTGCAGAGAACGGCGTACCACTTTTCATCAGTGGACTTGGTGGTGCAACAGTTCACACTATTGGTGAACCAGTTCCGGGTAGTCAATTTCGAACAAACACAAACCATGGAGTGTTGTCACTTACCTTGACTCCTCGCTCTTTTGAGTGGGGTTTTGTCAGCGCACTTGATTCTTCAGTGTTAGATCAGGGTTCTGCACCCTGTGTTCCCTAAATTCTTGCTAATCAAAAACAGGAACCAGCGCAACCTTGCCAGCGATTTTGCGATCTTGTAAATCACGCATTGCTTGCACTGCTTTGCTCATCGGATACGTGACAGGTTCTACGGGATGAAGTTTCCCTGCCGCAATTTCAGCCAAAACGTCCACCAACATGCCTTGGTTTTCAACAATGTTTCTGCCTACCCATGCACCCCAATCAACTCCGACCACAGTGCGGTTCGTCAGAAGCACATGGTTAGCAGGAAGGCGCGGGATGCCTCCGACAAAGCCAACAACGAGATACTGACCAAACGGAGCCAAAGCACGCAGACACGGTTCGGCTAGTTCCCCACCGACTGGGTCGTACACAACGTCAACCCCGCCACCGCATAATTCACGCGTACGCAATTTGACATCTTCAGTCAAAATGTCAATTGCAGCAAATGCACCACGATCTAATGCAAGTTGTCGCTTTTCTGCGCTCGATGCTGCGGCAATAACACGCATACCCATTGCGACACCAAGATCAACTGCAGCGAGACCAACGCCTCCACCGGCACCAAGGACCAACATGGTGGCGCCTTGTCGTATCTGTGCGCGCTTATGAAATGCAAACCACGCGGTCAGGTAACTCTGCATAAATGTTGCACCTTGGCCATCAGTCAATTGATCAGGAATAGCAATCACTCGTGCTGCATGCAGAACTGCTTCTTCAGCGAATCCGCCACTGGGGGAGAAAATTCGATCTCCAATTTTTACGTTGGTGACATCGGATGCAACCTCAATAACACGTCCCACAATTTCTGACCCCGGCCGAAATGGCACCGGCGGCTTGATCTGATATTTGCCTTCGATTAGGAGCGAATCAACATAATTCAGTCCACTGGCCAAAATTGCTACACGAATGTGCCCTGCTAGTAATTCGGGCGACTCAACATCAACAACCTCAATTGCATCAAGTGAACCGAGTTGCTGAACCTGCAGAGTCTTCATCCCTGTGACGGTACTAGACCCCCCAGGAGCATGCGCAACCCGACTACCGTGAAAGACATGCCTCGCCTTTTGTCACTGTGGCGTAATCCAAGTGGTGCTCGAATTTTGTTAGCGGTGTACGCAATTGCACGAGCAACTAGCAGTGTCGGGCAACCCATTGCCACCTTCGGAGATACACGTGGATACGAATCTCTGTCATTTTTCGGTAACAACCATCGAATGTGGCCCGTATCGCTGATCTATTTTATCGTGCACGACAATGCGATGCGCGTTCTGGCTCAGGTCTTTATCGGCTGTGTTGCCTGGGGATGGTGTGCCATTGTTCTTGCCCGACACTCTCGGTATCCACGTGGCGTCATGATTGCAGTTCTCACTATGGGGTTAACCCCTCAAATCATCAGGTACGACCTTGCAATTCTTTCTGAATCACTCACAATTAGCTTCGTCGTACTACTAATCACAGCCAGCATCAACTTTGCATCACAGCGCAATTCCAGGACTATTTCACTCTGGTTATTGACTCTCCTTGTATGTGGCATGGCGCGACCTACGCACTTGATCATCATTTGGGCGTGTACCGCATTTGCGTTGTTTCATATTCTCCGGAAAAACTCCGTGAGAAACATTGGGCTGTGTTTCGTTCTACTTCTTATGTCTCTTTGGGGATACACACTTTTCAGAACTGACCATGGTTACAGCAGATTGAATTTCTATACAGTGCTTGCTGACCAGATCATGTCAAATGACGCTCGGTACCAATGGTTTGTTCAACACGGAATGCCTGATATCCCTGTTCTCCGCACGTCTTTGTCGTACGACTATGTCGACGATGTTGACCCGGCGTTGCTTGCATTAGTGGAGCTCCCAGTTGGGCAGCCACCACCAGCAATGATTCGAGTTGGAGGTACAGAGTTTGCAAACTGGGTAATTTCTGATGGGTGGAGCACATACGGCAAATATGTACTAAGTCACAAATCTGAGTCTTTGTCGAGAATTCGAGCATTGTCTGATCCGACGCTGAGTCCCATCAATGATGACTTTCTTCCGATTAACACTCGTTTTAGTTTTGCACGAACACTTTTTGGTGATTGGAAGACATGGGCGGTTTTGAGCTCAGCGGCAATCACGTCCATGCTGATACGCGTCTCTCGCCGACGCCAATTCTTTGCATTATGTGCGATGAGCAGTTGCACTTTTGTTGTCTATTGCATCAATATGCTTGCTTCTGGAATCGAACATCCGCGTCATGCAAGTGCGGTGGCCGTAGCGATACGAGTGTTGTCTCTATCAGCCGTAGTCCTTGCGCTTCCAGGACGTCGCAGTTCTATCCCAATCGATGAATTCGACGACGCACGTGGGAAGAAAACTTCTCGCGCTGGCTAAGTGTTGCGTTGTCAACCCCATACATCGCGATCCACGAACAACGCACGCGTCGATGGAGCATCAGCCGTACCGAACGAAATACCGTTCGCTTTCCTGATTCGCCTTCTAGTGCATTGATGAATTTTGATGACCCATGAGTAGTCACCACCACTAAGCGTCGAACATTGGTGAGAAGAGGCCTAATGCGTGCAGCACCTTCAGGTAACACCCACGCAACTTCGTTCATCAACACTCTGTCGAACCAGCCTTTTAACATCGCAGGTTGACCCGACCACCATGTTGGATACACAAGTACCAAGGCATCACACCACTGCAGATCTTCCACATGTTGACGAAGTTCTGGCAACTGCTTCAGTTTTTCTTGAACGTCGCCCACATGATTAAGACGTTCATAGGGTGTAAACACAGGATTGAAATTTTCTACCCATAAATCATGATGACGGATATCGTGTCCACCATTTTTCAATTCGGTAATTACTTCCGAACCGAGAAAAGAAACAAAAGATTCTTGTGATGGGTGCGCAACGATGACAAGCGCTCTCATATCTTTTCCATCTTCTTTGTCAGAGCATCAAGGAATTTATCTCGGCTTGCGTTAGTAGCCGTATCCATTGCATAAAGACTTGACGTCGACACCTTTGTACGCAGAGAAGTATTCAAGCGAAATGCGCGTGCCAAAATACGTCGACCATTGTCATTTACAAAACGCACGTACAACCATGGAGAGCCAAAAGTCGAAGCAATGTGTATGCGCTTAATGTTTCCAAGGCCTGGCCTCACCTTGTTGTTGTCGTTAAAAATAAACGCTGTTCCGGGCAACATGACTCGTTCAAGCCACCCCTTCAGTTGTGCAGGCAAGCCTCCCCACCACGTGGGATACACAAATACGATTATTTCGACAGTTTTGATTAACTCGACATCATGTTCGAGACCATCTGGAATCTGACCACTTCCTTGCTGATAGGTCTGCCATTCTGACTTCGACATCACTGGGTTGAACTGACTCGCAGCGAGATCTATGACATCAACCGTGTGTCCAGCAGCTTTAAGTCCCCGTACCGCTGCATCGCGCATGGCAGAACAGAAACTTCCTTCAACAGGATGGCAGTACACAACAAGGGCATTCATAGGGTGGTCCATTGCAGAAGCAATTGGGCACTACCGTACCTTGTATGCCTGACTTGACCGGAGATTTCAATACAGGACAATTGCCGAAAATTGCGCCGGGCACAGTAACTGTCACTATTGCTCGCACCATCGAACCTCGCCATAAAGCGGAATTTGAAAGATGGTGCCACGACATGACTGAGGTGGTGCAATCTGCCGCAGGCTGCTTGGGTGCCACGGTGCTGTGGCCCTCGAAAGCCTCTGACCCGTATCACATGGTCTTTCGATTCGTTGATGTGCTGCACCTACGTGAATGGGAGCGCTCCGAGATTCGCCAAGAATTACGTGACAGAGCTGATCGTCTTGTGGCCTCAGAAAAAGTCACTGTGACAGCCGGAACAGAAGAGTTCTTCAATGCCCTCGGCGAAGTTGAGCGACACAAAACCAAGACCGGAAAATTTCTATCTGATGTTGCGTGGGTGTACCCCATTGCCTTGGTGTTCACTCTTGTGCTGGCGCCGTACTTTGCACGAATTGATGTTCTGCCACGAGTACTTATCTCCACTGGCCTTATTGGTGCAACGAGCAAATATGCAACAGGGCCAATTCGTAAATGGTGGCGCAGACGAAAGATGCTGCCCCAAGATTCTTCTATTCGATAAAGACTTATCGCGGAGGCAGTCCGCAAGCGTTCATACCCAAGAGTCGCGAAATGTGCCTGCGATTACGGGCGATCAATGCATACACAAGCCCAGCAACAAAGTTCATTCCGGGCAAACCAATTACAAAACCAATAACGCGATACACACGAGAATTAGCCAATTGCAAAATTGCCGAAACTGCAGGAGCACCTTCTAATCGGCCGTCATCTGTCACAAACCAGACAGCACCAATATGTGTGAGTCCGTATTGATGATGCGATACAACGTCTACAGAAGGGATGTGAGTCAAGATCCAACCTGCAGAAGCTTCACAGATTCCACAGTCGCCGTCGTAGACAACTACGGGCTGCATGTCAGTTACGCATTCAGCAGGTCAAAAACCTGTTGTGCACGACCAGCATGAATTGTCTCTTCGCGGCCATTGAGGCGAAGTAGACGCTCTACTTCGTCATCACTCTCAGCATCAGCCCACCGTTGGTAGCCAACATCACCGTTTAATTCACCCTGCACAACAGCAGCAAACATTTTTGAATCAATTGTCTCTGGAAGTGGAACTGCAAGCAATTCAGCTTCTTCTGCGGTGGGCTCCCACTCATGTCCAAGCTTGATGCTGATCATGCGAGCAAGACGACGAGCATGCCCACGTTCTTCTACTGCATTTTTCCGCAGTAGATCAGCAGCAGTGTCGTTACCAACACGGTCAGCCAAGATGTTGTAGAACAATTCGCCTGCCATCTCGATGCGATACATCAGCTTCAGTTCAGGTACTTCAAGTTTGTCGACTCCAGAAAGACTGGCATTTGCTGTAAAGAAATT
>Ga0214919_10009991_pt1 | contig 12121 bp, 11 predicted proteins | sample LL1503_MetaG_FD_177994 | JGI IMG/M metagenome (GOLD analysis project Ga0214919, IMG submission 177994) | Freshwater microbial communities from Lake Lanier, Atlanta, Georgia, United States - LL-1503 | ecosystem: Environmental > Aquatic > Freshwater > Lake | place: USA: Georgia | collected...
CTTACTCATCATGGTGTCGACCTGACGAGCCTTGAAATTATCAGGCGACCAAATGAAGAGCGGGATTTCATATTTACGAATCTCCAACTCACGCTTCCCTGCCACCGAGGCACAATGGTCGGCCACAATCACGAACACAGTGTTGTCGAACCAAGGCTTCTTTGAGGCCGCTTTGAGAAACTCTCCAATCGCATAATCCGTATAAGCCACACCGCCCTCGCGATCCCTTAAAGCGGGGTTAATCTTACCCTCCGGCCAAGTGTAAGGACGGTGGTTGGAAGTCGTCATCACGAAGTGATGGAATGGCATACCGGCCGCAAAAGCCTTATCCGCCTCGTCCAACGACCAATTGAAAGCGTCTCCATCACACGCACCCCACGCATTCGCAAAGGTCGTCTCCTTACCTGCCGCCAACTGCCGAGGGAGATCCACTATACGGTAGCCGTTAGTGGAGAAGAAATAATTCATGTTATCGAAGAAACCATCACCGCCGTAAATGAAGGCGGTATCGTACCCGCGTTTAGCTAAGACGGACCCTAAAGTAGTAAGGTCTTCGCAACCCTTACGTCGAAGTACAGACTGACCAGGAATAGGTGGAATCGAAAGCGTCAACGCTTCCATGCCGCGCACCGTACGCGTACCACCCGCGTAACAATGACGGAACCAAATCGATTCTTTAGAAATACGGTCCAGGTTAGGCGTCAAATTCTTCCCGGCATAACCTGGCTCACCATAGCAGCCTAAAAACTCTGCGCTTAAACTTTCGACGGTGATTTGAATCACGTTTAACTTCTTCACTGAACCCGAGGGATCAATCGTGCGTGTGATTTCCCCGTCCTTCAGTAATTCAATGTCTTTCCCTTTTAAGCGTTCGCGCAAGTTGGCGATTGCATTGGGGTGCGATGGATAAAACCGACTCCACTCCAGTTGATTAGCCCAAAATGCAGATAAAAAGGCGTACTCACCGTTCTTCGCGATTTCGGTATCGTAGCTATTGGCAAAGCCTGGTTGCACGTCGCCCATGTGACGCATACCTGCAACAACGCGCTCACCCAGACTCGTATCCACGTGTGATGAAACTTTTAAGTCATGACGGCCGACAAAATAAGTGAATGTCAGCAAGACGAACAGCGGCGCATAAAAGCGTTTCTTGATCCGGCGGGAAACATCTTGCTCGAGTCCTTCCATCCATAACTTCACGTAACCCGAACGATACCAAATGTAGTAAAGACCAAAAACGGCCGATGCCACCAAGGTGAAAATCAAGGTGAGGTTATATGACTCACGGATATTCTTAATTACCTCGCTGGTGTAGATGAGGTAGTCGACCGCGATAAAATTAAAGCGGACGCCAAACTCTTCCCAAAATAAAATTTCAGAAATTTTCCAAAAGGTAAAAAGAAAGGCGCCGAAGAACCAAAGCGGTGTCAGCCAATAGCGCGCCTTCTTCCCCGAACTGAACGCGCTGATGAAACCAAAAGGCAGGACGAAGAACCAAGCCATCACGGCATCAAAGAAGAAGCCGACGAAGAGAGTCGAAAAAGTCGCTGGACCCCAGGAAACCACGCCCACCGAGGCCAATAATAGACCCAGCCGCAAGGTGGTACATAAAGCGACATAGGTCAGTGCCAGCAACCAGGTGCCACCTTGTCGTGACTGTATCTTTTTATTCAGCCAATCCTTCATGCCCGCACCATGCTCCGATGTGCCAAAACTTGCGAGTCAATTAACCGCTTTTTCCCTTAGCTAATGGCACCTCATCCACCCCGCAACCGCCATAAGGATGGCAACGCCCCAAGCGCTTCACCGTTAACCAAGAGCCATAAAAGAAGCCAAACCGCTTGTAAGCGACGACCGCATACTCCGAACAGCTTGGCGTGAACCGACAGCCCGAGCCTGGAATAATCGAATGTAACGCTTTGGAAACAAAACGCTGATAAAAATAAATCGGCTGTAAGGCGAGCCACGCCAGCCAACTGGGTCGAGGCTCACTCATGATTGGTCTTTCGCCAAAGCTCCGGCCACTGCGACCGAGAATAAACGCTTCAACGCCGCCAATGGTTTCTTCAAAATACTCGGACGCGCAATTAAAACGACTTCCCAGCCCTTCGGCACGAGCAAGGGATCGGCTCGGAAAATTTCGCGCGCTAAACGCTTCGCTCGATTACGATTCACGGCCAACGGAATGCTCTTCTTCGCAACTACAACCGCAAAGCGAGCCAAACCAGTCGCTGATGCAGACCGGCCAATGTTCAAAAGAAAAGGCCCGCAGTCCAACCGCGAGCCTTCTTGGCGGAGACGCGAGAAATCGGCCGAGGCACGAATTCGACGCTCCCGCGGGAGACGCATAAGCTTACGAGGCGCCTAAGCGCTTGCGACCGATTTTGCGACGGCTAGCCAGCACTTTACGACCACCGGTGGTCTTGGAACGGGCACGGAAACCGCACTTACGAGCACGGGAGATTTTGGATGGGCGATACGTAGGATGCATGGCGTTTAAAGAAATAGCCAAGGGTACCCCGCCATGACTGTCAAGCCCCACACTTCCCGCCTTGGCAGAAGCCAAATCTGTGCAAAGATAGACCTAATGAGTCCAGAGAAAGGCAAGCTCCGCCCCCCTCCCGCCAAGGCCTATCAGAATCAGGAGTTCCTCCTCAGCCCCCAAGCCCGGACCCTGCGCGTGATGGCCGAGCTCACCGAGCCCTATCACCGCTTTAAAAAATTCGGGGTACGCAACACGGTCGTGATGTTTGGCTCCGCCCGCACCCTCCCACTCGAGAAAGCGAAATCACAAATGGCCGACCTACAGGCCGGCATCGCCAAGGGCACCTTCTCGGCCGAAGAGGCCAAGGCCCGCTTACACATCGCAGAAATGAATCTGCGCAGCGCGCCTTACTACGAGGCTTGTCGCGAGCTGGCCTACGAAATGACGAAGTGGTCGATGAGCCTTCCCGAGTGGCAACGGTTTCTAATTTGCTCAGGCGGTGGACCCGGAATCATGGAAGCAGCCAACCGCGGTGCCAAAGAAGCCAACGGTCGCTCCGTCGGACTCGGCATCGGCCTACCCTTCGAACAAGAACATAATATCTACGTCACCCCTGAGTTGGACCTGGAGTTTCACTACTTCTTTGTGCGCAAGTATTGGTTCCTCTATTTAGCAAAAGCACTGGTCGCCTTCCCTGGTGGTTTTGGAACGTTCGATGAGCTCTTCGAAATGTTAACGTTAATCCAAACCGGTAAAACGAAGAAGCACTTCCCAATTTTACTCTACGGCTCAGATTTTTGGAAAAAATTCTTAAACTTCGAAGTCCTCCACGAGTGGGGCATGATTTCCCCCGAAGACCGCGCACTCTACCACCACGTGGACAACGTCCAAGAGGCCCGCGATCACCTCATCAGCATTATCACCGAGAAATACCTCAAGGATGATAACCTTAGCTAATTGATTCACGCCATGAGCACCGAAGCTTTAACCGACTTATTCTATTTTTTCCTTGGACTCGGCGTCGTCTGGGGCTGGCGACGTGAATATAAACGCCGCCAGAAAACGGGTGAAGGTGAATGCTTTTGGCCCGGTACTACAACCACTCCAGTCGGCTCCACCCTCATCATCGTTGCAGGCGTTATCCTTATCACCATTGCCGAAACCTGCGTCGAAAAACGCTTCGGTGTCACCGCCTCCCAATCCCACCTACCAGCAGTTTACTTATTCGCCATGATGGGCGCCGCCATTGTTGAAGAAACCGTCTTTCGTGGCTTCGCCGCTCCCGACCATTTATCAGGCATCAAACTCCTTGCCGTGATTTTAATCGGCTCAGTTATTTTTGCCCTCATCCACGGCTTCGGCGTGAGCGAAACAAAAGGACAAATCAGCACGCTCTTCGCATTCATTATTTCAATCTGGCTCTATTTGGGTCGCTTCAATCCCTTAAATAAAAATCGGTCAATGGCAGCCTCCTACTGGGGTCACATCGTCCGCAACCTAGCAGTCTTTGGCATCAAGTGGGCACAGGGGTTTATTAATTTTAATTAAAATGGGCACACCCCAAATCCTTTCATCCTGGCAAACAGGCGTGGTTACTTATTCGGGCGACGAAACGAATGAGGCAGCCGAAACCTTCGCACAACTATTGCCCGCTGATACCGTGCTCACCCTCGAAGGCGACCTCGGTGCGGGTAAGACGACCTTTGTACGCGGCCTCGCTCGCGGTCTGGGTATCGCCGATGATGTCACGAGTCCCACCTTTGCCCTACTTAATGTTTATCAAGGTACGCGACAGCTCATGCACGTCGATGCGTACCGATTAAATAACCCTACAGACTTTGATGATTTACTGGTTTGGGATATCGCGCGCTCACCCTGGAATGTCGTGATCGAGTGGCCCGAAAAAGTAGCCAGTCGCCTCCCCAAGAAACACTGGAAAATAAAAGCCACCATCCTCGCGGACGGTGGCCATCAGTTTAAACTCTTCGTTTAATAAACTTACTGCTTACCGAAACGCTTACGCTCGTTTTCGGTGAGGTAACGCTTACGCATCCGGATGAAGTTAGGGGTTACTTCCACTAACTCGTCGGACTCGATATACTCTAAGCAATTTTCAAGGGACATCTGGCGCATGGGCTTGATCTTCGCCATATCGTCGGAACCCGAGGCACGCACGTTCGAGAGCTTCTTATTGATCACGAGATTAATCTCGAGGTCATTGTCCTTACAGTGCTCGCCCACAATTTGCCCCATGTAAATTTCATCGGTTGGCTTCACGAAGAAGTCACCACGGTCGTACAAACGGTCGAGTGAGTAAGAGGTGACTTGACCTCCCTCTCCGCCGATCATCACACCCGCAGCGCGACGAGGGGCATCGCCCCGAACTGGCTCATAACCCAATAAATTGTGGTACATGACCGCATCGCCACGTGTGGTGGTGAGCATCAACGTACGCAGACCGAAGAGCGAACGGGAAGGGATTTTGAATTCCATGTGAATCCAGCCACTGGTGCCAGCCTTCGCATCCATCGAGCGCAATTCGCCGCGACGACTTAAAACGAGGGCCATCACATCGCTCTGTGAAGCCTCAGGACAATCCACGGCCAATGTTTCCACTGGCTCGCATTCCTTACCGCCGATTTGCTTCATGATTACCTGCGGTTTACCAACCGAAAGTTCATAACCTTCACGGCGCATGGTTTCAATTAACACGCCTAAGTGCATCAGGCCACGACCGGAAACTTGGAACGCATCGGCTCCAGGTTCGCGCTCCACGCGAAGGGCGACATTCTTTTCTAATTCTTTAATCAGACGCTCACCGACTTGGCGACCGGTGACAAATTTTCCATCGCGACCAGCAAAAGGTGAATCGTTCACACGGAACGCCATCGTCACCGTTGGCTCGTCGACCTTAACCGGAGGCATGGGCTTCGGGTTTTCAATGTCCGCAATCGTCGCACCGATTTCTACGTGCTCTAAACCCACCACGGCACAGATGTCTCCGGCGGTAACTTCTTCGGCCTTCACGCGACCGAGCGCTTCAAAGACTTCGACCTCGAGGGTACGCTGCTTAAATTGTTCACCGGCGCGGTTAATCATCATCACTGGCATACCAGGCTTGATGCTACCGGCAGTCACGCGGCCCACCGCGATTCGACCCACATAATCACTGTATAAAATCGCTGTGACCATGATTTGCAAGGGGTTCGCAAGCGCTTCTTCGCGACTCTTGAAACCGGCTGCCGCGCCACGTGAAGAACCTTCAGCGTAAGGGGCAGGAATATGATCTACAATGGCGTAAAAGAGTTCGAGCAAGTCCTTTGGACGTTTGCCTTCTTCGGTCTTCGCACGGTCAACCGTGGCCCAACCATCGCGACCCGATGCGTACACAACTGGGAAGTCGAGGGCCGACTCGGGAGCGTCAAGCGCGACGAGTAAGTCGAAAATTTCATTCACCACTGCGTCCGGACGCGCCGAGGATTTATCAATTTTGTTCACCACCACGATCGGCTTCAAACCGAGGGCCAAGGCCTTCGAGAGTACGAAGCGGGTTTGCGGCATGGGGCCTTCAAAAGAGTCAACGACGAGCAAGCAACCGTCGGCCATATTCAATACGCGTTCCACTTCGCCACCGAAGTCGGCGTGGCCTGGCGTATCGATGAGGTTAATTTTATATTCGTCCTTATTACGAGGATCGGTCCAGCGAATGGAGCAATTCTTAGCGGTGATGGTAATACCGCGTTCACGCTCGAGGTCGCCCGAGTCCATGATGAGTCCGTGCTGACCGCCAGCGAGCTTGTCGAGGTCTTCGGCACGGAACATGCCAGACTGATAAAGAAGGCGGTCGGTTAAGGTCGTTTTGCCATGGTCGACGTGGGCAATGACTGCGATGTTACGTAATTTCATCTGTAAATGCCTTACGCATAGGAAAAAGGGCTTCCCTGCAAGGGGAATAAGTCAGAATGGCCACTTCTTCACACGTCCCCCACCCCGAGCCCTGTTTTACGAGGCCAAACCGTCCCGCACCAACACGGCTTCGGGGTCCAAATCCCGACCCATAAAATCGTGAAAGAGCTTCTCGGCTGGCGCCGAGTTGCCCTTAGCCAAAACCTTATCCCGCAGCTCGCGACCAACCTGAGCGTTTAGGACTCCCTCTTTAAGGAAACGGGTAAAGGCGTCGGCCTCCAAGGCTTCGGCCCACTTATAAGAATAATAGCCAGCGGCGTAGCCCGTGGCATCGCCAAAGAGGTGCGTGAACCGTCGTGCCAGCGCAGGCAACCTCCGCGTCGTCCGCGGCTGCCACGAACCTAACTCATCATTCCAATGTGCATCCAGATCCGCCCCTTTTAATTCCTTGGCACGCAAATGTAGGTCAAGATCGAGCTTCGAGAAACATAATTGACGCATGCAAGTCGTCGCGGCCCGGAAATTCGCCGCGGCATCAAGCTTGTGCAATAACTCCGAGGGCAAGGGTTCGCCTGTTTGGTGGTGACGGGCAAACAGCGCCAGCGATTCCTCTTCCCAGCACCAGTTCTCTAAAATTTGCGAAGGGAGTTCCACGAAATCCCATGCCACGCGCACACCAGAGAGCGATTCGATTTCGACTTCAGATAAAAGGTGGTGCAGCAAGTGACCGAATTCATGGAACACGGTGGTGACTTCATCATGCGTCAACAGGGCCTGTTGATCATTCACCGGCGGGGTAAAATTCCCGCACATCAAACCAAGGTGCGGCGCAAAAGTTCCATCGGGACGGGGTCCGCCCGTGCGGAAGAAATTCATCCAGGCCCCGCCGCGCTTTGATTCACGTGGGAACCAATCGGTGTAGAATGAGCCCAAATGACGGGGCCCATCGTACACTTCGTAAAAACGAACCTGTGGGTGCCAGACCGAAACCGGCTCAGCTTCAACGCGTGGTTCCGCCGCGCGTTGCACGATCTTCTTTCCTGCTGCATCGACCGTGAAAGTATCACGCGCTTTAACCTGAATGCTAAATAAATTACCAAAGAGTTTAAACATTCCCGCAATCACGCCATCTACAGGAAACCAGGGGCGCAAGGCTTCATCGTCAAACCCATGCATCTCGCGCCTCATTTTTTCGGAATAGAAACCAAATTCCCATGGATGCAATACGCGCACCGCATCCTTCTCGCATTTGGCGCGATAGGCTTCGAGCTCGTCCACTTCGACTAAGAACTTCGGACGAATCCGTTTCGCCATGTCTTCAATGAAGCGCAATGCATTCGCACCTGATTGCGCCATACGGCGAGCCGTAGTGAAATCGGCAAAGTGTTTCTTGCCCAACAACTGGGCCTTTTCATCACGCAGCGCTAAAATTTCGGCGACTAGTAAAGTGTTGTCCCACTTACCCTTCAAACCCACCTGCGTCAGGGCCTCCCAACATTGCTGGCGTAAAGTGGCGTCTTCGCCGTATTGGAGAACGGGGAAAATTGAAGGCTGCTGTAAAGTGATTCTCCAGGCCTCTGGTCGCTCCTTCGCGGTGGCCGATTGTTTGGCCGCCGCCAACGCACTCGCCGGCAGGCCTGCTAAGCGTTTTTCATCTGTAATATAAAAGTCCCAATCATTGGTGGAATCCAAAACGTTTTCCGAATACTTCTGCGTCTTCTCGGCTAAAAGCGCATTCACTTCGGTGAGACGGGCTTTTTGCTCTACCGCTAAATCGGCCCCATTCTCTTCGAAGTCGAGCAGTGTTTCTTTTAGGAAACGTTGGCGTATGCCAGTTAATGCCTTGGCTTCAGCCGTTGCCGCAAACGCTTTAAAAATTTTCCAAATCTCGGGATCTAAAGTCAGCGCCGTGTAGAACGCCGTCACTTCGGGCAACAAAGCATTGTACGCTTTGCGCAGCTCGGGGGAGTTCATCACTGAATCTAAGTGACTCACTAGGCCCCAGGCACGTGAAAGGTCCCGCGTGGTATTCTCAAAACCCAACATCACCGAAGCGTAATTTAATTCGCCTGACTTAAGGGCTTTGAATCCTTCAATATTTTCTTGGGCTGTTTTTAATGCGGCTCGAATGTCGGATTCCACGGCATCCACCCGGAGCTGACTCCAATCAAAGAGAAAATCGTTTTTGAGAAATGGGTGCACCACCGCACAGTGCCCGAATTAAGCCAGATTTCAAGGGCTCACCTCGAACTTTTGTTCACGGTCAGGCTTGCGGAAACCTGCGACTAGGCAAAGGTGAATGCCTATGAGTATGGTTGAGGCTATTCCCGTTACCGCCATCGAAGTCATTCCGACCAAGGGAGGGACTGCAGTTTTCTTAGTAACGGCCGTAAAGACGATCGTCATCCAGGTCGACGCCATGATTGGCGAGGTCCTCCAAGCCGCCCAGAACGATAAACAGCCCGAACGTCCGCAGTCACACGACCTCATGCTGCAACTGATTCTCGGACTCGATGCGACCATCGCACAAGTCGCCATCGTTGAAGTTAAAGACGGCGTCTTCTTTGCCCGCGTTATTCTCAAACAAGACGGACCTGTCGCCCGCAAGGTCGCAGAAGTCGACGCCCGCCCGAGTGACGCTTTAATTTTAGCAATTAAAGCAAAGCGACCCGTCTACATCCTCCGCGCCGTTATCGAGATTTGCGAAGACATGGCGGAGACACTGGCCCGGCTCCGCAAGCAACCGTGAGCACCACCCTGCCCACGTCCATCATCACCGGAACGCGGCCCTCGGTGCTCGCACCGATGCAAGATGTGACCACGACTGGATTCATGCGTGTCATCGGTCGACGTGGAGCACCCGATTGGTTCGTCACTGAATATTTTCGCGTGCATGAAACTTCGACGCTCGAGAAACACATTGTCGATTCAATCGTGAATCATGGCACGGGCCGACCCGTGTTTGCTCAAATCATTGGCGAAGACACGCCACACATCATTCGCACCATCCATCTACTCAAAGCCCTACCGGTTGCGGGCATTGATTTAAACATGGGCTGCCCGGCGCCCAAAGTTTACCGCAAAAACGTGGGCGGAGGCCTGCTGCGCGACCCTGCAAAGATTGATGAAATCCTGCATGCCATGCGTCAGGAAATCGACGGACTCTTCACCGTCAAGATGCGCATCGGTTTCGATGGTATGGAAAACTTTGACCGCATTTTAGAACTCATCGCGAAACACAAAGTGGATTTACTCACCGTGCACGGTCGCACCGTGAAAGGACTTTACTGGTCGGAGGTGGATTATACCGCCATTGCCCATGCCGTAAAATCTGTCCCCTGCCCGGTCATCGCCAATGGCGATGTCGTCTCAGCTACCAAAGCATCGGACTTAATTACCAAGACCGGGGCTCTGGGTATGATGATGGGTCGTCATGCCATTCGCAATCCGTGGATCTTCCGTCAATGGCGCGAGGCTCAACAAAACCTACCGAGATTTCAACCGACCTTGAACGATGTGCGCATCTACATTCAAGAACTGGCTGATGAATGTTGTGGTGCCGCTAAGGCGACCGAAAAACAGGCGGGGCGATTAAAGAAGTTTTTGAATTTCATCGGACTCGCTATCGATGCGGACGGAAAATTCCTCCACGACATGCGCCGCACTGAAACGTTGGCCGACCTTTTAAAGTGCTGCGATGCGCACCTGGTCGGTACGCGGGCCGCTGAAGCCTACCCCGAGGAACCCTACCGTGGGCTCATCGCCCGCCCCACCCGTGAAACCCAGCAAACCTGCGAGTTGTAAGCATTCACCCACCTCACTTGACTCCGCCTCCAGTCTGACAAAATTGATACTATGATTCACCTCACCGAAGCCGCTGCCGTCCAAGTTAAGTCCTTGCACGCCCAGCAAGCCAATCCGGCCTCCACCCTTCGCGTGCTTGTCGAGACCGGCGGTTGCTCAGGTTTTGAATACGGTATGTCTTTTGATATGGGCAAAGACGGTGACCTCGAATTCGAAAGCCAAGGTATCAAAATTCTCATCGACCCCACCAGTCACACTTACCTCGACGGTTCGACTGTGCATTTTGATGACGGACTTCACGGCAAAGGCTTTGAAGTTCGCAACCCGAACGCCGCCAGCACTTGCGGCTGTGGTAAGTCATTTAATTAATGTTATTCAGTCGGCGCATCGCCTGGGCCATCCTCGCCCTCGCTCCGCTCACAACTTTTTCCGCCGAACCCATGCCTGCACCTTCTAAAGTCTTAGTCACACTCGAAACCACACCCGGACAAATCGGGACACCGCAGTCGGTTGATAAAATTGTGAAGTCCGACGCAGCTTGGGCTAAGCAACTCACGCCCGAACAATATCAAATCGCCCGCGGCAAAGGGACTGAACGCCCTTTCTGCGGCACGCTCTTGGATAATAAGAAGCACGGCGTTTATTACTGTGTTTGCTGTGACCTTCCGCTTTTTACTTCCGACGCTAAATTCAATTCCGGCACTGGCTGGCCCAGTTTCTTTCGTCCGATTTCACCGCAAAATGTCGCGACCCTTGCGGACGATAGTCACGGCTGGATTCGCACCGAAATCCTTTGTGCACGTTGCGATGGGCACCTCGGGCACGTGTTTGAAGACGGACCCAAGCCCACGGGACTTCGTTACTGCCTCAACTCTGAGTCGCTGACCTTCCGCGAAGTGCCTGCGGAAAAGAAATAATTAGCGCTTCGACTTTTTCTTGGTCGCTTTCGTCAACTTAGCTTTAGGACGAACGACTTTCTTAGCAGCAGAGTTAGCTTTCTTAGAAATAAGTTTCTTAGGTGCCGACTTCTTAGCCTTAAGCTTCTTGGCGGCAGGTTTCTTTTTAACCACCGCACGGACAACTTTCTTCTTCTTAGGCTCAGTGATGGCGGCCAATACGGGCGGCTTCGGACGATCGGCAGGCGAACCTTTCACGGCCTTCCAAAGTTTGGCCAAGAATTCATCCACACCTTCGCGCGTGTAGCAAGAAATCGGAATGACCATGTCCTTCACCTTTTGCTTAAAGAGAATCAAGTTCTCCGCGGCCTTAGGTAGGTCCATCTTATTGGCCACAATGATACGTGGCTTGGTCGCCAGAACAGGAGAATACAGGCGTAATTCACGTTCTAAAATGCGGTGATCATCCCAGGGCTTACGATTCTCGCTGCCCGCCATATCGATAATAAACACCAGCAAGGTACAGCGTTCGATGTGACGGAGGAATTGGTGACCCAGGCCACGGTTTTCGTGCGCACCTTCAATTAGACCAGGGATATCGGCCATGAAAATTCGGCCGTGTGTTTCGGGGTACTCAATCACACCGACATTTACGTGCAACGTGGTGAAAGGATACGGCGCCATCTTAGGACGGGCCGCGGTAAGCATATTGGTCAGCGAAGATTTACCGGCGTTCGGGTAGCCGACCAAACCAATATCGGCGATCGTCTTAAGAACGAAACGGTAGGTGCCGGTTTCGCCTGGATAACCAGGAGTCGTCCGACGTGGCGCTTGATTCACCGAACTTTTAAAATTCATATTGCCGAGGCCGCCTTTGCCGCCGGCTAAAAGGATAACACTTTCGCCGTGCTCGGTGAGCTCAGCGAGTAAACGTCCGCTGACGTCATCCACCACCTGCGTGCCAGGAGGTACGGGTAAAATTAAGTCTTCACCGTTAGGGCCTGCACACTGACGGCCCATACCTGGCGTG
>Ga0214919_10009992_pt1 | contig 12120 bp, 18 predicted proteins | sample LL1503_MetaG_FD_177994 | JGI IMG/M metagenome (GOLD analysis project Ga0214919, IMG submission 177994) | Freshwater microbial communities from Lake Lanier, Atlanta, Georgia, United States - LL-1503 | ecosystem: Environmental > Aquatic > Freshwater > Lake | place: USA: Georgia | collected...
TTTGGTCAAATCTATTCGTGTAGTTGATAAATAACCTTTATCTCTGAGAGTGTCGCCTGGGGCTAACTGCGCTAAAACAAAATTATCTACGACTCGAAATAAAGTTTTATCCCCAAACATATCTGGAGCCTTATCAATCAAAGAATCTAACCCATCAACCTTTTCTTGAAGAAATTTTATTTCATAAGAACCTTCAAAACCTCTGGGGTTGCGAAGAAACGCGTTTATATTTTTATACCCCTCTTGAGAATAACTATCAATAGCATCATGCTCAAAGGTTTCAACTCCAACGATTTTGCCGTCTTTGTCTACTCCATAGCGCTCGCTATAAACCATTAGCGCTGGGTCATATTCAGATTCTTCATCGAATGTGCCTAGGGTTAGTAAATCTGGATAGTTCTCACTTAAAGCCCAGTTGCCGTGGGTTGATTGGTCGTGCGTACCGTGCTTGATAACATCTTCATCATCTCTAATAAATGGGATGTTGTTAAATAGTTCATGGAAAGTCATGCCTAAGTCAGCGCCCTTTTTAACTACATGAGGCTCAACTAATTTCACTTCAATAACCGTAAATGTTGTAGGCTCTTTGCGTATCCAAGAATTAACTGTGATGTCTCGACCATCTTTGACTCCACTTGGCTGACGGTCATTTGTATACTTTAGCGTAGAAGTTTCAATTTTAGAAAAATCTCCAGTATTGGCTCCATCTCTAATAATTTCATAGCGCACTTTAGCCGCTGGGTCATTACTATCCTTTCTGTCCCAACTTAGGTCCTTTGGGTCTTGGAATCTGTACCCAGTAACTAAATCCTCGCCAGGTCTGCTGAGTTCAAAAGTTCTTGCGTGGACAGCGCCTCTTGACCAATAAGGAATAGTTATTTCTGATTTACCTACAACTTGAAATTTGCCGCTAGTAATAGTCTCAAAATCTGATGGGTAAAAACTTTTTTCACGATTGACCGAGACGCCTTTTGCGCCTTCTTGAATTTTTAGAATCACTTTAGTATCAGTTGGGGTGTATGACCTATCTGCGGCATACCATTGAGCGACGCCTAAAGAACGAGTAGTTGAAACTAACGGCATATCAATTGTGTCGCCTTCTTTAAGATTGGTGAACTGCTCAAGCAATGCTTTTGACTCTGCATCACTCCCTGTCATACCTCTATACAAAGTTGGTTGCGGACGACCATTAGCAATTGCCGTTAAAACTGCCTCAGTTTGATTTCTTACTGCGCTTGTCGAGGAGGCACCAAAACCGCGTCCAGTTAAATAATTCTCAGAACCACCGACATCTTTACTACTTTTAGGAACTGGCAAACCAAGCATCTCGCCCGCGTATTGACGGTATAAATCTACAAACGGGTCGCCATCAACACCGTGTTCCCAGTTTTCCCAAAATTTATCGGTGGTTCCAGTTGCATTGCGAGGGCTTTCTGGAACAGGGTCTTTCGGATTCCAAGTTTCTAATTCTGATGAAATACCATTAGCCCAACTGCCGTGAGTTGATTGGTCATGCTGTCCATCAAGATGTTTAAGAACTGGTTTTAATCCAGGCGCAAATCTGATTACTTGGACGCTCATCGGGTTCCTCTATCGGGAGGAAGAATAATCATTGTGCAACGGCAATTAGGATGAGCAACTGGTCTTTCCATACCGTTAGAAAATATCCCGTTCCAAGGAACAATTTCGCCATCCAACTCAAGGCAAATAGGACAGGTGCGTTCATCTCTAGCAATAATCCATTGCTTTTGGGATTCTGGGTCTACATAGCCCGCTTCAGAGGCTTGTTTCCACCCTTCGTAGCGACCTTCGTTCTGGGCAATTTGAATCTCCGTGCGGGCGATAGTTGTTGCTCTGGATTGTTTTAATCTATCTGAATACTCCGTAGCGCGGGCGCGAGCGCGAACCTTTGCTTCGCCTTCTTTGAATCCTGACTTAATAAGTCGGGCTAATTCGGCTTTCTCAAATTTAACAACTGCATCGGCATACTGTGGGTGTAGTCCAATAATATTTTTGATGCGTGATGCGGTAGTCAATACATCAATTTGGTCGGTGAACGCCTCTGTAATGATTCTGTTAATTGAGATTCTTGTTAGTTCATCAATGCTTGTAATCAACTGACCAGCACGATTGGAAGCAAATTTAAGTGAATTAGGATTTGTTTTATCAAAAGACATGCTTAGTTTTACATTAGGTCTAATCGGTCTAGCCCATGCGGGGATGTTAGAAAAATCCATGTTAGCCATTTCGCCAACATTAAGAATTTTTACTGGCTTTGGTGTAAACCCAGGAAATGCAAGGGCTGGGGCAATCTTTGATATTTGAGAGATTGCTTGTGTTCCGCCTATATCAACTGAATCTAAAAGAGCCTTTTGAATTGATGTTGAATCACCAGCGATTGTGATGTTGTTAAGTAGGCGCGACAAAGTATCGGCATCTAATCCTTGAATTATTTTTGCTAACTCTTGAACAGAAATCTTATCCGTCGCACGACGGATAGCATCATAGAGAACTTTAGCGAGAGCCTGTTCTTCTGTTGTTAGCGGTATACGGCGTTTTTTATTGCCGCCAAATGAGAACGCCACGGTTTAATCCGTATCGCCATCAAGCGGTTCCGTTCCTGCGACTGGCTTTACTTGGTCAGCGACAGGTGGCTCCGTTACTCCTTCTTGTGCTGGAGGTTGTGTCCCAGTTTCACCAGCAACAGGTGGCATACCAAATGAAGAACCATCGTGTTCTGCAACTGGTAAACCAGCCAAGTCACGAAGATAGGTTTCAAGGTTTGCATCTGGAACCAGAACACCAGCCTGAGCCAATTTAGTTACGAAGTCTGAGATTTCAGTCAAATCAACATGGCTTACTGAGCCGTAAACAAGTTGCGGACAGCGTGAAGAATCCATGCCATTAAACTTCATAAGGCGCGGAATAGCGTACTGATTCATTACTTCTGAAATATTTTTAGCAATGGAATCAACTGCCATCGACCATAAATCCATCTTGGTAGAGCCAAGGGCATAGGAGCCAACTCGGTCAGAGCCAAGAAGAATAAAATCTGAAAGGATAGACATTGACATTCTTTGGTCGTAGCGTTGAACGATTTTATCTGTATCAAACTGGCGTGAGCCACCAGATGAAAGCAAAACTAAATCGAACTGCTTATGCCCATTTTCGTCGTAGAGTGTTGGGAATACAACGCCTTCTTGCTCATTGCGCTTGATAGATGTAACAATGTTTTGAACTGTTGCAAGAACCGCCGCTTGCTCGGTGCTTGCAGATGATGAAAGATACTCGGGTGGCACATAGGCAACGGGTAATCCTGCTAAATCGCGCTCAATACCTACTGCTTCAATTTCTTCAATGCGGCGTTTGAAAAACCAAGGGCGATAGGCATTACGGAGAATAGAACGACCCTCTGGGTTATTCTTTTGTGAGGTTGTGCGGAACAGTAAAGCCTTTTCAATTGGAATTATATGTAAACCGCCCGATGAAGGGTCAATCTGTTCCATGGCTTTAATTCCGCCATTCTCATCTATCTGCCAACGGAATAAAGTTTCTTGTGAACGGATAGGCATTTTGCGCCAACCGATTTTTCCATCGTTAAATTTTGAGCGCTTGGACGGGTCTTTTTGGTCTGGACCAGAACGAGTCTTGTAAACAATTTCGTGATATGAATATCCAAAGATAAGCATTGAGAGCATTTGTGAAAGGGTTGAATCCCACGAATCGGACATATCGTTAATACATGATTCTACAAATGTAGCAACTTCTTTATCTTTAGGGTTTACATCTCCATCTTCAGAATTATCTGAGAATGGGTCTACACGCCACTCTAGGCGAGTAATAACTTTCTCAATTGCATAAAGCATTGACCCGATTGTTGGGTCGTTATCTGACATCTCTCTATAAACTCTTGCTCCGCGAGTACCGCGAAGGTTAGTGAGGAATTCCTCGTAGACAGTTCCACCCGAACGGCGTAATCCCGTAGAGCCGAGTTCTTGTAAATCTGGCTTTTCTGCCATTGTTTCCCTCTACTCTTTAGTGGCTAATCCGACAACAATTTTAATTGCCTGTTCATCGTTAAAACCTGCTCTTACCAGTTCAGAGAATAACTCATGCGTCTGGATAGCAAATCCACTTAAAACAGACACGACTCCATTCGGCGACGCCAAAAAGTCATAATCCATCCAATGATTTTACCATTAGAGAATTTTGTCGTTTTATTCTCCGTCTAAGACAAATTCAAAAGAATTTAATCGCTTACTCATCAAGTCTACTGCTGACTTGCAAGCCAAACTTCTGTCCCCTACTTGAGCAAACAAACGGTTTTCAAGTTCTCCGCCAATTGCATCAAAGCGTCGGAAGAAGATATGAAAAGGTAATGCCTCATTTCGGATATTCAACTCAATTTCAACATACTCACGAAGAGCAATTTCATTTGAGATAAACGGTTTACCGTCTTGCGATACAACAACTTTAGCGCCAGGAATGGCGTCTATGAAGTAATCAGTCCAAGCCATGATTTTCCCCTTTCAAGAGAAAATTTCTAACCCCTATCATACTATACAAAGGTTAGAAAGGCGCAACATCCGAGCCGAATGGGGCGCTCCACGGGTCATTGGCTGGAGGCGGGTTAAATGAGCCGTCAGAGCGATGCACAACGCTTGCTGTGGCTGTATGGCGCTTTAGGTCGATTCCCACATTCCAAGCGGTGACAGCAATCTTTGAGCGCTTAGCCCCCGTTGCTTTGTCATCCCAATTCTCTTGAACTGCGGTGCCTACGACAATTACAGACATTCCCTTTTGAACTGAATCGGCTACATTCTCTGCGGTCTTACCCCAACATTTAATATCCCAAAATGTTGTATCGGTGTTATCCCATGAGCCGTCGGCTTGTTTTACTGATTTAGATGATACGACTGTAAAAGTCGCAATTGATTTCCCGCTTGCGATTACACGCAACTCTGGGTCTGCTACTACATTTCCCGTGATAGTTAATTGAGTCATTTGTCATTTTCCTTCGTTTATAGGTATCGGGATGATATTTAGTTGTGTTCTTATTGCTGACCTTTCCCTAGGGGTTGTCCCTCCCCAGATTCCGTCTACTGAATAATGTAGCGCGTAGGTCAGACATTCTTTTTGCCAGATGCACGATTTACATAGTGCCTTTACTTTTTTATTTTCATCAGTCACTTTATGGTGTTCTGGAAAATAAAAGTCCGTTTCAATCCCCCAACAAGTCGCCCCCTCGAACTGCCAAGGTTTCAACATTAAATAATTCCTCCCTCTCATCTGCAACAACTAAACGAAAAGGGGAATTTTCATCAAGTCTAGCCAAAAGTTTTCCGTTACGCCATACTTTTCCAGCGGAAATTCCATCGTAGTGACTTTGACGGGGTTTTACTAACTCGTCGCAATTTTCCCAAAACGGACACCGTTGGCAATAAGCCAATCCTGGTTGCGCTAAATCTAATTGATACTGGTCAAATAACCAAGGGTCAGCATCGCGGCACGGCGCTTCTCGTACAAAATCTAATAAACCCATGTAAGAATTCTAAAGGTCTAAATCTTTTTTTAGCGGTATTGCATATCTCTCGCGTGTCGGGTCGCCGAAGCGTTCTTCCAATACTTTTTTTAGAAGTTCTAATCTTTCTTTATCAACTGGTTCTTCATTTTCCTGATTGTGGTCCAAAAATTTCGTCCTCCTCCCATGATTTTAGTGCGTGGTGAACTAAACCAAGATGACGCCAATCTGGATTCTGGTCATCTGCCAGAGTCAAAGTCCAATAATCTTTATCCCCGCCGCCAGTCCATTCCGATACTAAAACCCAGCCCGTACATATCGCTGGTTCAAGAAAGGCGACGCGCCCGATTTCGGCGAGCGCGTCGTCTATTGCTGAAGGTCTTTTTTGTTCTTCATCCATGTTCGAATACTAATACCAAAAATTTCTATGCCAGAAGGCATTTGCATTACAAGGCGTGTCGTATCTTGCTTGGATGTATTCATAGCCTCTTGAGATTTGATACTCAACGGTGCTATCAGGGTCAAGCCCTAAAATCTGCGGGATTCCTCCAGCATGTTTTTTTTCTCCATCTTGATATACAACTGTTTTATTGTAAGCGCTTGGACGCCAATTGGACTCTCCCATCCAAAGGTCTATAAGACAAGCCCATTGCTTAGGCGTATCCCACCCATATTTATCTAGTTGTGTTTTGGCGTATACCTGAGCGCCCTCGGGAGTTCTTTCAACCAAAACTGGTTTAGGAATCTCTATTTCAACCGCTGATGCCGATGGGTCTTTTGGCATCTGTAACGGATTAGTGGTAATCAAAAGAGCGCTGATTACTGCGACATGAATTGGTTTTAGATTAAATCTTTCATAGAATCGCATAATCCTCCATTGTTCGGAGTGAACATTTATCCGTTACTGGATGTAACGCTTTAATGTTGTCAATATCTGATTGACTTCACTTTTGGAAGTAGGTGTTTGCGAACCTTGAATAACGGTAGCAGATGATGGTGACAAATCAAAGTATTTTCAACCCTAGTTAGGGCGTTCGGTGGAGGCGCAACACATCACGCCTAGTGAGAGAGGACGGACAGCGCAACGGCGCAATCAACTCCACCGAACCTTGGGTACCCAGAAATAAAGAGTACACCAGATATAGAAATCACCCGCCAGCGAAAGGTGGACTGGCGGGTGAAGTTTTTCTATTTAGTCAATACGAGCATCAACATAAGCATTGACGCCGTACTTTTTAAGAACATCCACCGCTCCTCTAGCCGCGGCAACGGCTCGTTCGTAACTTTGGTCACGACGGATGCTTGGCGCTAGTTGCCATGAACTGAAGGAATATCCTCCGCCATAGTGAGCGCTACCAATCTTGCGCTTTTTTAACTCAGCAACAATGCTTCCTCGCGCTGGTTTGATGACCACGGAAGCGAATCCGCAAACGCCGCCTTCTATGTAATAAGTTGGCTTTGATTCGTCAATTTCATTTCCGAAGAAAGTTGTTGGAGTACCGACAACCATTGGTGTTGGTCGGCAAGCCTTTACTGCTTGTTCTGCTGATTCAGATGCTTCAACAAGAATGTCGTAAGCGCTCTTAATTTTTTCTGCTGTTTGTGTCATTTAGTATTCCTCCTTTTTGATTTTGCCAACAAACTTAATTTCTTGAATATAAGCCCTGTTGTAAGCCAAGTAGTTTTCAATTTCACCAATTGTCTCGAACTCAACTTCTACTTTGTTGATTTCGCCCCTGCTCCATTGGTTTTCAATTTTGACGACTGCTTTTATCATCTTGAACCTCTCTCTCGATGTATAACCAGTATATCTTACTTGGGTTTAATATTCAAATCTTGTTGAGCGCGTCGTTTATCGGCTTCCTCGGACAGTAGGCGCTCGCGCTCGCGGGCGCGTATGCGGGCTAGGGAGGCTTCAGGGAGCCTTGGGAGCGATTTATCCCTCATCCACGATAGAAGTATCAACCGAACCACTTACCGCTCTCTATTGACCCCACAACCCCGAATACGAGGAAGATAAGGGCAAACAGACCAAAAGCATCTATCCACTCTGAGACTTTGTAGCCCCGCGCTGTGACGCGACCACCGTTCTTTGATAGGTATTTAGCCAACATATTTTCTCTCCTTATTTCGGACTATTCCCAATGCAACGAGTGAGGCATCTGCCTCACACCGAAAGCAATACGGTTTATTTTTTACAAAACTGATTCGGAACTCCGAACCACAGGTATAACATTTCATTCCTTTACCTCGCATATCACTTCAGATTCACCGCGACTTAATAAGACCGCAATGATGTCCGACTTTGGAATTTCTCTCTCTAAGATAATTCCTCCCTTGCCAAATCTATTGGCAAAGAATTCTGCTTTGGTTTTGTTTAGTGTCCATGAAAGTCCATCTTCATTAACGCCCTTAACGCATCCACGGTAAATAGTAACCAACTCTGGTAGAGAATTCAACAACTGAAACTCAGATTCATCCATCAAATAATGACGGCTTGAACGGGTTGATGAAAGCAACTCTTTCCATTCTTCATGGTTCTGCCATTGGTTTTCTGTATCAACCCAGATGTCAGCAAGCAATTTCCAATAAGCGGTATCTGATAGGAGATGCTCGATTTCTTGAAACGCCTCAATTCGATATGGGCGTTCATGGAGCCAAACAAAAGAATCGTACTTTTTGTTTTCAAGCGCTTTTTTTACATCGCCTACTTTTTGTAAATAATAAGCATTAGCCCAGCCGTTGCCCGTCATAGCGATTTGATACACAAGCGGGTGACGAAGTTGTTTCCCTAAAGGTCCGTCTGAAACATAAGGAACTAAATCAGGATGCAAGTCCTCATTTGACCCCATGATTTTTGCGAACTCTAGCAATTGAGTATCAATGTTGCTCATCAGTAGCCTCTTTTCTCATACTTCTTGATGAGGATTGCTTCTTGCGCCTCGTAAGTAATGTCATGCTTTTGAGCCAAGTTGAAACAAATCAACTGAGCAATCTCTCCAGCAAAAGCCCTACGGTCTTTTTGATGCTGGATGCTTTCCTCTGTGTGTGGCTTGCCATCGTAATATTCTGTAACGATTTCGCGTTGAGAATCTGCGTACTGGCTGTACCACTCTGTAATCGCTGAACGCTCTGTCTTGATTTCTCTTGTCCATTTGCCTTCTTTGTAAGTTAAAGGCTGACCTGATGCTGTTGGAGCATTAGCCTTTTCCTTAGCGATGCGCTCCGCCTTCTTTGCTTCACGCTCTGCCTTTGCTTGAGCCTTGGCAATCTTGTCGGCTGTCACGATTCGTGATGGGCGATTCAAAGTTTCTGCTGGAGCAGATGGATAACAAACTGTGCAAGCATCCTGACCAGCATCATCAACGATTGTTGCTTCATCGTCATTGCTGTACTGAATCAACCATTGGTAACGAGTGGTTGGGAAGCAAGTTGAGCAATGCAATGAACTGTGAACATGACCGTTGTTATTGACTACCAAGAAAGCGCGTGTCCAAGGGTCTTGGTCATAAATTGCATCCAAATCAAGAATTTGAGTTCCGACCTTGAAAAGTTGGTCTTTCAAGATATAAAGTTTTCCCTCATACTTTGCAATGTCGCCAATACGAGTTGGGTAATGCTTTTGGTAAAACTTCAAATCTTCTTTTGCGCCCTCAATCTTGCTAATGATTGTCCAACGCTGATTGTGCAACTCAGATAGTTCTGTATCTATCTTGACTGCGAACTCTTTTGTAACCATTTTTATCCTCTCTCTCATTTCTAAGTTTACCCTACTGGGGTTAGATATGCAAACTCATGCCAGCCCTGAATCCTCGGCGTGTCTAGGCTCGGCTGGCGCCTGAGCCTGAATCCTCGATTTGTTTATCCAACCCCCGTAGTGTATAATAGATAATGAGAGGGGGCAGATATGAGAATCGTCATCTGTTCAGTATGTGAGAAGGAATGGCAACTTCGAAGCGGAATGGCTTTTGAAAGCCTAGGTCGCCATAACAAGCAAGAACATAAAAAGTCTGAGGTCGCTGAGGCGGCATAAGGAGAGGCAACTTATATGGTGAAAGAAGTTAGAGACAACCAAAAAAGCCGTCACTATGAGGCTGAGCGTTTTCTGTACGATGCAGGAAAGACCGTCATAAAGACTGGTAGCAAAAACTTTCCAGAAATTAAATTTAATCTTACAAAACAAAGTTCTATACACGATTGTCAAAGTTACCTAGATGTCATCTGCCACCAATTTTGGTTCAGGCAGAGATTTGGCGAACGCAAGATTTATATTGAATCAGGTCGCGGCGGCGGCAAAGCCTTTGGGGGTCGTCGAATCACACTTGGCACTTGGGCGAGGAATGAAGCCATCATCTTGCATGAGTTGGCTCATTGCTTGGCGCCCTACAAAACAAAACACGGTCCTGAGTTTGCTGGCATTTTTTTGTTTTTGGTCAAGAACGCTTTTGGCGCCGAGATTGCCACCCAACTTCGAGAGTCCTACAAAACTAATCGGGTGAAATACAACAACAAAGCAATACCGCCAATTGATAAATCTTGTTTAACTCAACTTCAAAAGTCAAGGCTTGCTTCAAAGAATAATCGACTTGAGCGCCAACAGAAAAAACAACTTTCCCAAAAGCCAATACTTTTAGAAGAGCAGGAGCATCTGATTAGGTTGCTCACCCGAGCCATCAACTCAGGTCAGTTTGGGGAGCCAAGGAGCAAGACCCGAGCGAGCGCTCAAAAAGTTATACGGGATGTTAAAAAATTATCCGAGAAAAAGGTTTCCGCTAGACTTGTTGCATGAAAAAGTTTCAAGACATTATGACCCGAATGGTCGCCGTCTTTACGGTTGGCGCCCTCGGGACATTGGGCGCTGGAGCAATTGTTGGTATTGACACGACCATTGCTCTCAGCATGGCTGGACTTCTAGCCGTTGCATCAGTAGCGGAAAGATTAGCCCGCGAATATCTCGATGACGGGAAACTAACCCTTGATGAAATTAACGGAGCCTTTAGTCCGTTTGCTAAATCAGAGGAACAGCCCCCAGTAGAAAAACCAGAAAAGAAAAAGTAATTACTCTTTGTTTTTTGGGTTGCGTAAACGAAAAGTTGTAATCCATAAAAATATTGAAATTAAGATTGCATAGCCAACAACTGTTTTTGCGCTACCAGTTAAAACTAACCAAGCCGAGAACAATCCAACGAATGTCCAGATTTGATTTGCTAAGTCCGATAATAAATGTTTCATTTTAATCTCCTTGTGTTAGATGAAATTATGCCAGCAACGATTGTTGCCGCAAGAATCTTCTTTGCTTTCTTTCGTGTAATCGGTGACATATCGGCACCAACATTGGCAATCGCTACATAAGCATCCGCTATTGCTTGTACTGTTTCCCCAACCCCAGGAATATCAATATTGATTTCGATTGGTTCAACTGGCACGGCAATATCAGGTGAGTTAAAAGTCACGCCTCCCGCTTGACCAATAAATGTATCTTCCGTTGTGATTGCATCAGGCGGAATCGGGTCGCCCGAGCCTGGTTCTGGAGCAGGTGGAGTTAGGTGTCCGTCCTCGCCGACGACTTGTGGTTGTGATTGAGTACCAAAGAATTCGATACCGCCGTTTTCCACGCCCGCAACATCTTTTTGAATATGGGCTACTAAAACTTCTGGAGGTGCTGGCTTAGGAATATCGGTAGGAAGTTGAGCGGGATTATTTGGAACTAAACCAATTTCTTCATAAGTCTTAATCTCTTCTTTAGACAAATATTCTTCAGGTGCGACAGGCGGTACCCAATTTTCAGCAGTAACTTCCAATGGTGGTAATTCGGGTGTAGGCTCTGGAGAAACTTCAGGAGGAAGAGGTGGTTCGGGTGGCAAGTTGGAATTCGATTGGTCTATTGGCAGTTCTTGTGGTTCTGGCGGTAACGGCTCTGTATCTGGGGCGTCGATAGGTGTTGGATTTGGCTCTAACGGCTCTGGTCCTGTTGGTTCTGGGTCGGGGATTGCAACAGGCGGTTGCGCTTCGTCGATTGGAGCGGGTGGCTCAGGCTCTTCGGCTGGAGGTAATTCAGGCTCGGCAGGATTTGGTTCTGGCTCAGGCACGACTACTGGTGGCTCAGGGGGAAGAGAATCGGGAATCGGCTCGATGGCAGGGGATGGAGTAGGCGATGGGACAGGTGTGGGTTCAGGTGTGGACGGCTCGGGTTGCGGGGTCGGTTGCGGTTGAGGAGTCGGAGTTGAAGAAGGTTGCGGGCTTGGAGTCGGTGTCGAAGTTGATTCCGATGTTGGTGAAGGCGTCGGAACACTCGGGCTGGGAGACGGTTCCGAACTGGGGGAAACAGTTGGTGTCGGTTGAGGAGTTGGTTGAGGTGCTGGAGCCGTTGGACTTGGAGAAGGTGAAGGAGTTACAGACGGCTCAGGACTGGGTGAAGATTGAGGCGTCGGTTCAGGAGATGGACTAGGTGATGAAGAAGATTCTGGTGTCGCTGTTGGTGTTGGCGTTGGGGTCGGCTGGAGCATTGCTGTTCCTGAAGGAGATGGAGAAGGTGTTGGAGTTGGAGTGGGAGTAACAATTGCTTCAGAAGTTACAACAGGTGCAATATAAACTCTGGT
>Ga0214919_10009993_pt1 | contig 12117 bp, 10 predicted proteins | sample LL1503_MetaG_FD_177994 | JGI IMG/M metagenome (GOLD analysis project Ga0214919, IMG submission 177994) | Freshwater microbial communities from Lake Lanier, Atlanta, Georgia, United States - LL-1503 | ecosystem: Environmental > Aquatic > Freshwater > Lake | place: USA: Georgia | collected...
GACCGCGCCGTTTACGCCGCATCCCGCCTATGAGGACGCCACGCAAATCGTCGCCCAAGGCGTCAACGACTGCAAAGCCGGCGTGGCCACCCAGCTCTGGCTCGCGCACCTCGTGAGCACCGGCGCGATCGCCCTGAAGAACGTCATCTTCACCTTCACGTTCAAAGAAGAAGGCGCCGGCCCCAAGACGGGCGTCACCCTCGGACAGGCCTTTGGTCACGCGCTCCCTGCGCCCACCTCTGGCAGCACGTTACTCGTCCTAGAAAACACCGTGCGCTCCGAGGTTCCTTACTTACCGCTGTGTTACAGCGCAGAGAGTAGCAGCTACACCATCCGACTCACCGGCACGCTCACTCAACTCCGCGCCGCTCAACTCACGCTCGCGGAGTGGCGCCCTGTTTCCATCACGCCCACCGCGACCCTCACCGCCGACTTCACGTGGACGCACCACGCGCCCCTTGGCCACGTGTGCACCGCGCCTGCCGAGAAAAACCCGTTGCTCGCCGCGCTCCTTGCAACTGATGAGCGCACCCTAATCCGAGCCGGCGACGAACGTTCGCATGGCACCGTTCCCGCCGCCGTCGGACTCGCGCCCAGCTCGTCGGCTGATGTCCCTCATCGTCTCACGCTTACCAAGCGCGGCCATTTCCCTTTGCCCGAGGTCCTCGCCGAACTCGCCGCCTTCGAATACACCGCCGTCAAACCCTTGGCGCTGTCCACCGGCTTCGACGTCGCCGCGCGTTGCGCCAATGCGCCCGTGGGCGCAGCCTTCATCGCCGCCGTCGCCTCAGGTAACGCTGGCTTCGATCGCAATCCCGGTTCATCCGACGCCACAATCATCACGTCGTCTCTGCCGCCCGCATATCAGGCGCAGTTGTTGCCGTTGGTTTATGGCCCCGGCACGCGCTCGCAACGTCTCGGCACGCCCCCGCGACTCACGCACGGACCCAACGAGACGTTCCTCAAAGTCGCCGGTCGGCAATCCCTCGAGGTGCTGATCGACGTACTTCAACGCGCCGAACATCTAGCCTGATTATCGTCTGCCCAATCCGCCCTCAGCGCTACTCAGACCTGCTCGGGCCACACGCCGTGACAACGGTACCGCGCCCAGAGCGCCGCCGTCTTCTCGTTGTTCCTAAAACCGATTGCGACGATCCCCACGACGACGCCCCCAGCCCGCTCGATCAACGCGATCGCCGCGCGCGCTTGTGCTCCGGTCTCGATCCATTCGTCGGCCAGCAACACCCGTTTGCCCGGCGCAAACGCCCCCGTGCGCAACTCCAACGCCTTCACCGTGCCCGAGTAATCGCTCGTCACCTCGCGGTCATGCGCCACGGGCAATTTTCCGCCTTTACGCACCGGTACGAAGCCCGCGCCCAGCTTCAACGCCAACGCCGTGCCTACGATGAAGCCCATCGCATCTAGCCCCGCCACAATATCGATGCGCTCGTCGCGATAAGGTTTAACCAAATCCTCAATCAGCGCCGCAAACGCCGCGGGTTGCGCGAAAATCGGGGTCACATCCGAGCGTTTGTAAATCGTCCGGCTGCGGTCGATGAGGGAGAGATAGTCCATGGCTTCGTCGTTAAAAAAGTAATCCCACTCTGCGCCACGCACCCGCGCCAACGCCAATCCAATTTCCGACATATCACTTATTTATCTCCCGCCACCCTGGGCAATCACCCGCACCTTACTGTTATTTTCAGCGCCATTCAGCTTGCGCGCTCCTTGCGTCAGCGCAGCGTTTCAAACCTATGGCCCGCATCCCGCTCGAAGATAATTTCAACGACGTCATCAACAAAACCCAGCGCGGGATGAAAATCACCGACGCCGACCTCGCCTCCCGCGCCGAGGTCACCTTGCCTGAGCTCGCCGCCGTCAAGGGCGGCACGGTCAACGCCCTTGTCATCCGCCGCGTTGCCCGTCACCTCCGGCTTTCGCCCGACGCCCTCGAAGCCCTCGCCCACCGTTCGTGGTATCCCGAGCAACCGCTCTTCAAACGGGGCTTCGCCATGTTCAACACCCCGTTCGAGGACATGACGGTCAATAGCTACCTCATCTGGGATTCCCGCACCAAAGAAGCCGCCGTCTTCGACACCGGCGCCAACTGCGACGATATGCTTAGCCTCATCGCCGCCGAGAAGCTCCGCGTCAGCGCGATCTTCCTCACGCACACTCACGACGACCACATCGCCGATCTGCCCAAACTCGTCGCCGCCACCGGCGCCACGGTCTGGACGAGCGAACTCGAAACCTCCGACTCCCCCGGCTCGCAGACGTTTAAAGAGAACGCCCATTTCCACTTCGGCGAACTCTCCGTCAAAACCCTCCTCACCTTCGGCCATTCTCCCGGTATGACCTCCTACGTCGTCGACGGTCTCAGTTGGCCGCTCGCCATCGTCGGCGATTCCATCTTCTCCTGCTCCATGGGCGGCAGTCCCACGCACTTCCGCGAACAATATGAGAACAACCGCACCAAGCTCATGACGCTGTACCGCGACACGGTCTTCGCCTGCGGCCACGGCCCGCTCACCACGCTCACTCAAGAGCGTCTTCACAATCCTTACTTCGCCCGCTAACGTCCCCTTTTTTAAACCCTCAATATCATCCTTCCACATGCCTGCTGAAAAAATCGCCTTCGTCGGAGTCGGTCGCATGGGCGCCAACATGGCCCGCCGTCTCAAAGAGTGTCAGTACACCGTGTCCGCCGTCTACGACGTCCACGCCCCCAGTGCCGCCGCCCTCGCCAGTGAGATCGGCGCCACCCACGCGACCTCCCTCGCCGCCGTTACCGCCGCCGCCGATGTGATTATCACCGTCGTCACTGACGACGCCTCGCAACTCGCCATCTTCAGCGAGTCCGGCGACTCGCTCCTTCTTGGCGCCAAGGGCAAGACCTTCATCAACTGCGCCACCCTAACACCCAAGATCCACGTCGAGATCGAGCGCCGCGCCCGTACCGTCGGCGCCGTCAGCCTCGAGGGCTGCATGGCCTCGTCCATCCCTCAAGCCCGCAACGGCACGCTCTATCTGATGTGTGCCGGCGAGCGAGCCGCCTTCGATCTCGTTGAGCCCATCCTCAAAAACCTCAGCACCGCCCTTCGTTACATCGGCACCACCGGCCAAGCCGCCCAAGTAAAAGCCCTCGTCAACATGGTCATGAACATCAACACCGCCGGTCTCGCCGAGGGCCTCGGCCTCGGCGCCGCGCTCGGGCTCGATCTCACCATGCTGCGCGAAGTGTTTTCCCAGACGGGCGCCAATTCCCAGGTCCTCAAGACCGACGGCGAGGACATGCAAAACCGCGACCACTCCTGCTTCTTCTCCGGCGCTCACGCCGCCAAAGACTCCACCATCGCCTGGGTCCTCGGCGCCGAGGCCGGTCTTGCCATGCCGCTCGCCGGAGCCACCAAGCAACAGTTCGACCGCATGGTCGCCCTCGGCCTCGGTGGCCTCGACAAGAGCGGCGTCGCCGAACTCACCTTCAAGGGTCGCCACGCCTGATTCACCCACCTCTCGTAACAAACCTCTAACGCTTATCCCCATGCCCCAGATTGCCCACATCGCCAACCTCTGGTCCCTCGTCGGTCACCCCTCCCCCCTCAAGGAATGGTCCCTCGAGCGTAAGATCAAAGCCGTCGCCGCCGCCGGCTTTGATGGTATCACCACCGCCGTCACACCTGAGCACCGTCGCCTCGCCGAGAAACACGGTCTTCACCACATCCTCGGTTTCATCTCCAGCGACGAACCCTCCGAGTTCGAGAAACTGATCCGTGCTCAAAAAGAATCCGGCGCCGTCCAGATCAACGTTCAGATGGACAACCACGACACGCCGCCCGCCGTCGCGACGAAGCACTGGCTCCAACTCGAGCGCGCCGCCGATAAAGTCGGCGGGGTCGTTTGCTCACTTGAGATTCACCGCGACTGTTGCACCGAGACGCCCGAAAAAACCTACGAGATCGCCGAGCGCTACCACCGCGCCACGGGCCGCCTCATCAAGATGAACTTCGACTTTTCGCACTTGGCGATCGTCAAGCACCTGGGGCCCGACAACTACATCGCCCGTCTCCTCGATCATCCCGAGCTCGTCCAAAACAGTGAGCAGGTCCACTTCCGCCCTTTCAACGGCCACCACTGCCAAGTCCCCGTCACCCATAAGGGCGCGCTCACCCCAGAGGTGAAGAGTTACTTGGTGTTCGTCGAAGCCCTCATGCGTCTATGGAAGAAGGCCCCGCATAATAAAAATAAAACCATGTTCGCCTGCCCCGAAATGGGACCTTATTGGCCCGGCGGCGGTGGCTACAACATCACCGGCCTCCCGCCCGCTTGGCCCGATGCCGCCGTCCTCCGCGGCGAACTCCACAAGGCCTGGAAGCGCGCCTAACTCAGCCCACCGGCTCCTCCTCCCACCCCGTCCGCCTCGGACGGGGTCTTTTTTTAATCCACCTCCCGCCGTCGCTGCATTGGACGCCGTTTGCTAAAATTTCCGACCAGAAACCATGAGCGCCTCCTCCGCGCCGCACGACCCTTACGCCGCCCTGCGCGTGCCCAACTACCGAGCTTATCTCATCGGCAGTTTCGTCTCCATGCTCGGTCGCCAAGCCGTCGGGGTCGCCATCACCTGGGAAATCTACCAATGGACGCACTCCGCGACCGCCCTCGGCCTGGTCGGCTTGGTCAACATGCTCCCCTTGCTCGCGCTATCGTTGCCCGCGGGCGCGCTGGCCGATCGCTACGACCGCCGCCGCATCATTGCTCTCGGTACGGCCGTCTCAGCCGTCCTCGGCACCGCCCTCGCGCTGTTGTCCTATTATCATAGCAGCGTGCCCGACCTCGCGCCGTTGCGCTGGGCCAACGGTGTGCTCCGCTCCACCGCCCTACTCTTCGAGCGCCACGCTGATCCGGCGTCGCTCCACTTTACCGATCCCGCGCTCCCGCTGGTTTTTCTCCTGCTCTTTGCTATGGCGACGGTGCGCATATTGATCTGGCCCGCGCGCAGCAGCTTGCCGCCACTGTTATTGCCGAGCGCTCACTTAAGCAACGCCGTCACGTGGAGCTCCAGTACCTTTGAGATCGCCACCATGGTCGGGCCGGCCATCGGCGGTTTCCTCATCGCCTTTGGAGGCTTTCACTCCGTTTACGGGATCGCCGTAGTCCTCGAGCTTATCTTTTTTGCACTCCTTCGCCGCGTGCAGTATTTCACGCCGCCCAAACCGGCCCAAGGTCACCGCACCTGGCGCGACATGCTCGGGGGCGCCGACTTCATCTGGCGCCGGCCCGTGATCCTCGGCGCGAGCACACTCGATCTGTTTGCCGTGTTGCTCGGTGGCGCGACGGCGTTGCTGCCGATCTACGCGGCCGACATCCTCCATGTCGGTCCCATCGGCCTTGGCTGGTTGCGCGCAGCTCCCTCGATCGGGGCCTTTGGTATGGCCATGTGGCTCGCCCACCGTGCGCCCCTCCAGCATCCCGGTCGTGCGCTCTTGTGGACAGTCGCGGGCTTCGGCGCGTCGATTGTGGTCTTTGGTTTCTCTACCTGGTTCTGGCTTTCGCTTGTCGCGTTGTTCTTCACCGGCGTATTCGACAATATCAGCGTCGTCGTGCGCCAGTCCTTGGTGCAACTGCTCACGCCCGACTCCCTCCGCGGCCGCGTGACCGCGGTCAACCAGATCTTCATCGGCTCCTCCAACGAACTCGGCGCCCTCCGCGCCGGACTGATGGCGGCCATCATGGGCCCTGTGGCCGCCGTGATCTGGGGCGGACTCGGGACGATCGCCGTCGCCGCCATGGTAGCAAAGCAAGTCCCCGCCCTTCGCCGTCTCCCCGCCCTCCACACGCTCAAGCCCGAGGACTAAGGCATTTCACCTGAAAGCTGTGGGCGACCGCTGGGCGCGGCGCAAGCGCAAGCGTGAGCGTGAGCGTGTGGACATCCCTGGCCCAAGCCCACGCCCAGTTAGTCAAGCAAACCCATCTCACCCCCGATCATTGGCAGGGTAGCTACCGGGTTTGCACTGTTCTCTGGCTTTTTGTGGGTAGGGCTCGCGCGTAAAGGGGATTGAGGCGGCGGTACTTTGGGGTTTGGTTTCGTCCACTACCCCTATGTCCCTTATCAATCGTCGGGATTTTATCGGCACGGCGGTGACTGGCGCGAGTGCGCTCGGTCTCGCAAGCGCCAGCTTCGCCCCTACCCGTGTGGTCGCGGCATCGTCTCCATCCGCGTTGCCCGCGATGCGCATGAAGGCTGGCCATCAACATGACCACACGCCCACGACGTTGCGCGCGCTCGCGGCCTTTGGCGTGAAGAACATCTGCAGCGGTAAAGTCGGGCGCGGGCTAGACGATGGCTGGAGCGTCGATGACCTGAAGCGACTGCGGCAGCACGTGGAGTCTTTTGGCATCGCGCTAGACTGTGTGCCCCTGCCTTTAAGCGCGGCCTACATCACTGAAGGTGAGCATCCCGAGGTCCTTCTCGATAAAAATCCCGAGCGCGACCGCACGCTAGAGCAGCTCGGCCAGATGATCCGCAACTGCGGCGCGGCCGGCATCCCGATGGTGAAATACAACCTCACCTTCATCGGCGTGGTGCGGACCGGCACCAAGGTGGGCCGCGGCGGGGCGACTTTAAAATCCTTTGATTACAGCCAGTTAAAACCCGGTGCGGAGATGACGCCAGCCGGGCGGATCACCGAGGAGATCTATTGGGACCGTATCAACACCTTCCTCAAAAAAATCGTGCCCAGCGCGGAGGAGTCGAAGGTCAAGATTGCGTGCCACCCACAAGACCCCGGAATGCCGCCAGAGACGGGTTGGCGCGGCGTCAACACGGTGCTCGGTACGCCGGCGGGCTTGGTGAAGTTTGTCGAGATGCAGGCAAGTGCGTATCATGGACTCAACTTCTGCCAAGGCACGGTGGCCGAGATGTTGCCCAAGCCCAACGAACAGATCTACGACGTGATCCGAGACTTCGGCCGGCGCGGCAAGATCTTCAACGTGCACTTTCGCAACATCCGCGGCGGTTATCTAAATTTCGATGAGACGATGCCCGACGATGGCGATGTGGATATGCCGAAGGCCTTGAGAGTTTATCAGGAGTTTGGTTACGACGGCATGGTAATGCCAGACCATGTGCCCCACATCGAAGGCGACACGGGCGGCCACAAAGCCTTCGCCTTCTGCCACGGCTACATCCAAGCCCTCCTCCAACAACTCCGCGCTGAGGTCCCGACGGCCAAGACCGCGTAAGCGTGGCAGCTCTGAGGAGCAGCAAGTGACCAAAGTAATCCTACCCACTTGCACTGCGTGAGGAGCGAGCATAATATACATCCGACCAAATATGCTACGCCCCATCGTGCTACTACTACTCTGCGCAAGTTTGGGTTTAATGGCCGCAGAGGTGGCACCCAACGCGCCTGCCGAGTTTCAACATGAACTTGAGAAATTGGCCAAGGAGTCAGGGTTTAATGTAGGCATCGCGATCAAGGATCTGACCCGCGGGAACGAATTTCTAGTCAACGCCGACGGAGTATTTCCCCAAGGTAGCTGTATCCGCATCCATCTGGTCACCGAGCTCTTTCGGCAAGCCGCGGCGGGCAAGGTTTCACTGACCGCCGCCCAGCCTGTGCCGGACTCAGCACGCACCGGCGGGTTTGGCGTCTTACGCCATATGGAGGCCAAGACGCTCTCGATGAGCCTGCGAGATTACGCGGCCCTTATGATGATGGTGAACGATAACACCGCAGCGAATCTCCTCACAGATGTGTTGGGCATGGAGAACATCAACGCGTCTCTCCTCGCTCAAGGTACACCTGAGCTCAAATTTCAACGTCGCGCAGTCAGTCGCCGCACTGCACCGGCCAACCTGCCAGAAAACGTGGGCACACCGCGTGCCGCCATGAGGGCCTTACAATTGATCTACGACGGTCAGATTGTGGATCGCACTACTTCGCGAGAGGTCCTCGATCTACTCGCCCTACCCTCCGCAACTTTTACTCAAGTGGAGTTACCCGAAAATATCCGTTTTGCCGGTGAATCGGGAACAAGCCCAACCATGCGCTGCGAGGAAGGTATCGTCCTGCTCAAAGAGCGGCCTTACATCTTTTGTGTGATGTTCACGCATCCTCCGGTTCAGAACCGCGGGGGGAGCCGACAGCGTTCCCAAAAAGACGAATTCATTGAGCGCGTCTCTCGGGCGACACTCGCTTATTTCAACAGTCAAAAACCGGCGAGAAAGCAGGATTAAATCCAGACCTCTTCGTCTTCGACGGTGCGGGTCGCAGGCTGAGCGAAGTGATTATCAAAATCGTCGTGCGCGCCTTTTGTAGCACCCGAGACCATACTCATAGTCTCAGCCGGGGCTGACGACTTGATTGCGTCTCTCCAGCCACCCGGCAACACGACACTTAACCACACCAAACCAGCCGCCGCGACTGAGGCTGACCATAAATACACGGGCGACCAACGTGGCTCTCTCTGAGTTGGTGGAAGCGCGAGCTTATACTTGAGGTGCGTGTATCGGGCCGACTCCCATGCAATCGCAAAACCTAAACGCCCATCCAACACGCCCGCTTTGACCACGAAATCACGCCAGAAACGAAACACCGGATTAAGCCAGATCTTCCACCAAGAGGGTTGGCGACCGAGGCGAAGTAATTTCTCCGCGAACAACGCACTGTATCGCTCAGTCTTGATGACGAGTTCTTCTACGGAATCCACCGTGCGGTGCTCTATTGCACCCCCGAGCCGGCTCAAGGTTACAGGCGCATTCATTTTTAAGCCCTCGTGCACTTCGTCACTATTCCAGTGAAACTTGGTCCGATCAAAAAGCCGCACGTGGTACTCGGGATTCCACGAGCCAAAGCGGATTAAGCGATTCCCGATGAAGTTCACAAACTTCAGATCATAAGCATCCGCGCGCGGTCCACGCAGCCACTCAGCCCGGATGGCCGCGATCAAGGCCGGTGTCAGGCGCTCATCTACATCCAAGGATAAAACCCAATCATGCGCCGCCAAGGCGTTGGCGTAGTTCTTCTGGTCGGAGTATCCCGTCCAGCGGCGGTGATAGACCCTCACCCCCGAGGCCTTCGCTCGGTCTACGGTCCCATCCGTGCTGCCCGAATCGACGAGCACAATATCGCTCGCCAAAGCCCGCACCGATTCCAAACACCCCTCCAAATGCCCAATCTCATTCAGCGAGATGATCACCACGGATATTGGTAAAGGGTTCATGCGAGTTAGCGTTGTCCGTGTGTAAAGTGAATCGATTAAAATGCAGCCCGAGATTGTCAACGCCGAGTCCAATACCCAATATGCTCTGGCCTATGCGCTGGTACGCTCGACGCGGATTAAGGGTTTTGATGTATCATCGGGTTTCTCACGCTCAACGAGACGCCCTTACCGTCACCTGCGAACAACTCGAGACGCAGCTCCGCTGGTTACTCGCCGAAGGCTTCACGTTTATCACCGCTGGACAATTGCGCAGCGCCCAGCGGGGCGGCCCAGCGCTTTCACCGTACTCCGTCTTGGTCACCTTTGACGACGCGTATGTGGACACGTTGAGCCTTGCCGCACCGATCCTGCGACAGCAGCTCGTGCCCGGGCTAGTTTTTGTCCCGAGTGCTTTTATCAACGGTACCAGCCAGTGGGACACCGTGCCGCAGGCACTGATGAGTGCGGCTCAACTTCAAACCCTAGCAAGTAACGGCTGGGAAATCGGCTACCATTCACATGCGCATACAAACTACGCGCAGCTCACGACGGAGCAGCGAGCCACCGACCTCAAAGCGAACCTCACCGCACTCCAAACCCTACACCCCATCGGGGCCTTCGCTTATCCCTACGGCAAGCGCCCGCAAAGCACAGCCGAGAAAAACGAGCTTTATCGAGCGTTTGCATCGCTGGGGATCGACGTGGCCTTTCGTATCGGCAATCGCATCAACCCGCTTGTGAGCCCGCAGCCCTATGATATCAACCGCCTCGGCGTGCGGGGTGATCGTGACCTGAATTTCTTTAAGCGCCAACTCTGGTGGGGACGTTGGTGGTAAACTCGAGCGTGACAGCCATGAAAACACCAAGTAGGCCCACACAACCGATCCATGCCGGCGTAACCGTTGGCCATGCGCACTTGAAGGTGTCGGACCTTGAGCGGGCGTTGGCGTTTTACCGCGACGTACTCGGCTTCACCGTGATGCAACGTATGGGGACGCAAGCGGCCTTCCTCTCCGCCGGTGGTTACCATCATCACCTCGGGCTCAACACTTGGGAAAGCGCGGGCGGCTCACCGCCGACCCGCGGGACGACGGGGCTTTACCATGTGGCGTTTCTCTATCCGAAGCGTGCGGCGCTTGCTGACGCGTTGCGACGGTTGATCGAGGCTGGCGTACCGCTCGATGGTGCGGCCGACCATGGGGTGAGTGAAGCGCTCTATTTACGTGACCCCGATGGCAACGGCGTCGAACTGTATTGGGATCGTCCCGAGGCAAACTGGCCCCGCCAACCCGACGGCACACTCGCGATGTTTACCCACGCGCTCGACCTCGAGGCGCTGCTCCACGTGCGCTGAGTTCAGCCGTTCGATCGATCGAGGTTACGAGGCAGGCTCCAGTCGGAGCTCTGCCCAGTAACGGAAGAAACAACGTAAGCAGATCAGAAGTTGCCGCGGATACCGAAATTCAGCTGGGTCGCGAAAATATCGGAGCGGATGTTCAAGTGGTTCTGGACGTAGAAGGTCGTGCGGTCGTCGAAGACATTGTTCACGTTAAACATGAGGGAATACGTCTTACTGACGGGATAGCGGACCGCGAGATCGATGGTGTTCCAAGATTGCTGCATCACGTCCAAGTTAGCTTGGGAGTATTGGTAGGCTTTGCTGCGCTGGTTGTATTTGACGAAGACCATGGCGCCATTGCTCCAGTTGTAGGAAACACCGGCGTTGAAGGTCTGCGGCACCCAGTTCTGGAAGCGACGCGTGGATTGCGTCTTGCCAGGATAAACGGATTCACCGCCACCATTGGGGAACACGCCGATTTGCTCGGTCCACATATAGGTGTAGTTGGCGAACCAACCGAAGTTACCCAGCCATTTGTAATCCCGGGCGATCTGCATCAGACCCGTGAACGGCTGCGAAGCGGAAAGCTCGACGCCCTTGAAGCGACCTTCGCCCATGTTGTAGGCGGTGGTCTGGCGATAACCAGCATACTTGCCTTCATAACCGTTATCCGCGCCCGTGGGCACGGTGATGGTGTAGTTGGCGATGTAGTTGCGGATCTTCTTCTGGAACACATCCGCGGTGAGCGTAAGCGAGTTCTTAGCGTAATACTCCAGCATAACATCACCGTTGTAAGCGAACTGAGGTTTAAGACCGATGTTGTTTACGTTGATCGTGCCGGGGGTCACCGTCTCATTCAGATCGAACTGCGGGAGCAACTGGGGCAGATCGGGACGACCGATGCCCATGTGCCAGCTGCCCTTAAGAACGAGACTGGGGGTGATCTGATACTTCAGCTGCAAGTTACCCAACGGGGTCGAGTAAGAATTAGAATTCGTAAAGCGGCGCTTGTATTGGATCTTGGTCGCATCGAGCACCGAGGCGCCCGCAGCGATGGCGTCGGCGTACGCCTTGCGATCGGTGAGTTTACCCTCGCCATCGTCTTGGGTCCACTCGTTGCGGAAGCCAGTGGTGATGGTGAATTTCTTGGCGAAGGTCGCACTGCCCATGATGTAGGCGCCGGTAATGCGTTCGTGCTCAAAGTTGCGGTTGGCTTCGTTGTTCACGAAAGTCGTCACGTTTTCCGTAAAATATTGCGGATTGGCCAAGTAGAACTTGGTGACAGCAAAGGGACTGATCCAAGGGAACTTCGGCATACCCCACTTAGCGTTTTCGCCACCTTGGGAATCAGCGCTGGCGACGAATTGCCCGAAGGGCGAAGGATTGGTGGGGCCGGTGTAATTCCACTGGCGACGGGGGTTGTCGTTGCGGCGCCATTCGTCGTGGCTGATCATGCCGGTCTTAATCCAGAAGGGGAAAGCTCCGGCGTTGAACTGACGCTTGATGTCGACCTTGTAGCCGAGCCATTCATCTTTACCGGCTCGTGAGACACTGTTGAGCACCATGGCGGTACC
>Ga0214919_10009994_pt1 | contig 12117 bp, 14 predicted proteins | sample LL1503_MetaG_FD_177994 | JGI IMG/M metagenome (GOLD analysis project Ga0214919, IMG submission 177994) | Freshwater microbial communities from Lake Lanier, Atlanta, Georgia, United States - LL-1503 | ecosystem: Environmental > Aquatic > Freshwater > Lake | place: USA: Georgia | collected...
AAAAATTTGAACCCTTAGCTTACCCGGAAAATAACCACGGAGAAATGTCGCACAACCTAAAGAACGCAGCAGAAATGAATACAATGAGTGATTCAGCAATGAGGGAGACGAAGGAGAAGGTAATTAGCGTAGAGGACCAGTCAGCATCGCTGACGTCCTACAAAAGTTTCGACGATATGGGTTTGCCGATGAACCTACTTCGTGGAATCTATTCGTTCGGTTTTACGCAGCCGAGCCGGATTCAGACGCTGGCAGTTGTGCCTTTTGCTCAGCGTCGTGATATTCTTGCACAGGCCCAGTCGGGTACGGGCAAGACTGGAACGTTTGTTATGGGTTCACTGGCCCGTGTAGACCCCGCCCTGCTGGTGCCGCAGGTTCTCATTATTTCGCCGACGCGGGAACTATCAACGCAGATTGCGACTGTTTATTCAGGCATTGGCTCTTTCATGGGTATCAAGGTGCTTCTAGCAGTCGGTGGTTCTGCTCGTAATGAAAATACGGCCGACCTCCGTCGTGGTGTCCACGTAGTAGTGGGAACTCCGGGTCGCATCTATGACCTGGCTATCAAGCAGAATCTCTCATTTCGCAATCTGACGTCTTTCATTCTAGATGAGGCGGATGAGATGCTACAGGAGCGTTTTGCGGAGCAGATTCGGGAGATTGTAAAGCTGGGTTTGCCGAAGCAGTGTGCAGTGGGTCTTTTCTCTGCGACGATGCCGCCCGAGGTTCTGGAGATTGCGGGTATGCTTCTACAGGACCCTGTGCGGATTGTTCTTCAGCCCGAGCAGGTCACACTGGAGGGTATCAAGCAGTACTATGTTCCACTGGAGAAGGATGAGTGGAAGCTGGAGGTGCTGTGTGACATCTATGAGGGACTGAGTATCAAGCAGTCGCTTATCTATTGTAACACGCGGGACCGGGCTGAGATGCTACACGCAAATATGATTAAGCGGGATTTTACGGTTTCACTGATTCATGGTGATATGGACCCGGCGATGCGGGCCGAGCGTATGAAGGAGTTCCGTTCGGGTTCAACGCGTGTTATGATTTCAACGGACCTGCTATCGCGTGGTATTGATGTCCAGCAGGTTTCCTCAGTTATCAATTACGATATCCCGTCGCTCAATTCAAAGGAGACGTATGTGCATCGCATTGGTCGTTCGGGTCGTTTTGGCCGCAAGGGAACTGCGATTTCACTGGTAACACCGTCGGAGCATCGCAACCTCAAGCAGATTTCCGAGATTTACCAGTTCCAGATTGAGGAGCTGCCGTCGGACTTGAGCAAGGTACTGGCTTAACTTGCGTCTTCCAAGGGTCAAGAGCGTACCGTCTTGAGGGTCAACAACTTGCGTCTTCCAAGGGTCAAGAGCGTACCGTCTTGAAATAAATTTGATTAAAATATTTTTGCTGCTGGAAGTAGTAAGAATGTCTTTGTCTGTAACTTATGTACGTGCTGAGTGGTGTAAGGTATGTAAAGTCTTGCTTCCAGAAATTCAGTTGATGTGTAAGAAGTTTGCTGTTCCCCTAGAAGTCCTAGACCTTGAGGAAATGTCTGAAGAAGAGCAGGCTGAGATTACATCGCTACCTTGTGTGACTGTGCTAGAAAACGGAAAGCCAAAGGAAGTTATTAAGGAAAAGAAGAAGGAGCGGTTGCAGGAGATTCTAGCAGCATCTGTGGTTATTGGCGATGACTTCTAGGGTGTGTTTGATTCTAAAGGACAAAATATTTTTTAAAGGAAATGAGCATTGATGTGCTCTGGGATTTATCATTAGTAGAACATGCAAAAATTCTTAAAAAGATGGATGAAGCACAAACACAAGAAGAAAAGACAACAATTTGGGATAAACGTTGTCATATTCTTCGGTACATTTTAGAGCCCTATATTTATAATTATTTGCTAGTGACTTACGGGCCAGCATTGGATAAATTCTGGCAGACATATAAGCCTCCTAAGAAAGCCGATAATGCTTTTGTCATCGTGGAGAGACGTGCTCATCCAAATTTCTGGTATATTTTACGGAATATTGCTTGGGCTGGACCACAGATGTCCGTCTACATTTTCTGCTCAGATGAGAATATGGATTTTATTTATACACTTCTAGGTGATAAAGCGGAGCACTTTAATGTAATTCCTTTTTTTCAAGGAAATCCTACACGTGAACGCGGAGTACAAGAATATAGTAATTTTTATACAGATTATCGGAGTTATGAAATGATAGATGCAAAATATATTATGACTGTTCAAATGGACATTTTTATTCGTAGACGGTTAGATATGAAAATGTTTATGACAGATTATTATGGAAATCCATGGGCTTGGAAGCAGGCTGATCCCGGTGGCGGAGGAGCAACTGTTCGGCGGGTAGCAAAAATGATTGAAATATGTCGGCGTTGGCGGCCAGATCCTTCAATTGATTGTCCTGTGCCAGAAGATGGTTGGATTAATGAAAAAATCATTGAATGTGGTACTTGGCCAGAAGTAGGTATTCGTGCGACTGTTTTTATGGAAACTCTACTTCAAAATAATCCTTATGTTGTTCATCAAACATGGTCGTTTACAGATGTTGTTTTGAAAGAAGGTCGGGAAACATTTTTGGGTTTATGGCGAAATTTATTGACTTTTACTGTGGATTAAACAGGTTGACTAGTTAGAGCGTGCTCAAATCTACTGTGGACTAGTTAGAGCAAGCCAAGACACGGGGAACTTCTTCTCCAGCAGTGCGGATACTTGCTGGGCATAATCGCGAATTTCCTTCTGAGCATCCGGAGCATCACGAAGGCCGCAAAGACGAGCATAGCCGTACAGCGAACCCGTCTCAATAAACTCCGTGTACATAGACTGCGGCAAGACAAAGCGGGCCTGCTCGGGACATACTCCATCTTGAAGCATTTCCTTATACAAGTCAAGTGCCTGTGTGTGCCACAGATGAACCTTATCCTGTACCTTGCTATGCTCCAGCACAGGAATATCCATAGACCCCTGCTTGACAGAGGGATTACGCTGACGCCACATCGTGGGTTCAAAGAACTCAGGATCTGTGTCTACATATCGGCGGCTGATTTCATTACGGCTGAAACCTACCGTGTGCCGGAACCATTCACGGGCAATGGGAATCGGCATCTTTAGACGAAAACGAATCTGCGGATGAAAGAACGGACTTACATGCTTGTGTGTTGCCAAATACTTAATTAGCTTTGCGTCACCGGGTGTCATTACGGTAGATTCCTTGCCCATTGACACACGAGCCGCATTTACAACCGTTAGGTCCGAGCCAAATACTTCTAGGAGTTCTACTTCGGGCATCTTTGCTGTATAAATCTAGCATAAACCACTGTCAAATTTTCTGTGAACATTAACTCTACGCAAATTCAGGAAAAATACGCGGACCCGACGCCTTAAGAAGCATTTTAGGCGTTAATTTTGCTGGAGGCTTATCGTATTTTAGTTTACGTGTCTGCTTGATAGCATGCGGATATCTATATGATTTTTCGGCCTTAAAAGTCTTAGCATACATGTTCTGTAGTTCCTTTGTAGGAAGTTTACCAAAAATCCAGGCATCCTTGCAAACCTGCTCCTTATAACCTGCTTTTAGACACTTCTTCGTAAATTGTCTAATAGAAGTTTTCTTCATACCTATTGCTGTGATAGATTATCTTCCTATAAAATAGGATGCCTCCAAGGAGACTCAGTATAAGCACACCAAGTGCCGCAAGTTTAGCACGGCCATATCCTACAAATCATATCGCTTATGCTACAAATGCTGAGGCTAGACGTACATTAGAAGCACAACGCAGGAGATATTTTACTAATGCGGAATGGACTAAAGAGTATGATAAATACAACAAAATGGAAACAGAACGAAATTTTAGAAATACAGAAAATACGTTGAATCGCAGAGGACTATGTAGGCGGTTTACAAATGCTGTTGACGGAACTATAAAATATATATGTGGAATTCAAAGGAAAAGAACACGTAAACTCACGCATAAGAGAAATCTGACTCGCCGCGTTCGTTGAAAGTTTAAAACATAAATCCGGAGTCTCAACAGATGGGAGCTAACCAATCCGTTGATGCTTCACATGTACGTATCTGGAATAATTTGTGCGGAATTCAAAATCCGGCGACAAAGGCCCAAATGCTGGAAACTCTGCTAGCATCGCCTGAATACCGCAACGCACTGAAACAAATGGGTGTACATTCATTCTGTTTGCAGTGGTTAGCTGGGTATAATCGGGGACAGATTTATCAGTGGCCTTATGCTGCTGTTGGACAACAGCAACAGCAACAGCAAAGACAGCAGCCACAGCAAGGGTCAGCGTCTAGGACGCAAGGACAAAGACAGCAGCAGAACTACGGAAATGAACTCATAGAGCATCCTGCTCCTAGACGAGCACATGACTATTTCACTGAGTGTTGCGACCTTCTAGCAATAGATGAAACTCAGCCGCTTTCAAGTGAACTTATCCGAGCCGCCTATAAGAAAGCCGCTGTCCGTGCTCATCCTGACCGCGGTGGCAATCCCGAACTCTTTGATGCTGTAACCCGAGCATCTGCCTATCTCCAAAAAATCGTTGACCGTGTTTCCGGCATAAGACAACAAGCAGCAGCCGTGAATGCTCATGTGCCGCAAACACAAGCGGAATTAGATAGCTACTCACATCAGAGGGCTGGAGCAGTTGCTCAACTACAAGACCGTCCCCCAGTGGCCTTATCACCCAAGAAGTTGGATATGTCGCTCTTTAATCAACTTTTTGAAGAGAATAAGTTGCCCGACCCGGAAAAAGATGATGGCTACGGAGACTGGCTCAAAACAACAGGGCACAGTGATACAGTTCAAGAAAATTCAAGTTTACGAAAGAAATTCGCCCTGGATACATTCAATCAGGCATTCCAGCAGGAATCACGGCAGACTGGTGGGGGCGGAAATGGAGCTTATTATCCTTCTGCTATTATCTTACAGCCGACTATGGGTGTTACGCTAGGCGGCGAAAAACCAGCAGATTTCACAGCAGCCTACGGTTCGCGGACACAGTTCACAGATTTGAAGTCGGCCTACACATCTGATTCTACATTCAGTCAAAATGTGGCGTCAGCAGCCGCTTCACTCGGGTCACGACCCAGCAATCTGAAAGACATGGAACGAGCCCGGTCAGCACCTGTAACTTTGTCTGCAGATGAGCAGCGTCGTGTACGAGCAGCCGAGGACCACGAAAAGATGTTGGAGGACCAACGTGTTCGTCGGATGGCCCAGCAGGACGAAGTTGCTGGGCGTTATCACGAGAAACTTCAACGGCATTTATTAGTAAATAATTAGCCACAACAGTAATAGAGAAGATGGCAGCTGCTTCACAGGGTGAATTAACTGGCTTTGTTATTTTAATATTAATCTTTTCAGCGGCGACTTTACGCTATATTATAAAAGATAAGGTTGAAGCCGAGAAAGATAAGTTTGAAAATAATAAGGCTGTCCATCTCTGGTGGGTAGTCGATGATTCAGAAGGTACTGCTCGTCAATGGTTAGATTGGGGAACGCGTCTTCTAAAAAGAACACGGTCGCCTTTTTTGAATATTCATCTGCGTCGCTGTAAGGAATTCCATGATAAGGATTTTGTAGTCAATGCTCTTCTAGGCCGCGATGATGTTCATCGTGTCTTGCGTGAACATGGCGTGGATGTTCCAGCAGAAGCCTCAATTGCTCCCTCTTGGCTGTGGAAGGCATGGGCTTCTGCACAGATGGTCTGTTATGTGGGTGGTCTTTGGGTGGACTCCCGTGTCTTATTTATTAAGTCTATTGTGCCTGTCCTCGGAACTACTAAAGCAATGCGGTTTGGCACTGACCCTGAAGAAGAACGGGGTAATCGTGCGTCTGATACAAATCTCTGCTGGGCTATTGAAGAGGGATGCGGTCTATGGCAGAGTTATGCTCGGGATATGGATAAACTCGTGCGTGGCGGCCCCTTATCATGGAATGCAGCGAAGATTCGCCGTGCTATTCGCTATTTGCAGGATAAACACTTATCCGGGCAAGTACCGATTAATACCGTGGCTGAATGGACCCGTTTCAAGTCAGGCAAGGCCATCCAATTGGAGGATTTGGTAACACGTGTTGTTCCTTCAGATGATTCAGGCATTGAACTGCCAGGACCAAATGTTGTTGCTGTCCCGCTACCTGATACACTTGAGCGGTCTATTCCAAATGCTTGGTTTCTTCGTCTTTCAGAGGATCAACTCCTAGAGGCCAAGTTTCTGTGGGCTCATCTAGCAATTCCTGTTTCATTGACGTAATACTATATTCGTGTGTTCGGATTGGTCCTATGCGGATTTCCTTACTTACTAGAACGTGTTCTGACGCTTTAATAATTTGTCGGAAGATCTTCTTGCAAGATTGATAATCATAGGTGGCGGGCCTTCTGCTCGGATAGTAATAGACCATTATCGCATTGAATGCCTCCAGAGTTATGGGATTCTGTGCTGGAAATTGTAGGGAACGTCTATCACGTAAATTCTTAAAACCGAATGCTTTTATCCATTCGGTCGCAACATCCGGTGGTAATTCTGAGCGGAAAGAGGTCATCCTTCTGTATTTCTCCTGCGAATACTTTTAAAGTGTCGAAGAATCCGAAGCGACGCTGAATAAGCCGAATGTGGACTTCCGAGCACCGTTCGTTCAGCTTAATAAGCTCAATCGGATTGAAAAATGAATAAACTTGTGTAATAATTTGAATATAATGAAGAATATCTTCAACGGTATATCCAATAATTAAAAGGTCGTGAAGATGTTGAAAAATCTTAAATACATCATTTTGAAGAATTCCTGTACAAAGTTCGCGAATTGCATTAATGGGAGGCGGTGTGATATAGGTTTGAATTTCTTGTAGACTAATTTGATGAATTGTATCCTGCTGCTGCTGCGTTTTTACAGCTTCCAGCAGTCGTAATAAAAGACAGAATTGCCGAGCATTTCCGAGGCAGAAACCGACTATCCAATTCTTAGCATCCTGTGTTAATTCAATGTGGGGAGCATAACGTTTCTGAAACACTGTTGTGTGTTCAAAGAGATTGATTGGAAGCAGTTGAAGAATCACTGTTCGGCTTTGAATCGGTTCAATGAACGACTGACTCGTACATGAGGAAAAGAGGAATTTAACATGGGTTTCATATCGTTCCATGAGACGGCGTAAGGCTTGCTGCGTTAGTACGGGCAGACTATCCGCATCATCAATCCAGACCCAGGCAGTAATGTCATATTTGCGATTAGAGCGTAGGAACTCAACGAGTTTCTGACGCAGGGCAGCAATACCACGGTCGTCGCAACTTGAGAGTTTCAAGATATAACGATTTAAATCTGCCTGTGGAATATTTCGTAGGGCATGCTGGAGAAACTGCTGACAGAGGAAAGTCTTACCTACTCCAGTTGAGCCAGTCAATAGTAAATGGGGGTAATCATCTTTACACGAATGAAGATATTCAATAATATGAGATTGTCCCACAACCTCTTCCATTAGTTGAAATTCTTGGATGGTGCTTAAATACGGAATACCATATTGAATTAGATGCCGAAGGATTTATACGAAACCCTTGAAATTGAACGTGGGGCTTCGGCCGATGATATTAAAAAGGCGTATTTCAAGGCTGCTCGTACTAAGCATCCGGATAAGGGTGGCTCAGCAGAGGAATTCAAAGAGATACAGCGTGCTTACGAGACTTTATCAGATGCGGGCAGGCGGCAGATGTATGATATGACAGGCTCCGAGGAGGGGCAGGGCGGTCAGCAGATGGGTCACGGAATGGGTAATCCATTTGAGCAGATGATGCGTGGATTTGCTGGAGCGGGAGCACCAGGAATGGGGTTTCATGTAGATGTGGGCGGTATGTTCGAGCAGATGTTTCAAGGAGCACCGGGTGCTCAGGGATTTTTTGGTGTTCCTATGACAGGTCAGCCACAGGGACCACCGCCACGGACGGGGAAGGGACCGAGCAAGATGCATGAAATTAATATGAATCTCATGGAATTCTACAAGGGCCGGGAATTACGTCTTGTGTTTAATCAGGGCCGTTTTTGCTATGCTTGTAAGGGAGATGGTGTAACAAGTTTTGTAGAATGTGGAAGTTGTGGTGGCCGGGGATTTAATATCCAGCAGATGCAAATTCAACCGGGAATGTATGTTCAGACACGAGGTACCTGCCGTGATTGTGAAGGGAAGTGTCGCAAGCCGGGGCCACTCTGTACTGTTTGTTCGGGTTCACGCATTCTGAATAGGGAAAAGACGTTAGATGTCAAGATTTTGCCTGGAATGCATGATGGTCATCAGTTTACCTTTGTGGGTGAATGTTCAGACCAGATTGATTTTGGTCAGCCGGGTGATGTAATTTTAATTCTCAAGTGCCCTGATACAGCCGTTTATACATGGACAGGTAATGACTTGACCACTGAGATAACGATTACATGGATTGAATCTGTTACTGGGTTTACTCGGACTCTAGCAGATCATCCTTCGGCTACGCAAAAAACAATTGTGTGGAATGGTGATATCTTGCTGAATGGAACTAAGTTACGTGGTCTAGGGTTGGGGATGCCCTTATCAGGAGGAGGCTTTGGCGACCTAATTGTATCAGTTAAGGTTACACAGCCGGATGCGGGGGTAAATGTAAAGGCACTTTTGATGCAGGCTCTTACAGAATCGCAAAAGGCGACTGCTGAAGGAGATTGTATTTTGACACGGGCTTGAGTTTACTTTCCGCCGGGAACAGTTAACGCACCGCCGAAGCTGGGGTTGACCTGGTTCTCATCAAACCACTGCGGGTTCAGGCCGGCCGCCTTGAGTTCCTGCGGGTTCAAGAGTGTGTAATTGCCAGAGGCGGGGATAGCATCCGCAAGTGACAAGGGCTTCAAATGACCGCCACCACGCTGCTTCTGCTTGCGTGACCGGTTCTGCTGCTGACGGTTGCGGTTCTGCTGGCTACGGTTGCGATTCCTGTTCTGCTGCTGACGGTTTTGCTGCTGACGGTTCCTGTTGCTGCGATTACGGTTCTGCTGCTGACGGTTTTGCTGCTGACGGTTCTGTAGCTGACGGTTCCTGTTCTGCTGCTGACGGTTCTTCTGGCTGCGGTTACGCTTGCCTCCACCATGCTGCTGTACAAGCTGGCGGGTTTGGGTTAGGGCTAAATCCAGAGGAGCTGTGGCTGAACCACCGAGGACGCCAGACGCAGCAGTCGTCATCGGGCCAGTCATGCTAGAAGAGAGAACTTCACCGAGTGACTCATAGGGGGCCGGTGTAAGGGCACCACCACGCTGCTTCCGGGTACGATGTAATTTACTTGTCATTCTCTGAAAATTCATTCCTTGCTCTGTAATACTCTGAGGAATTTTACCCATCATTGCAGCTTGACTATTAGCATATCCACCTCTCTGCTTTCTGTATGAAAGTTTAAGCATTTCCTACTAATACAACAGGTAATTTCTTCTTTTGGAGCCGAGCAGCCAATTTAGTATAACGGTCACTGCGGGGCTGAGCGAATATAATAAACGCGGTCCCTTCTTTCATAATCTGCGTATCTCTCTGAATTCCAGCCGACTTTCCTGCAGACCAATCTGCTTTCATATAACGCATTGGAATATTGTTCTGTTCGCACCACATATAAATCATTCCGCTTGTATCTTTACCTTCGTCTGATAAAAGGACAAGGTCAGGTGCGGCTCCCATTTTCACAAGAATATCATTCATGATGGTCTTTTGAAAATTATGAAAATCGTCGCGTTTGTGGCCGCCGAGAACACCAAGAATCTTTCGTGCTGGAGGCTTATTTAAAAGTGCGGGAGTCCATGAAGAATCTTCGCTTTCCGTTTTGGGGGAATTAAGCCAAGAAGTAAGGGACATTCTGCGTTTAGTAGGAACAAAAATGAATTCAAATTTACGTAGTGGCTTACGCAGTCGCCGTCTGGGGCCGGCCCGATGAAGAAGGCGTGCCCGAGTTGCCCGTCGTAATAATCTTCTTCTTGATGGCACCGCTGACAATATAGATGGAGTTCTCCGTCATAACGATGTAGTCGTTAACGGCCTTAAAAATCTTCTGGATGGGGCTGGTGTACTCCTCCGCATTCTTTACAAGGATACGCTCCTTCGTGTCCGGGTCCTCACCGAGGAATGCCTTCGCATTCTTGGTGTCATTGTAGTAATCCAGCAGAATCGGCTTGTCCTGCTCTACGGCGATGCGGGCGGCGTGAGCCATCGTCTTATCACCGGGAATCTCAGTGGTCTGGATACCACCACCCTGCTGTGTTAGAGCAAGCTGCTGTGTCTGCTGAGCAGGCTGCTGGGTCGGCTGCTGGGATGTCGTGCTCATTTGGCTTTAAAACTAGGGGTTTCATTTTTTTGGATTTTTTTACGCGCTTACAAAGGTGAACTCCTGCATGTGGCGGGGGCTAGGATGCGTAATCCAGCGGCTTTCATTCTTCTTTGAGACAATCTTCTCAGGCATCGGCCTACTAGGCGGCAAGGGCCGAATGATTTCTTCAGCGTGCTTTGTAATAATCATATTCACATAGTTGTAGGCTTCCTCAATCTGGGCCAGGGTACGAGCACCCGTAATAATAAGTTTACCCGTTTGGAAAGGAGCAATTGTAACTGTCTTGCAAGAACCAAGTTCTAGACCTGTGCCGGAGCCCAAGCAGAGTGTAGGGCAGCCACAGAGACCAGGCATCGTAGTAGCCGGCCGCTTCTCATTCACAAAATACTTAGTGTTCACACCCTGATAAATATCTGACTCAAATGTGCTAAAGAGCTTATAAGTCTGTACGAAAATCTTATGAAGACGGTCGCGGCGAACAGGGACACCGATACTATAATCCGAGTTAACAAGCTGAATGGCATAGCGATAGAGGACAGGTTCGGGATAAGCAGGTGTTGGCGGGAAAATTTCCTTGTACATTTCTGTGGGTACTTTATCCTTCAACGTTCGTAGCAGAACCAGAATAGACTGCTTACCCATTTCCTCGGATAAGATGCCGGTCATTTGCACTCCACCATTTGAGAACAACTTTACATTGACCTCCTTCCACTCATTTTCCTGCGTGCCGAGCCGAACAATAATCGTTGCCTGATTGTAAAACTTCTTCTTCTGCTTCTTCCTCTTCAGCATAATATCATGGCGACACATTCCCTTCTTATTCATATTATGCTCCATCTTCAAGATACCTTCTGCTAGACACCAATAAGGCATAATTGGGATTGCTGCCCAAAGTTTGGGAATATCAATCTTGGTGCCAATGTGGCCTGTAACAGTCATAGTGCTAATTCTTAGCGGTGTGATTGTAACTTTCGCGGTATTTACTTGTGCCATCCTAACTTTTGAACTTAAGGAGGCTTTAAGTTGGGCTTTCAAATTTATAATAGGATAGCATAAGGCAATCATTTGTTAACTGGGATAAGTACTACACGACCAACGATAAGTAACCCCGGCATTATTAGTAAATGGATTATTTTGGAAAGCACCATATATACAATACGGCCTATCGGGTCTGCAAAATTGACTATTTGATTCCTTATTGCCCGGACAAAAATTACGATTGTTTGGACGGGTAAGAAGCCATGTCGGGTCATTATTAGATGGGAAGGGAGGAGCTGGCATGGCTGAAGGGGCAGGTTTAGTATTACATGAACCCATGTAGCACCATTGTGATGCTGTGCAATCACTGTTAACTCTACATGTAAAATTAGTAGAATTTCCGTAAGAGGTCGAACACCAACCTTGATAGCATTTTTCGGAACCTGCACAAGCACCATTATAATTACATCTCTCACCCAGAAAATTCTCTTTAATCGAGTTCCCAGAAGTAATTGATAAAAGGAAAGCTAAAGCAGCAATAAGAAAAATATTTATTAGAAAAAAATGTTTCATTTTATAATATACATCGCATTTTTTTTGTAATTATAAATGAATTTCTGAATTTTGGATTATTCCATTTGGCCTATACATTAATCGTCCTTCACCTACACTTTCTCCCGGAAATGAAGTACCAATCCGTTTAAGATTATTAATTTGATTTTTTGCTGTTACACTGTGTCTTTTTCTTCGGCGTATTCCAATAGTATTATTTGTTTTTTGGCGACCACC
>Ga0214919_10009995_pt1 | contig 12114 bp, 16 predicted proteins | sample LL1503_MetaG_FD_177994 | JGI IMG/M metagenome (GOLD analysis project Ga0214919, IMG submission 177994) | Freshwater microbial communities from Lake Lanier, Atlanta, Georgia, United States - LL-1503 | ecosystem: Environmental > Aquatic > Freshwater > Lake | place: USA: Georgia | collected...
TAAATGAAAAAAGTATATTCGAAAAACTTGAAAAAGTCAAATCACAATTTTCAGATTATGGAATAAAAGGTTTACATGACGATATTGAAAAATCACATCTTACAGCACACTATGAAAGCGAACTTGAAAAAATAAATAATGTAAAGCAAGATATAATATTAAACATAGTCAATTTGAAAACTCAACAGGAAAATATTACTTTAAAAATGGACAAAATTTTATTTGATAATTCTATAATGATCAATGAAATTTCAAAAAACTTTATAAAACTAGCTGAAATTGTTGGTTAAATTTATTTATATTTTTACTATAGTAGCATGACTGGTTGTAAGATAAAGAAAAGGATTTGGAGAATTTGGTAAATCTTTAAGATAAAATTGTACACAATCATCTAATCCTGTTAAGTATACTACTGCACTAAGACTTGTGTTTGTAGGTGAACTTGTATCAGTGGGTCGAAAAGCACATGAAAATTCAGATATATTAGCTGAATATGGTCATCAACAACATATCGCTGTTCATCAAATAGTATCGAAAATTTTACAAAATAATAATATAATAACATTCAATACATTTAATGAACTTAGTGAAAAACCTGTAATGAAAAAAATACTTAAACCAGAAAACAAAATGAAAATAGAATACTTGAAAATTTATAATCAATCATTGCAAACAGATCGATTTATTTTACAACTAATTTGCAGAATGTAAAAAAATTGATTTTTAATATTTTTTTAGTATAAAAATCAGCCTTGGAGAAAATGTCAGAAACTGTATTTTCTTCCACTATCTACCCACAAGGAACTAGTGTTAGTTTTCAGCATTCCGTCAAAGGATTAATTCAAGGAGTCGTATCGAGATCTTATTTCACGCAGAGTAGAGCTATATCAACCCATCCAGATGGTCTTGTGTATGTTATAGATGTTATTCATCCTAATAGAGGATTAATAAATTTTGTAAAACAACCTTCAGATATATGTGTTATTGAAGATGTATAGTATAATTTAATTTAAATGTATTTTCGTTTTAATACTTTTTGTTTTTATAATAAATATAAACCTAGCATAAAAAGTAAAACTACTACTACAATTATAATTATAATTACATTAATATTTAGTTTTGAGGTAGTTGGTTGTTGTGATGATGGTTGTGATGATGATGGTTGTGATGATGATGGTTGTGATGATGATGGTTGTGATGATGATGGTTGTGTAGCATTCACAATTTGTTTTGTTATAGTTTGTAAACAACTTTGAGTATTATTATTAATATTTGAGGCGTTTAAATCCTTCATTAAATTAATACAACATTGAATATCAATATTACTAGGAGCTGAAGGTTGAACTGGTTTTGCAACTTCTGTTGGTGGAGGATTCGATCTAACCCAGTCATTCAATTTTACTTGTAAACCATCTGGAGTTAATTTGCAAATATTATGACACATTGTAGGCACATCTTTACCAAAAACATTTATCCTATCAGGGTTGTATTCCCATGTATTATTAACATCGGTATACGTAACGTTTCCATCATCTATGATACACCCTCCACATGCAAATCTACCAGTTACTTCTCTTAATTGAGGATAATCATAAATCCAGTTTATTAAATAACTTGGACCATTATACTGGGTATTTTCCAATCGAGTTGATTCATCACTTTTTTTTTTAGCCCAATTACTTTTATCTGTTAAATACTTTTGATACTTTGAATAATCTTCATCGTATTTTAAATTATTTTTTTGATATTCATTAACAGCAGCTTGTAATGCCACAAAACCTGGAACACAACCACATGCTTCTGGTAAAATACTACCAGGATTATTACTGTTACATCTATTTATGATATCTTGAGATATAGTTGTCATTTTATTTTTTAGTTTTTTATTATTTTTTATTAATAAATAAAATGCAAAATAATAATACTTGTGCAGGAACATCAATGAACAACCCATGTCCTGAAAATAATAAAAAACCATCAGAAGTTTGTGAAGACGTAAAAAAAACTTATAATTTTTTAGAAGATATCGTAAAATCGTCCACAGAAATAGCATCGGGTCTTACTCCAGGTGGTATTCTTAAAACTGTAGGGTCAAGTAATAAAGCTACAACTAATCAAAAAACTATATGTAATAATATTATTAATTCAACAAATATTATTGATTCAGTGCAAAGATGTAATAACATTGTAAATTCCACGCAAACTAATGTAATTAGTCAACCAGCTGCGTGTGCTGAATTGCAATCTAAAATAATAACTTCTCTTAAAGATAACCCAACTGCATTAAAAGAATATTTAAGTAGTTTGTCTATAGAAAACGTAACACAGACTAATGAATCTAATGATTTACAACAGTGTATCTTATCAGCTTATATGTCTGCAATAAATGAACAACAAACAAGTATTGACACTGCTGCAATTGCTATGCTTTTACAAAAATCATCGGACTTATTGTCATCGAATGAAATAAACCAAAATCAATGCCAAAATTTAAATAATACTTTATCATCGTGTAATTATTTAAAATCTATAACATGTTGTTCAAATCAAGTAACTAACGCACAAAGTAATGAATTATATAATTGTATTGGCGCAACTAAAAACATAGTTCAAAAAAATCTGAAAAATAACTATCAATTTTGTAATATGTCAAACACGTCTAGTTTATCTAGTAAAGAATTGGCTGCACTACTTAATAGATCAACTGTTGATGCTACTCAAATATCAACTGGAACTAGCATTTTCGGGTTTTTATTATTTTTTTTAATTCCTATAATTGCGTTTGGTGGTTCAACAGTTGTAGCGGCATTAATTTTCAAAAAAGCTATGCCTTTTTTAGGATTTGTACCAATTATTATAGGTGCAATTTTTTTAATTTTCTATTTTACATCTAAACCATCAAAAATGTATTATACTATAAAAGATAAACCTTTAATTTCATCAACACAAATAAAATCAAATAACTACGGTGGAAATACTAATATATCTTATATTGATGCATACAATTATTGTGAAAATGATGACAACTGTGTTGCGGTAGATTTTATATATGATAAAACTAATCCAAAAATTAATTCTTCAGTAACTACTGGTACTCCGTATAATATTCAAGGTAGTTCTATTTATTATAGTTCAAAAGATGGTATTGCAACAGAAGATCCAAAATCTGATAAAAAATCATATTACACTTTTTATAAAAATACAGAGAAAACCACTTTATATGTAGGAATTTTAGCCATAATAATAGGAATTTTATATTCAATACTTTTTATGGTGTATACGGTGATGTATAAAAAACAATAATTTTAAACATAGTATTTGTTTAAAATTTATTCAATCTTTTTAATATCAGCAGGTGTGTCACAAATATACCCTACTGGACATGTCATTTCAAAAAAACTACCCTTTGGACAAAAAGTGTTACTTGAACAAGGAATTTTTTGTTCATTATCGGGACAATAATATCCAGCTTCACAATACACTGGTTCAATACTTTTTTCTGGACAATGAGAACCATTAGGACATTTATATTTATTGTATGTTGTAGGACAAAAATATCCTGTTGGACACGGAACTTTAACACTACTACCTTCTGGACAATAATTTCCAAGTTCACATATTTTTTTAGTATTAGAATCAGGACAATAATACCCTTTTTCACATAAAACTTTTTCAGTATTATTAGGACAATAATATCCTATTTCACAATTAGGAGTAATATCGAAATTTTCACATTTACAACGACGGCGTTTATGTTTTTTATTTTTTTTATATAGAAATTGTGGTACGATAAAAAACAATAAGAAACATATTAAGACTATTGAAAAACATTCAATTACATACATTCTTTTATTCTATTTTTTATTTTATTTTGAAATTTTAATGAATTTTAAAATTTAAACTTTCCAAAAAATGTGTGTACTAATAACTAAATGTACTCATCCAGATGGTCTTGTGTATGTTATAGATGTTATTTATTCTAATAGAGGATTAATAAATTTTGTAAAACAACCTTCAGATATAAGTTGTAATTAAAAAATAAATGCAAATTTTATTTTTAATAAATTATTTCTACATTTTGAAATTCAAACGAATTTTCAAAATTTAAAGCTTTTTTAATTATTTTTCCTCCCTCAATTTTACACCTTTATGATCATATATCCATATTTCATATTCATATCCAATAGCTTTTGCTGCATTCTGTTTATAACTCATAAATTTTTCTTGTAATTTCAATGTCCATTCAGATTTTACCTCAATACATCGATTTTGAGATTTAATAAATATATCAACATAGTGCTTGCGTTTTTTATTTTCACCATCTACGTACCAAATTTCTGGAACATTATCAGAACCTGTTATTATATCTTCTTCAATTATTCTACTATCCAATAGTTCTTTTAAAGCAAAATGTTCATATCCTTGCATTTCTATAATATTTCCAGATGGAAATTTAAATGTTTTAAACGATTTCATACTTGATACAGCTTTTTTAAATATTTTTTCATTTTGTAAAGGATGACGAACTGCATGTCTTTCGAAACATGTATCTTGCATTTTTTTCATAATATCTTTGTTTTGAGAAGGATATTCAACTCCATATTTTTCCATATTTGTATTTCTAATTTTTTCCTTGGTTTCTTGATTTTGAGTTATAAAATTAACACCGTAAACTTCTAAAATAGTTTTCTTTACTTTATCTTGAATTTCTTTACTTTGAAAAGGGTATTCCACACCATATTTTTTCATATTAGTGTTTCTAATTTTCTCTCGAATTTCTGGATGTTGAATTAAATATTTGATACTATATATTTCATAATTTATATTTCTAATTTTTTCTTTAATTTCTTCGGATAGGAATGGATTTTCTACACCATATCTTTCCATATTAGTGTTTCTAATTTTTTCTTTAATTTCTTCGGATAAGAATGGGTTTTCTACACCATATCTTTCCATATTAGTGTTTCTAATTTTTTCTTTAATTTCTTCGGATAAGAATGGGTTTTCTACACCATATCTTTCCATATTAGTGTTTCTAATTTTTTCTTTAATTTCTTCATTCTGAATTGCATAAGGAACTCCGTATCTTTCCATATTGGTATTTATTGTTTTTTCAAGTCCACACTCTTTACATGATCTACCATTTTTTAAATCGTTTATTCTCACGGTGTATTCTTTATCACATTTACATAATATTGTTATAGGCGAATTCATACTTTTGTAAGTATTATTGAATTTTTCGTCATCCATATTTAATTTCATTGATTTATCCTCAACAATTTTAAGAATTTCATCATAATTTTTTTTTCTATTATTTCCACAATCTTGACATTTATGACCTTGTCGCACATTTGTATAACATAATTCTTTCATTTCATTGCAAACACAGATTACTGGTATTTTTTGGTCACAACCAGTGAATTTTTCTGAAAATTCTTTTTCATTCCATAAAAGTTTTATTCCATTCTGAGTATATATATCATTCACTTCATCATACTTTAAAAGTCTAGTTTTAGGAATTACACAATGTTTACATCTTGTACCGAATTTTATATTAGTAATTGTTCTATTTGATTCTTTTTCACAGTTTGTGCATTTAACTGGTATGGGTTTAGTCATACTTTTAAAATTCTCATTATATTCTTCTTCAGACCAAACTAAATTAAATCCGTTTTCTTTAGTTATATCTAATGCCATGGTATAAGTTGTTCTATTTTGTTTTTGCAAGTTTCTAATTCTTTCATCTGCACATTCTCTACATGTACTACCATTTTTTATATTAACTAATTTCAATTCTTTTATTCTTTTACATGAACATATAACAGATATTTTTGTAGCTGTTGCGCTTTTATAATTAGAATTAAATTCTTCCTCTGTCCAAATAAGTTCCATTGAATTACTTTCAATTATATTCGTTGCTTTATTGAAATTCATCTTCATTTTATTTTGAAATTCTTTAAGATTTCAAAATTTTAAATCAATTTTTAATTTAATTTTTTAAACTGTTTAGCAGATTAATTATTAACAAAATTTGTCACACATCCACCGCTACCGCTACCACCTCCATTTGAGTATGCGTCTAAAATATTGAAGTATCCTCCACAATTGTAAGCTACTCCATGGGTTAGAGCATCTGTATTGATAGGAGGATAGTTGGGAACCTTGTATGTAGGAGTGTAATCAGCTACTGCTCCAGTAGCTCCAGTAAATCCTTCACTGTATCTAAAAGATTCACCGGCTGGTCCTGTTGAAGTTGGAGCTACTGTTGGAACAACTACTGGGGGTCTGGTCATACCAGCCTCAACAGCGGCTTGTGTTCTTGCTGCAGAAGAACCAGAAATTGGTCCTTTAAATGTAAAATCTTTATCAGAAGTTTGAGGGGTTGCGGCGACTTCAGCCAAAGAACATTTATTATATTTAACTAATCTAGCATAATGACATGCTGGTCCGTTTACTGATCCGTAGTATGAATTCATTTTTTATTGATAGACAAGAGAAAAAGAAATTTTTATTTTTTAATTTTTTATATTTGAAAAAAAATATATGAATTTATTTATAATTATCTAAAAACTTATTCTACACATGTGACATTTATCAAGCTTTGAAAAACATGTACTACAAGCAGAATGTCCACACTTTTTCATAATGACAACTTTATCCTTTTGATACGGTTCAAAACAGATTTGACATGTTTTCTTTAATTCAATCATCATATCAATATGTTCATTTGCCAAAAATGTAGGAACTTCTTTTTCATTTTCTTCTTGAATAGTTGTTACAGGTGTTGAAAAAATACTTGTTATCAATCTAGGTTGTGGCGAAGTTGGAGTATTATCCACGGAAGGTGCTGAAATCGGAGTAAATCCTATTCTTCGTCTAACACGTCTAGAAGTTTCAGTATATGGAGTTCTAAGATACCTCATCATATTAACTTGTGTGATAAATCGATTCTCTAAATGTTCACTTTCGATATGAAAGCCATTCAGAGAAACATGATTGTAATCAGCTCCTTTTGTTATCAACCATTTACATACTGGATTATGATTATTTTGATATGCAACTAAAAGAGGAGTCATACCTCTTGAATCAGGTTTATTTAAAAAAGTTGATATATTCACTATATGAGTAGTGAAAATTTTTACAATATATATATACCCTCTTTCACATGCATGATAAAATGCAGTTTGTCCAAAATTGTCTTGAATATCAGTGGAAGCATTCAAACTATCTAATAAAAAAATTACAATATCAGGCTTTTTATATCTTACGGCGGTGTGAAGTAATGTTACACCAAAATTCACATTCTTCGAATCAACATGGAGACGACAATTTCTAATACTTTCTAAATCATTCAGTGATATACGTTTTTGTAAAAAATTCATTGTTCTAATATCGCCATAGTATTCATTCATCATATTAGATTTCTTAAAAAATAATTACAAAAAAAGTTTTAAAATCATTTTTTTACATCTTTCCATAAAAGAAAATGTCATTTTTATATAATTTTTTAATTCAATACTTTTATAACCCACAAACAACATTTCCAGATATTATTGAAAATAATACAACAAATGAAGAAGATGATGATATTTTCATTGTAAAACATTTGGTTACTATGAATGACATAAAGTCAGTTAAATTAAATCCTGTGAAAGAGTCAAATACATCATCCCATAAAGAGTACGATGATTTGAAAAAACTTATTTCAAATGTAAAACTTAATCATGTGAAAATGGATGACAAACAAAATAAAGAATATAAACATAGACATCCAGTTTTAAATGAAATACGTGAAAAATTTAAAAATAAATAAAATTATATAATAAATGAGTAATAGTAATGATCCTATGAAAACGTCTGGATTATGTTGTAAAAATGTAATACCTGCAAATTATACAACACCGTTTTATACAACTAAATATGCTTCTAATATTACAAATGAACAATATGGAAATATACAAACAATCACCAGTAGCACAATGCGTAAAAATTATGCTGAGAGAATTAAATATATTATGAACGATAATTCGAATGAGGTTGGTTTAAGTGCTGGAGGTGGGGAATATGTAATTCCGAATTATAAACATCGATATGATCAATTTCACAAGCATAATTGTTTTGATTTTGGGTATCAAAAATTAAGAAATGCTTACGGTAATGGAAATAACGGACAATGTAAAATTCATTATGAAGATTACTAATTCTATCACATTTCTTCGTTCATTGTTTCGTCATCGTCCCCAGCTGGAGGTCCCACTTCTTCTACGATTCTTTTTATAACATGATTACCATTTTCTAATAATTTATAAGAAGTATATTCAAATCTACGTGAATATTTATAAGTTATGTCTCTATTGTTTTCTGGATTAAAAGTTACATTATATCCGTATATAAAACAATAAAAAGTTGGGTTTAAATCTTTATGAACTTTATAAAAATCATTCACCTCGTTATCCTCGTCGTGATCACTGTTATGATCAATAATAAATAAATATTTTCCTTTAGAATACACGTCATTAATAATAGTAGTAAAATTTTCTATTGTCATTTTATTAGTGAAATCTAATGTATTCAAGATTGTAAGTGTGTCTTCGAATTCCTGAGCTGGCCTAAGATCTCCTCCTCTAATCGATTCTGGTAGTTCCGGTAGTCCATCCATTCCATCAGAATTTTTTCTTCTTCTAGATTTAGATTTTTTTGTTATTCTTCTTCTAGATTTAGATTTTTTTGTACTTCTTCTAGATTTAGATATAGATTTTTTTTTCATTTATTATATATATAATAAAAAATATATATAAATAAAATGTGTGATATAAATAAAAAAAATGACGATGATGATGATATAATCGTCGCCGTCCCACAACAAGCTATTAAATTTTTAGATGGAAACGACAAAAACGATAATGACGATTTAATTAAAAAAAAAAATTTATATAGAAGTTTTATTGCTATTATATTTTCAGCATTTTGTTTAACTATTTCATTAGGTGTAAATGAAATGTTTAAACTTATACTAGATCATACAAAGTCTGAGAAAAGTAATATCAATGAAATTGGATACTATGTTATTTATATCTTTGGATTAATTATAATAACTCTATCATTAGTATACTTTTGCAATGTACAGGTTTCGTAAAAAAATGAATCTAAAAACAAAAAATTTATACTTTAAAATATAAAACGGATGGATTACGGCAACAAAATTCCAAGTTCTTATAGATCTTATAGTCTTCATATTGCTTTAGAAAAGGCAGATTTAAAAAAAGATTGGATTGCATTCAAAGAAATTATTAAAATAGATCCAGAATTTTTGAAAAACCATCTAAATTTAACTTCAGATATTTTTGATTATAACTATCTTAAACTTTCAAAAGAACAACAAGATGAATTATTTGAGAACTAAATTTTTTTTATTATATAACAAAAAATTTGTTATAAAATATAAATGATCGACAATGATATTACAGAAATAGTTCCGCATTTATTTTTATCAAACTGGTTTACAAGCAATAATCCATATGTTTTAAATAAAAATAACATAAAAGCAGTTGTAACTTTAGAAACGATGAATAAACCAGATAATATTTTATTATATCAAAAAATGAATGGAATTCAATCTTTATATATAACCTTACCTGATAGTCCATTAGCAAATATATATCAATATTTTGATATGACTTATGATTTTATAAATGATAAAATATCAAAAGGAGAAAATGTATTGGTTCATTGTTACGCAGGTGTTAGTAGAAGCTCTACTATTGTTTTAAATTATATACTTCGAACATTTTATAAAAATGAAAAACCTAAAGCAAATCCACAAGAAGTTTTATATTCAGTTCTAGAATTTGTTCAACGAAAACGACCCATTGTAAATCCAAATCAAGGATTTTTGAACCAATTACTTCAAAAAACTATTCAATACAACAAGGAACATGAAAAACCAGAATATTTTTGTATAAGGAAAATATATTCTTCTTCATATTTTTAAAAAAGGTGGGGTTTTTATAATAATTTTGGATAAATTTTTATTTCACCACCAATTTCTTTATAAACTTCTTCTCTTGATTTAAAGTGTTTTTCTAAAATTCCGTTTTCATCACATAAATCAAATACAGTTGGAATACCTTCTTGGGTTCTCATAATTCTTCCCAAAATTTGAATGAAGTAGCTTTCTAAATCTGAAGCCAAAATGAGAGTATCTAATTTTTTAAAATCAAAACCTGTTCCTGCCTTCATCACACTTGCTACTAATATTCTACAAGTTCTATCAAAAGTCTGTTGACTCTTAAGTAAACTTGCAACATTTTCACCTTCCTCAATCAAACGATCATATAAATATTGTCCTTGATTAACACGCTTAGTAAGAATCAAAATATTTCGATCCTTAAATTTTTTACATATTGATACAATTAATTCATTTCGTTCAACATTGTTGCATTGTGCTTCTAATATAGCTCCCCAATTCAATTTACCATTTTCTGTATATTCCATTTTTGGTTTAAATCCAGTATCTACTTTATAGACTATATGTTTTCTTCGTAAGAGTCGAACTATTCGATTACTCCCGAAATATAGTTCTATCAAAGGATCAAGACCATCTTCTCTAAATGGTGTAGCTGATAATCCAATCAAATAACGTGGAAAAATGCATTGCAAGCTTTTAGCAAGGGATTCAGCCATTATTAAATGTAATTCATCAATGATACAAAGAGCAATTTGTCGAAAAAATGTCTTTTTTTTTTTAGGAATATTAATAGCGTTCATTATATAAAAATCACAGTCTTCGTCAAAGTCGTTTTTTGATGTAACTTTTTGTATTTTAGCAGTCGGGCAAAAATTTAAAATAGACTCCTCCCATTGATTGATTAATACAATTTTATTTACAATAATCAAAGTTTTCAATCGAATTTCACATGCTAAATTAATTGCTAATATAGTTTTTCCAAAACCTGTATGTAAACTTAGTATAACAGAACCAGTTTTTGATAAAGTTTGAAGAGCTTCTTTTTGAACAACAACTTGTTCATCTCTTAGCGACCCTGTAAATTTCTTTTTCATTGCAGGAAATTTGTCACGAGTTCTACGTGGTAGTTTTAATTTAGTAGCTCCATATGCAAAAGGTACATAAACATAATTATTCGAATCTAGATAGTAAGTAGAAATCTCCTTTTCTGGTGCACCTTTATTATATTTTCCATTAGGAATTTTCACGATCAGATCATCGTTTGTAGTTTGAATTTGTTCATTAGTCAATTCCGATGAGTTTACAAGTAAAGACATAATATTTTTAATATATAACAATGTAAATAAATCTTAAAATCAATTATTTTTTTCTTTTTTCTTTTTTATCAGATAATGGTAAAATCTGAAAGAACAATACTATTACCATTTTCAACTTCAATCACAACACATTTCTTTTCTATAATAGAAGCAACTTTAAAATTATTATACATGAAAGGTTTAGGTTCATATTTTTTTTCACATTGAATACTTGAAATATCACCGAATATTTTAATCTTAAAATATTGATTTTCTTTGATCATTAATACGTGAAATATTCCAATGGAGAATAAAATATTATATATACCTAATGCTAAAGTTTTATTTAAATTTCTAATTTCTACGTAATTTTCCTTTTCAATTGAATTAATATCAATTATTCCTGATAAAAGTTTTCGTCTGAAATTTACAGAATTTTTTTTACAGAATTCTGGAATATATTTTGAAGAACCAAAAAGAAATTTGTATCGTGTTTTTATTTCATCATCTAACATAACATCTGAAATGAATATTACGTATTCATTTGAAGTCGAAATTTTTTTTAATTTCAGAATATCAATTGTTTTCTGAATAGATTTCATTATGTTTTTAGTATTTTTAACATGTATAAAAAAATTATTTGTATTTCCAATAAATAATCCTAAAATATAAGGATCTACACTCAATTCTATTTCATTATAATCAACTATTGTTTTGTGTATAGAAAGAGCATTTTTATTTTCATTATCCATCATTAAATAGTGTTTTACATCAATGTGATCAAATATACAATTTTTATTGTCGTATATTAAAAATTGTGTATTTTCACCTACAACAAAGCTATTTCCATAT
>Ga0214919_10009998_pt1 | contig 12111 bp, 5 predicted proteins | sample LL1503_MetaG_FD_177994 | JGI IMG/M metagenome (GOLD analysis project Ga0214919, IMG submission 177994) | Freshwater microbial communities from Lake Lanier, Atlanta, Georgia, United States - LL-1503 | ecosystem: Environmental > Aquatic > Freshwater > Lake | place: USA: Georgia | collected 2015-03-15
TAGAAAATCAAATACTTGATTTGTTGGTTCATAAATTTGATGAATATAGCTTAGGTCTAGTTTTTGTATTTCTGCGGCATACTCTTCTTGATGCCTTTTAATCGCTCTATAAGCCTTTTCTGGGACAGCAAGCTCCCATGGAACGGCATTGCCTTGGAGACGTGCTGAGAGCCCTTTAAAAGCCTTCTGGTGCGTCTCTGGTGCAAGCCGGGGAGAAGGTAAAAGATATAGTTGAGAAATGATATTGCTTTCCATATAGTGTGTACTATACAGGATTCTATATGGAAAGCAATCAAAAAAGTTTATCTTCTTGGTGTTCTATGATGACGTGAATGTTGATTTGATTGTTGTGCAGCTGGATTATTAGGGGTTGTAGTCCCCGTGGAAAGTGCAGAATTAAGAAAAACACTTGCATTATTAAGTTGAGAAATAAGATTTCTATATTGTGCAAAGGCATCATTGGGAATAAGTTTAATTGTAGTCTCATAATTTCCAGCCTCTATTTTATGAGTCAGGCCAGTTACATAATAAATGTTATCTGCTGTGGTATTAGTATTGAAATCAACAAACAACTCTTGTGAGTGTCTAATAAAAGGACATCCCAAAGTTGTAATACTTAATTCACATGGATAAATGCTTAATGGTACACCGCCAGCTTGTTCTCCGTTTGCTGCCACTGGATCAGCATTTAAAGATCTTTGCATGTTAATTGTTGCGAGTTGTGCATTTTGCTGGGTGGATAAGTTTGCTGTTTTTACTGTTGTACCCATACATCCATAAATAATATGAGGCACATATCGCATGACCATTTCTTTTAATCGCTTAGGTCCACCAATAAATCTATACTGAGGATTACGACTGCTTATATTTGCTCTGCGTGTTTCTTCATTTTGAGTAGGTTCTACTTCTTGAATTAAGTTTAAATCTTTTGCTTGATCTACAACTATATTATAAATTTGACGCCAATTTTCTCTTAAAACATCATTATTTATCGGTTGATGTTGCTGGGTATTGGAAGCTGCTCTTCTTGCATGATTGCCGTGGGCACCACCACTTCTGTGTTGATTGTTTGTTGTTCTTCGACTAGGATCATTTTGGTCTAAAGATGCCTGTTGAGCTTGTGCGTCGGCAGGAAATGAAGACAATTGAGCCATTAAATTTTCTGTAGATAACGATAAAAGTTCTTTCAAAGGGGCAGAACTTGAACAGGCTTTATCATAAACATGTAATTTTAATATAGTTTTATTTGGATCTGAATAATATGGCAAAGATTCTATATCTACTGTGATTTGTGGCATTTGAAAGTCTGGTGAGTGTCCAATGTTATGTCTTTCCATTGCCGTTCGCATTTTTTGATTAAAATCATCTTGTTTTTCTTCATCATTATGGCCAGAACCAACAATTTCTAATTCTCTACCGTTTTCTGCTAATCTATAAAGATCATTAATACCATAAGCTGGATTTAATGGGTCATCTACCATCTTATTAGCAATAAAATTTATAAAATCTAACACCGAAAGGTTCACAGATCTATTTAAGTTTTCTAATCTCATGCGAGCATATTCACGGGCGAAAAAATCAGTATAAATGGGAAACTGTGAAATATTGCAATGGCTCATTACGCTGGCCTTATGATTGAAATTATAAAAATAAACCTGAACTTCTTCAAATTTATCTTGAATCATAGCTAACGGTTTTGCAACAAAACTCATAAAAATAGTACCAAGAGATATAACTCCTCTAATGTTTTGACTCCTTACGGTTGGTGTAAGTGTATTTAACTGTGCATTCTCTGCATTTATATCTCTTTGATTTTCTGACGAAACATGGCTCCTGTTTTCTGTCCTTCTGGTATTTGCAGCAACAGCAAAAAATCCTTTTGGATAGTCTGGAAGTTTCTTAAAAAAAATATCGACATCAAAATCATTACCCTGAACACCTTCTGTTCTATTTATTGAGTGTAGAGAGTTCCTTACGTCACTATTGATAGTTGTTTGAACTTCAGCAATTCTCCCTCCAACCTGCTGCAATCCAGTAGATACTTGGCGTGGCCGACTTGCTGCTGCTGCTGCTGGTGGTGCCGGTGGTGCCGGTGGTGTTGGTCGTGCTGGTGGTGGTGCTGGTGCTGCTGTTCTTACAGTTCTTGTGCTACGTCTTGAATCTCCCAACAGCGTATTAATTAATTGTTCAGTTCGTTGTGCGGCATCTCTACGGGCTCCAGTTATATTACTATTATGTAAAGTTTCTCTTAACCGATTTAATGATTGTAATAGTTCTCCACTTACCACAAGCATATTTGTAGCGTCACCAACAGCACCAAGCATTTGATTTGCACGAATTTCGCTCCGGTGAGTATGGGTTCCGGTATTTTGTGTTTCATTGCCATTACCAAAAACCACTGCCGATAATCGGTTTATTTGTTGGGAAAGCTTTTCTATTTCTGTAAGCATTGACTTTACATGATCTTGATTGCCAGTAATTGATAATTCTGACATTTCAGAGACACCACGAGTAACTAAATTTAAACTTATATTTACTTGTCCAACTTCATCGAAGCTGAAAGAGCTATTTGTAATATTATAGTGTTCTTTTAGGCGAGTCAGGTTTAATATATCGGCATATGGATTTCCATCTTCATTTGGATTTTCTGGCGTTTGATCTGGATGTGACCATCCATATTCTATATCAACAAATGAAGAACCAAAACGATCTGGTTTAACCATATCTGCAAATTCTCCTAATCGAGAGCGATCATGAAGAACTATTTCAAGTTTTGCTGTTTTTGTTGATATAAGTCCTACCGCACTTCTAACATCAATGTCTAGACTTTTAATTGAAGCCAATGGACGAAAGGGATCTATAATTGGTGCGAGAAAATTATTTTTTATCCTTGTTGCATCTGGGTTTACCATTGTTTGTGGTGCACGAAAAAGTTCCATTCCTGTTATTGAATAATCAGTAAAATTTAAAGTATTATCACCAAAAGCCGAAGCGGTAATTTGACTTGCCAATCCTATTGCTCTCAATGCTTTATTTTGCGGCGTATCCGCTTCTCCTTCAACTGCACCCTCAAGAAATTTTTGCAATGAAATTGCTGCTAATCTTCCATCTTGAAATACTTGACGTGAAGAATACATTCTTACATCTAACACTGGTGTTGCTCGAACAAGTTCTAAGGTTGGAAAAGCATTAAAAAATACTGTTAATAAGTCAGCATTTTTCTGCCCAGCCGCAAGCAATGGATGGTTCATACGAAATACTGAAAGTTTTGCCTTTGCAGCTTCTTCGGATAAACCTACTGTATCTAAGTCTGGATGAAAAATACTTGAATCGCCGCTACCTTCAGGTGACGAGTTATTACTTTGACAATAATGCATCTCGACATATCTTCTATATTCACTTATTCGGTCTTGCTGTCCGGTAAAATGATTATTTAATTTTTCTATTATAGATTCACCGGGGTGACTGCTATCTGAGAAAGTTTTACGTGCACCATTTCCAGAATCAAGAAAAAGCTCAAATATTGGCAATGCACTACGATCTATACTAGACTGTGCCCCGGCCCTTCCCCTTGCCTGTTGAATCTGTTCAGCCCCTGCTGAGTTTGGATCACCAGTGGTTGCATTTACATCTGAAATTGCCTGATTTAATGCTAATGCCTCTGCTACACTGCCCGATGTAACAAATCCAAAATAGGTACTAAATTTTTCTCGGATTTTACTTAATCTAACTGTTGTTTGTTCTTTTGTGAGTTTTGAATTTAATTTAAGCATTGTAATTTATCTTAAGTACACAAAGAATCATAAGATATATATTTTAACCTAAATATCTCAAAGATTGTTCTAAGTTTGGTATCACAATTCGTGTATTTGGAGTAATTCATCATATTTTTCGTATTTTTCTCCTTGGCACTAACATTTCAAATTTATAACCCTTAACAGATTCAGCTTTTCCATCTAGATTACGATAGATGCTTGTCTCTGATATTTTTAAAGTTGCTATAGCGGCACTAATGCTATCAAAAATAGTTTCAATTAATGTCTTAAGTTCTATAGCTTTAATTGATTTTGATAGACTTCTACTGCGTTTGTTTATTGTTTCTTCGGATTGTTTTTTGCCTTTATTCCATCCCATTAATTTTTGTATCTTTTCTGGGTTAGCTAAATAATAAGATTTCTGTCGGTCAGACATTTCTTTTTTTTCTTGCTCAGTGCATTTTCTTCCTTTGTTCCACGCAGGTCTTCCTTTTCTTGCAATTGCCGCTGCTTCTATAGCTTTTTTATGTGTTAACGCCAAATTTTCTCGGTGTTTGCCTTTGTTACTTTCAGCTATTTTACGTTTAGTTTCTTCACTTAGTTTTTTACCAATCATTGCACTTCTAAGTTTTTGACGTGTTACTTCACTTACCTTGTGTCCACGAAGACGTTCAGATATGGCTATTTTTTCTTCTGCTGTCCACATAGGTCTGCCTTTCACTGTTGCACGAAACTTTTCTAGTGTTTTTTCTGGATTATATGACCAGCATTTCGCACCTCTTTTATTAACGTATGGCGATAGGTTATAGCATTGATCTTGGTCATCATAATATTTTTTAATATAAGATTGCTCTACCAGCAACCTATTTTCTTGAGGGCCTTCAACGACCTCAATAACCTCAAATACAAAAGCATCTTCGCCGCACTTATCGAAGTCAGCTTGAAGGAATTTATTTTTATGCTTTTTTTTAATGAGCCCAATACGGTGCTGGTTATAACGTCGCCTGAACTCCTTGGCAGAACCAATATATATTCGACCATTTATTTTGTTTGTTATTTTGTATACACCAGATTTTAGCGAATATTCTTCGTTGCTGTACTCCATGAAGCCTCAAAATTTTAAATTGTAAAGAAGGGATAGTTATTCAACCCAAGTACCTAAGTGATTGTTCTAAGTTTGGTATAACGATTCTTGTATTTGGAGGAACCTGTAAGCTCCAACCAATCCCGCTACCGGCTGAAATTAGCCAATAATACTTTCCATCACCATAATATTGGCCCGCAAGAACATCCAAACGAACTATTTCTTTTAGGAAAATCACTTGTGTTGCTATAGCGCCAGAAGCTATACCTGATCTTATTAAAGAAATTGTTTCACTGGTACCATATTGAAAACCAAAATTAATTTTTGGCGATAAACTATATCTACTTATTGCCATTTTCATTAGCTCCTATTTATTAATGGGTAAGCTAAAGGATCAAATATTCCTATCCCACCACTACTTCTTGCCGGTCTCCTACCAGGAGTTTCTGTGTCTATTACTTGTACTACAGTGTCGTTTATACCAGAAATACCTTTAGATGTTCTTCCAACAGGCCAAATTGGTGCATTCATAATACCATTTGCATCAAGACCGAGTGGTATATCGTGGATTACTTGCATACCAATATTTATTGTCACAAATTTTGGTGCTCTTGCGTAATTTATACGGTTAACTTCCCACGATGATTTTGCTTCACCGTAATCAACTTTAAATTCAGTAACAACACCTGCCAGACCTTTTCCATAAGTTGAACTAAATGATTTAAGAATTGGGTTTTTATTATCATCAAAAAACTTATCTGGATCTAAATCTCCGAGACCTTGTCTTGAATTATCACCTGTATTAGTATTTTGTAATTCTGAATTTAATTCAGATCGTAAATCGTCACGTGTTCTATCTCTTTCGATATTGGCGTGTAGTATAGTTACATTCTCTAATTCTAAAATTCCTTGTCCGCCTGTTTTTGGGGTTAGGTTAATTACGTCTTGTCCACTAATTATTTGTTTTGGTAATAACCTAGCCATATTACTAGTTGTTTCAATGTAAATACAAACAATTAATTGATCGTCTGTAAGATTCCATCTTTGATTTCCACGTGTTGCCGAAGGAGGATTGAATAATCGATCAATATTCTGAGAAAATGCAGCTCCTTTTAAATATAATTTTGATCTATTTCTAGTTAAAACGTCATTTAAATTTACAATCTGGTCTGGATCGGTTTCGTTGAACGTGATAATTGGATAGTTTAATTTTGTAATTTTATTTTCTATCTCTGTTTGTCTACGCCGTTGTTCTTCCTGATTCTGCCTACCTTCGGCGCTGTTTTGAAAATCAGTGGTTTGCGATCCAAAAAGATTAAAATCTTCTCTTGTAGTGGCTCCAAATAAACGTGCTATAGATTGTTTGCTATAATTTGATCGCCATAAATCACCAAGTCTTAAACGAATTACTGGTGTTGCCCCAGGTATTTGTGAAAATGGTTGAATGAATTTTATTCCACCTATATTTACTTCTCTTCCCTGTGTCCATTGTGGATAAATTGTCATTGCTAAACGATTAATTTTATACCACATTAGTTCATGATCTTCAGGACTTGTTGCGACCATTTTAAATGATACATTAATTTTCCTGGTGGTTCCTTTATATATTTGAACTTTATCCATGCGGCCATAGCCATCTTGTTGTGTATATTCAATACTAAAATCTTCGGAAGCATCTTCTAAAAATGCATGAAAGGATAAAATTTCATTGGTTCTTAGATCTTGAACATAAAAAGGCATATAATCTGCCTCCAGCTGATTTTCCATTTGTTCAACAAGTTGGCGAGATAATCTATTACTAGTAGGGAATGCACCAGCTATATTTCCGAGAGAGTTTTCTAAATTTCTTTTTAAAGATACATCGCCAGTAGAATCCATTAGAGTTCTATTAGCACTTATGATACCGTCCACGCTACCAATGCCGGATTCAAGTCTTTTATTATTATATGATCCCGTAACAAGCAATGATGTCAACGGAAGATGAAGCATAGGTGAGTTGCTGTTACTCCATGCTAATTTACCTGTGCTTAATCTTGATTTGGCTATGATAAACTCTCTTCCTGTATCTGACATGTCGTTAATAACACTTACATTACTTCCTATTTTTGGATTTGTGCCCTGGAGATCTCTCTCCCATTCAACTTTATCTCCTATTTGAGAAAGTACATTTATAAATCCAAGAATTTTGCTATCTCTTATTTTTTTTATAAGATTGCCAACGGCCTCAATACTATAAGGTCCACCGCTGGTTAACTCTGAACCCATAATGGTATCTATTCCATTGCGTGTTATTTCTCTTAAAACTACGTTTAGTCTTCCGTTTTCAACAAGTATTTTCAACACACCTGTTGCGAAAGCTGCACCAACGCTAGCACCACGAGGTATACCGAAAAACTCTTGCAAGCCAGATTGCAAACATTGATTAAAATTGTGATAAGTATAACTAAAAAGTCCTTTGATGCCAAGAAATTGCTGAAGGAATTCACCGCCACTCATTCCATCAGTTGGATATGGCGGCAAATTAGTTCTTGTTGAAGTACCAAGCAACTTATTGTTTGAATGATTTTCTGCTTGCGGAATATATTTAGTTGTTTCCGGGTCAGTGTAATTGGGCAATGAGGAAAGTCCCGTTATTAGCTCTAGTAAAGCAATAAATGCTAACACCATCACAACACATACAGCAATTTGCCCCAAAGATACCAATGAATCAAATTGAGCAAATGGATTATAAATATTTCCATATGTCATGGTAGGATTTTCTCCTACATCATTGTCAATAAATGATGGGTTGTTTGGTTTATCTACGCCGAAAAGTTTTCTTGCTTCATGTGCTGGTGAAAATCTTCTTAATTCTACCTTTTTACCAATTCTTGGCAAAGATGGAACGCCCATATTTACTTCGGCGGTTGAAAACCCGTTAGCAGTCCCAGTTGGATCATGGTCTGGCCCAGCGCCTGCCTGAACGGCATCATAAAGAATGTTTAGACCAATTTTTTTCATTTGCTCTAAAGACATGCTTGTTGCAGTTACTGTTGATCCATTTAGTGTTGGCTGCCCAACAAAACTTGTGTTTTTATAAGCACCTTTTTTATTATAATATATTGGACCAATTTTTAACCGATCATCAGGTTTTCCCTGTGTTCCATCGACAACCACAAATTGATTGCTTTCCAGCGAGTTGAATCCCGTTGTACTGAGTAATTGTTTGTCTATTAACTCTCCATGTTTTTTTGGATCTATATTGATATTTTTTACATATCTGTTTACTTGAAAAGTACGAGTATTTATTTTATTTGGTTCACTGACACCTTTTCTATCAGAAAAGAAAAAATTAAACTGGCTAGGAGTAACGAAAAAATTTGTGCTTGCATTTGGAATACCACTTGGATTATTTCCATCGTTTGAGATATATTGCGTTTGCTCTGAGTCGGGCGTTTCATAAAACCGTCCCACCGAAGAATTTGGTGATATGGGAATAGAATTCTGTGTGTCAACGGTTTGTTTGCTTAGATATTCTACATATTTTTGTTTTATAGGATCAGCTACATCAATGGTCCCAAGTTGAGCTAATGGTAAGCCAGTATCGGGATCTTGATTGACGTTATAATAAATCGTCATCCTTCGGCGTGATCCTCTTACTGATGGATCTGGATCTTGTAATTGCTCTGGTGTTGGAGGTAATGGCTTGCTCATAATAGTTTATCTTACGATAACTATTTAGGTTGCTGTTTTTTAGAAACTTCTTGGATTGCTTTAGCTAAACCTTCTGATTTTCCTTGCATTTCTTCAAGCAATCCATTGATGACAGATAGGGTGTTTTCCTTTTCTGCTGGATTCATCTGGTTTAATAAAGATAGCAAAAACTTATTTTCCATTACTTTTTCTTTTAAATTATTCATATAATATCAGTGTCCTGTATCTCTGCTTATTTTATTGAAGCTGCCTTGAGTAATTCTTCCTGGTAATCCAGGTGCTTTGCCTGTTTGACTTCTCTCATATAGAGACCTCTCTATATCTTCAGTTCTCAATTTAACGTCTAGATTAATTGTAATATTGGCGGCTGCATTTTCAATATGAATTTGACGATTTTGTCCTAATCCTTGATTTAGTCTTGTTAACGATGCATCTATATTGATTGCATTCATGGCAGCCAAATCTCTAGATAGTGCGTTATAACGTCTTACAACTGTACTAAGATCACGACTCACTCTTCCTTTGGAATTGTTATAAATATTTTCAACTAGATGTAACACACTCCCAGGATCATCATCGGGTCCAAAATGAGCGTCAATTATTTCAAGTATACTAGTCATATTTGTTAAACTTGTAGAAAGATTTGTACTTGTTGATACCGCAGGTTGTTCTGCGAGTGTTTGTGCTGCCGTAAGCATTTCCGTAACGGCAGTTTTAATATTCGTCAATATCGCTTGTTTTCCTGTAATACCTGTCAAGATGTCAGACAATGGATCAAAATATGCCTTTGGGTTTTTTAAAGGATTAACCATTGTAGCTCCATTGGCTGTGATATTGTCTTGTTTTATACTATCCATAATAAATGCTAAATTAGCTAATGGTACAGCTAAAGGATTTGCTGTAGAAAGTGCTGCGGACTGTATATCAGCAATAGATTTTACAGACTCAAATATAGATTTTATGGATTGGAAAAAATTTGTAAGTTTTGTAACTATTTCGGTAAAGTTTGTAGGCAATACGGCGACAAATTTATCTATTAATCCTCCGCTTTTAAACATATCTTTAAATGCAGTTGCTTCTTCGTGTTTGCTGGGGTCAAACAAGTATGTTAAGATACCATTGGTTCCAACAAGAGGCTCAATGATGCGACTATAAATATATATTGTTCCTGGCGTCCCTGAGCCGCTCAATGCACTAATCGCTTCACCAATTGATTTAATAAAATTAAAAACGGATGTTAGTTTTATTATTTGATCATTGAAGGTGGCAGGTAAAGAGGCTGTAAAGCCTTCTATTAATCCGCCACTTTTCATCATGTTTTTAAAAGCAATTGCCTCACCATGTTTACTTGTGTCAAATAAATAGGATAGAATTCCATTATCGCCAAACAAAGGTTTTATAACTGATTCATGGACATATATGGCTCTATTGCTTCCTTTTAAACCACTAACAATATCCACTATCGATTTGATTGATGTAAATAAAGATCCAATAACTTCTACACCAGTTTTCACATTAGTTGCTTGAGCGGGTGTAAGATCTCTGAATGCATCTTTTACAAAATTCACCATACCATTGATAACGTCTCTTAGTTGTCCAAAAAGACCTAAGAGTGCTGAGTTATTTTGTACGTTTTCATTTTGAAGTTGATTTACGGCGGCAGTAGCCTGACTAACTCCAGCAGAAGCCTGCTGTAATGCATGTGGATTAGGAGCTACTGCTGTTGCTGCTGCTGCGCTAGCTGTGGTAGAGTTTCTTTGTATTTGCTGAAGATGCGTATTAGAATTTCTTGCGGCCTGTGCAAAGCTTTGTGAAACTGTGTTAGAATTGCTTTGGGCTGCTGTACCTATGGCATTTATTGGTGTTGGGTCTATTTTATTTAAATCATTATTAACCACAGTGTTCATAGAATGCCCATGAATTCTTTGGATAATTGCCGCTGCACCTTCCGCAGCACGTCCTATCAAAGCAAATGGGTTATGTTCCTGTACCCAATCAGCTATTTTTTTCAAATCATTTTTTATATATTCAACAGGATCTTTTAGAAATGATGTAAGTTGTGTTTTTACTTCATTTACTACTTCAAAAATATTTTTAAATCCATTTTTAATGAAGTCCACATAAGAATTTATTGCGCTTTGTATCAATTGGATTGGATCAGAAAATGCTGAGATAATATTGTTTTTAAATTCTTGAAATACTGGGTTAAATATATTTTTAAATTCATCAAGTTTTGTATTGACTACATCAATAATATTATTTAAGCCTATTGTAATAAATTCAAATGGGCTATTTTCTTTTATCCAATTTTTTAAGTTATTTAACTTTTCTTGTATAAATGAGATTGGATCATTTAAAAATGATGTAAGATGTTTTTTTAATATCTCTATGGAACTAAAAACTTTTTGTGATATTATTTCAAATGTATTTTTGAATAAATCGACTAAAATATTAAGTTTTCTTTCAATATGTTCAACTGGATTATTGATACTATCGACGATATCATCTTTAATGAATTTTAAGCCTGTTTCCATAATAGATTTTAAATTTTGAAAAGCCTTTGATCCAATTGTTTTTAAAGAATCAAATGCTTCCATGGCACCTTTACTTAATTTCTGAAACGGCGATGCATCAATTTTATTTAAGTCATTATTGACCACGGTATTCATTGAGTGACCATGAATTCTTCTTATGACTCTCTCTGCTGCTTCGGCTGCATCGGCTATGAATTTAAATGGATTGTGATCTGTAACCCACCTTACCGCAAGATCGAAGTCACGTTTGAATGCATCAATCATACTTGTGATTTTAGCACCAGCCGCATCTATATATGTACCAGCCACTGTAAATGGAGTTGATATCCAAGTTACGAATTCACTTACTTTTTGTCCAAAATAATTAATTTTGTCAGTTACAAAATTTGTAACAGCATCCCAGTTTGATGAAATAAAATTTACTGCTTCATTAATTTTAGTGCCTATATAACTAGCAAACTGTGAAAGTTGAGCAATCATATTGTCAATAATTGTTGGTAAATAATTCACAATAGCATCGAACGCCATGGTAAATAATTCTGCTATTTTTCTTGGAGGCCATAGAAATATATCCACAAGAGTTTTTGCAAATGAAATTGCCTTACTTACAATCAATTGACTAACATTAGAAAAAGCTGTCCCTAGCCACATAAATGCCCGTGCGGCAGGTAAGACGATCGCATCATAGAAAATCTTGATATTATCAACAATGGCATTAAATACGCCTTTAACTATTCCCCATACTGCAACAAAGACATTTCCTATAGTCTGTGCTATTGAGGAATATAAATCTAAAACTGGCCTTATTATTCCCATAATTGTATCAGAAATACTGTTAAATATATCGCTTACAATTTTATCAAAATCTTCAAGATATTGTTTAGCATTTTTAATAAAATCTCTTACGTCATTTAATGCATTATCGGTAAAATTTCTAATAACTACTGCCGCATCGTGAAAACCAAGTGTTTCTACTACCTGCGCCGCCATATTTCCAAAGAATCTAACAATAAACATCCCAAGACTTGCTAAAGACTGAAGAACT
>Ga0214919_10009999_pt1 | contig 12110 bp, 10 predicted proteins | sample LL1503_MetaG_FD_177994 | JGI IMG/M metagenome (GOLD analysis project Ga0214919, IMG submission 177994) | Freshwater microbial communities from Lake Lanier, Atlanta, Georgia, United States - LL-1503 | ecosystem: Environmental > Aquatic > Freshwater > Lake | place: USA: Georgia | collected...
ATGTTCGGAAAATCTGAAAAAGTGGTGCAGACAAGTATGACTTCGAAATGGAACGGCAATTATTTTTTATTTTTAAAAAATAATTTTTATAAAGTATTGTAAACGAGTTTAAGAAATGTCAGCATCTTCTGTTCCTTCTTTATTACATTTGATACAACATAGACGAACCACGGGGACTTCTTTAAAAGATGATGGTGAAATGGATAAATTTTTAAAATGTTTCTTCTTATTTATTATGATAAAGCGGTACGATGAGAGTATAACCTATTTTCAAAGTAAGGGCAGACAACAGCAAGTTAAACAAATGGAAAGAAAAAGAAATCCTTACCGAGAAGAATATGAAAAAGAATGTGGAAGAAGCTCTTATAATTTTCAAGTCTTATTGGACGAAATAAAGGAAAAAACTCTTCAAATACATCCCTATAAATATTTCATCTCTTTTTTATTTCAAGAAAACATACTTGAACATTTGAGTTTAGAAATAGAGACAATCATTCAAGAAATATTCTCCTATTGGAGTCCTCTATGGATTTTGCAGTTAAAACAATCAAAAAATATATCTTCCATCATTATTTTGACAGATATCATTCAACAATTACTCTTTCTTATTTATGGAGGAAAATTGAGACCTTTTATTTTTAAACAGTTGTCATTTCAATCTCGTAGTTACATTGTATTCTATATTTATTATGTACTCATGGGTCGTGAAATAAGTTCGATACCAACCTTGGAAAGACAAAAAATCGAAGAAATGATGAAAGAACTGAGAGCTGAACATTTTCGTTTTTCGATGATTCATACTTTTGAAACAAGGAAAGAATTAGATGAGAAATTTTTAAAAATTTTAATTGAAAAGTTGGATCATATTTATAGACTTTTCCAACAACAACATCAAAAACAACAACAACAAGGTGGACGTAGAAATAGAGGTAGAGGTCAACAAGGTGGTGGAGGTCAACAAGGCGGTGGAGGTAGAGGTGGAGGTGGAGGTCAACAAGGTGGCAGTTCTTCTTCCTCTTTATTATAAAATAGAAACAATAGAAACAATAGAAACAATAGAAACAATAGAAACAATAGAAACAATACAAACAATACAAACAAATAAATGTCTTTTTTCTTCTTTTTTTTTCAAGGGTGGACATAGACATATTGGTTATTTTCGAATTGAATGCCTTGACATAAAAGGAAGCTTTTTTTCATAATAGAACGATCGGGGTTCTCATTCCAAAAGTCCATGGCTTGTTGACTATCCAGATCGTTTCTTCCGGTCAAAAGTTGACTTGCATAGTCAAAGGGCATATTCTCGGTAAAATCGATTTTCCAAAAGTGAATCAAATGTTCGATTAATAGAACATCATTCTCTGAAATGGCAATCCATGTATAAATGGTTTTGTAGATAAGTGGTAACTCCATTTTCGAAAAACACAAAGAACGCCAATCTTGTTGACAATAAGGACATTGGGGTTTGCGTAGTTGACGTAGACACTCCTCACAAATCTTTTCCAAATGCTGACATGCGACCTCGGAAGAAGACACGGTGGTGGAAGAAAAGGAATCCAAGGATTTGTCTTCTAAACAAATCAAACACTCCATCGTCGATGTTGTCCTTTCATCTGCTTGCATTTTTTGTAATTTTTGCTTTTTCAATCTTTTTCCTTTTTTTCTAATTTGTAATTTGTAAAATGGGTAATTTTGTTAATTATTTTGTATTGTCAATCGGATACAAAATTTCTTCGATGCACGTTTAAAGACATAATACCCACAAGTTTATTTCATTTTTTATTTTATTTTTTTGCTTCTATTCTATAATGAATAATATTTAAGATTGAACACATAAATAACATAAATAACATAAATTTATGAGTACTACTTATTCGATAACTACTATCAATGATTGGTACACGGCCATAGGTGATTCTCAACTTCCCACTCCCGTCTACACGACGTATCTTTTAACGACAAATCTGACGTTTACAAGTACGAATCCTCCTTTCCTTACATCAACGACCACACCTTCTGGTAGTAATGGAACAGTGGATACGGATTATTTGTATATTTCGGCCGGACAAACTTTTAATGGACAAGGATATTTGATTACTTTAAACAATGGATGTGAACCCACCGGAGGAATGGCAGGTATTTTTCGTGCGTTAGGGGTCTCTGGAAATACAGCCAATTTTATCAATATCAATATTAACGGTGCTTCGGGTTTACCCTTGGCTCCAAATATTGGTAGTATATTTATCAGTTCTATTTCTGCCACTTACGATCCTTTCTTCGTGAATATCCAATATGGTATTATACAGTGTGCAAGTGATATTTCCACTACTTTATTTTGGGTAATCGGTTGTAATAATGATTGTAGTTTTACTATGGACAGTGTGTATATGAATTTAACAGGAAATGTTTCGAGTTCAGCGAGTCAATGTGCATTTGTAGGAGCATCCGCAATGACATTGACGAATTGTATTTTTCAAATTACTTCGATTTTTGGAAGTATGGGACAAGCTTTTATAAACTATATAGGTGGTGGAGCCGGTGTTGGAATCATTAATAACTGTTATTTTATCATCACTGTTTCTACCGATAATATTGCTTCTATCATTTATAATTTATATACAACATCTTTCACCATGACAAATACCTATATTGTCTATACAAATGACTACTCCACTATCTATAACAATACCGGATATCTCATTCAAAATAATAATGGCGGGGGTACTGTTTCCAATTTATATACAAATCTTTCATCCTTTTCAATGGTTTTGCATAACTATTCAACACCTATTATCAGTTCGAATATTAACAATTCCTACACTTGGACATCACCTCCTACCTTTTCTGAACCTAGCGCATGGAATTCATCGGTCAGTCCATATTTATTAAATGTATTTAAGAATGGTCCCTTTCTTTCTTCCGTCTACACTGCTTATAATATTTCACCTTCGTTTATACCACCTCCCGTATGTTTTAATAAAGGAACATTGATTCTAACCTATGGTGGAGCGGAAGAAGTCAAAGATGTTTGGAAGCCCGTTGAAAATCTAAAAAAGGGCGATTTAGTGAAAACATATCTTCATGGTTATCGACGTATCGATACGATAATTTCTTCTGAAATAGAAAATAATTATGATAGTTTGTTTGAATGTATGTATCGTCTTCCTAAAACAAAAGACATGACGGAGGATTTAATCGTATCAGGAGGTCATTCGATAATGGAAGATGAACTTCCTCAAAATGTATTGGAAATGTACGAAATGAATAATTGGTTTGATGGGGGGAAGGATTCGATGATAGATGATAAGCATATGGTGCTTGCTTGTCTGTCCGATAAATTTGAAAAAATCCAAAACTCGGATACTTTTGAAATATACCATTTTTCATTGGAAAATGAGGGAGATGGTGATCGAAGATTTTTGGTATGGGCGAACCACGTTCTCACCGAAACACCCTCCCAAAACTTTTTAGAAAAAAGTTTACAAAAAATATAGGGAGGAGTTAGAACAATATTTACAAAAAATATAGGCAGGAGTTAGAACAATATTTACAAAATGTATAGGGAGGAGTTTAGAAAAAAAAAAGTTGGATTCATATTTCTCCTCTTTCCTATTTCTTTTTTATAAAAATAGTATATTTTTAGAAACAAAAAGTTTCTAAAAATTATTCTAATTATATCAATCCATCCAACTCCCCTCGGATATATTTTTTACCAACTTTTATTTACTATTGTACAATTTATTGCACCAACACTTTTTGCGAACTTTTTTCTAAAAAGTTCGTTTTTCCTCCGGAAAAAACTTAAAAAGTTCAGGTGTAGATGGATTTTCGGATCAAGGGTGCATTTTGGACAAAATACTTGTCTAAATCGTCAAACACCTGCAAACAAGTTTTGGAATCCTCCTGCAAAATCGCCATCATTTCTGAAAAGTTCTCTTGTTGCATCTTCTCCTTCTTCACTTTTACGGAAACCTTGGCAATATGTTGTAGAAATTCGGAAAAAGAGAGAGACGAATTTCCAAAATGAGCCGACCATTCCAAATAAACGGCTTCCGGGTCTTCGGAAGTCGTTAAATCGATAATCGTTTGATGGATTTGTTCCATCGACTGTTTGCGATTTCTGGATTCGAGATAGAGATTGATGAAATGTAAGAGAAAAAGACGATGCAACCGTTTTGAATACTTTGAATCGTCCCATGGATATTCCCGATCTTCAAAAAGGATGCGGGTCAAATCTTCTCGCAAATAAAACAAGGAATATCCCAATACGTTTATAGTTCTATCCTCTATTTTGCCTTCTAAATTGAAATCACTTTCATAATGAAGAGTATAGGGTACAATATAATCCGAAAAGGACGATTCTTCCAAATGTTGAAAAAATTCCTCATTCTGTTCCCCCTTGGGCAAACTCACATCCAATAACTCCCCATTCATTTGCTGTCCTTGAATTTTTAACTTGCTCGAATTACTTTTATTGCTCTTGAAATTTTCCAAATCCATCAAAATCATTCCAAAATCGACCTTGGTTCGTATCAAATCAAATTCAATATACGAAGAAGTGGAAGACGGTTTGAGAAATTTCAACGCCCGATTATCGGAAATGTAGGCCTTGTGAGTTCCCATTTCCGTGAGAGGACGAATATGCATCGAATGGTCTCCCGCAAAACGTATTTCCAAATCTTCCCGACCATGAACCGCGACTTGGTAGGTTGGTTTAAACGTAAAAGGAATCGGTCGTACGGTACTGAAAAGGGAACCATAACTGACGGCTAATAATGCCTTTTGATAATACATGGAATTGGAAGCATCGGAAAAGGACTTTGCCTTTTCCATATTTTGAAAGAGTTGATTCAAAAGATAGGTTTGGTATTTGGAATTGTATTGATAATAATTGAAAAATCGAGTGGGTTCGGATTCATACGTTGTTCGCATCTTTCTTTGAACGTCTAACAAGGCCTGTTCCACATCCAATAAAATAGAACGGTAATCTGTCAAAGAGGGACGAAGATAGATGGAAAAGTCCATGTCGGAACGTTTAAAGTAGGGACTGAAATAATCAAAAAGATGTGTCCGGACGAGTTCGGGGAAGGCGTCGGTGAAATTCGAAAAGACTTTTCTCAAGACATTCCCGCCTTTATAGACCAAAAATAAATCCTTGTCGGTCAGATTCCATAACCATCTTTTCTCCACCAACATACTTTCAATCGATTGGATGGTGAGATTCATAAACTCATAAATCGTATCCTCCGTGGCAAAAAAGTAATGGGTAACGAAATCGGTGCAAAAATTCTTAAACTCTTTCGATTCATCGACAAACTGTATCCCCTTTTTCTCATCGGAAATAGGAATGACCCAATATTTTTGATTTTTGGAATCGTACTTGATCCAATCCTCTTTCCCTCCCGTCATGGTCGTAAGAAAGGGTGGTGAACGCGTATTATAATATTCTTCTTGAATTTCATTTTCATTTCCTTCTTTTTCATTTCCTTCATTTGTTTTATAAGTTTTATAAGTGATATACACACAATAGCCAACAAAGATAATCATTATCCATGCAACAAGAATGTAAATAAAGGTGGAAGGAGGACATTGGTTGTTTTTCAATAAAGTGGATTTCTTCATCTTTATTTTGCTTTATTTTGTATTATTTTATGAAGGACAACAAAAAAAAATCTAAAAATTTACCAAAAATTTGCGAATTTCATAAATGATTTCCATAGGCAATTGTGGAAGAGGCGACGGCAATTCATGCAAAAGAATATCAAGATATTTTTTGTAATGCTGTAAAGTCATTAAGAATTCGTCATCCCAACGTCCAAATTGGTAATGCGATTCCCAGGAATAGGTATGTTTTTCGAAAATCAAAATCGGCACAGAGGTAAAATAAATTTCATACCGATAAGAATAAGGAAAGGTTCGGGGAGAAGTCGGTTCCCCAAAATATCGAGTCCTTTCTATTTTCCAATACGGTTCTAATTCGTGAGGAGAAAGAGGTGAAAACGTTATTTTCGCCATCCCATTCCTTGTCCATCCAAATTTTTCCAATTTTTTCATAAACTTGGTTTGTATCGCATCATCTTCATCATCATTCCATAAAATATATTTGACACTTTTCTTTTCTATTTTCCTCGCATCTTCAAAAATCAATCGTGCAAAAGTCATGACAAAATTTGATAATCTTATTTTTTTGGGAAAATACATTCTTCTTTTTCAAATTTATACAAATGTCTGGGAACCTTCCAACAAGTTTTCCAAAATGGGTACAGCATCGGTAATATTCAGACAACCATTGTAAGTATCTGGATTAATATTAGAAAATACAGGGGCCTTTTTGGAGGTTTTCATTAAAAATAAGCATAGATTAATAAAGTGATCATATCCGGCGACGGTCAGGGCGTATTCGCTCGACATGTCATCGGAAAAGGTTCTCAAGACTCGACTTATACAATAGACATCCATGACTTTGACCAAAAATTGTTGGTGAATAAAAAAAATTTTGGAAAGATATCTTTGAAGATGAAGAAACAATTTTCGCGGGGTCATGAACTTCATATCTTGGTCTTCTCTATACTCTGCCTGTAAAGTTTGTAAATCGATGAGAAAAATGGAATATAAAGATGTCCACCAACTCATGACAGCGTCTCTCCAAAATTCATCCCGAATCGCCCGAATTTGCTTTTTTATTCTTAATAATTCTTCCCAAAGGAGGATGAGATTTTTTTTCTTGTCAAGTTTTTTATCCTCTAGAAAGAAACTATCCAAATATTTTTTCATATTATCCACAGAAGTTGCATTCCAAATATGATTCAACTGCGTCAAAATAGATTTGGGTAAAGCATATCGAAAAGGTTCCATGGCCGGAGATAATTTTTTGGTAAACATTCGGTCTCTTACATCCACCAAATGTACACGAAGGGTAGGAGAAGGTTGGTAGTGTACGGATTTCGGTGAGAATTTGTCGACTAAATCCTTTTCATAATCCGAGGATAAGAAAGAGGTAAAAGGTAAAGGTTTTTGTATTGGGAGTTTATAAAGCGCAAAAGAAGATTGGCGTTGTCCACTTCCCAATGGAAATTCATGTTCCAAGAAAATATCCAATTTTTTTCCAGGGGGTAAAAGAGTTTCTAAATAGTTTATCCAATGTTCGAAATTCATTTTGACTTTTTGAAGAGTACTATCAAAAAGACAAGGTTGGACCTGTTTTACTGAATTGGGATAATGATTTTCTCCTAAAAAAATTAAAACTTTTCGTTTCTTGTTGACTTCTATTTCAAATATTTCAATCGAATTTACACCTTCTAACCAAAGTTCAGAATGTGGAGGAGAATCTTGAGAAGATTTTTGTTGTGTGGATTGTAAAAGTTTTGAAACACTCCCAGATTCCATTTTCTATTCTTTTCTGTTTTTCAATATAAAATTAAAATATTCATTTTATCTAATCTTTTGTATTTGTATTAAATAATCAATGGAAGATAGAGTAAAAACAAAATATGAAATTCAAAACAATTTTTACTCTTTCCTTGGTTTCCTTCTTGAATTTTCTACCCTCTTTCGAATGTATAGGACACGATATAATTCCTTTGAATCCTTTGAATCCTTTGAATCCTTTGATTCCTTTGAATAATATAAGAAGGTATTATAATTTATTACCATGTTGTTGGTCTCCGACAAGTTATTTTATTGGTCAGTGGACGCCGATTTTTCATTCTATGGAAAAGAAGAAGAATAAAAACGATAATAAAAAAGAAGAAGGTCGCCATATTCGAGATATGGTGATTACCATTCACGAAAACGAGACCTTGGAAGTGGATTACAAGGGTTCGAAAATCAAGGCGAAATGGAAATTGTATCCTCATATTCAACGTTCACAGCGACATTATCATAGATTTATGGTGCATGAAATACGGTTTATGAAACCGCCGTATCTTGCCTTTTGGACAGAATTTGCACCTCAAATTAAATGGGCAAGGTTTCTTCAAAAATTTGGTATTCATGTCGATTTTCCGATTATCCCCTTGCGTTCTATTCTTCCTCCGTTGACGACCATGACGACCATGAATGAGTCTTTGGATGATACATGGATTTTAGAGGAATGGGAAGACAAAGGACAAATAAAAATCCGAGGGGGATGGTCCTGTAAAAACTTGGAAGGAAAAGTGGATTTCATTTCTGTCCGCTGAAATCGAGAAATAATAATAGAAAAAAAATATTCTCATGGGCAATAATAAATTATGTACTTGATTATATAAAATTCTAAAAATTACTATTCAATAGAGATGAAGAAAAGAAGTACCCATGTCTTTTTCTTTATTTTATTGATTTTATTCATTTTATTGATTTTATTTTCTATCGTTTTTATGTTCATCAAAAAGTATTCTCGGTCCATGCGAGAGGAATTCGATAGTTCTCTTTATTTTCCCAATTCGTCGTCTGCGCCTTCTCTTTCGGTGGAAGAAGTATTTGAAAAACAAGTAGGAAGACCATTGGATCCGATACACAAGAGTTTATTTTCTACGAGTAGTTATTTGATGGAGGAGGAAGAAAATGATTCGATGAAATCACGGAAAGAGAATGAATGGGAACGCAAGATGAATAAATACATGTATTATTTCCAAAAAGGAAAAAAGGAATGTGCATCCAAGAAAATCGTGTTGACGGGATTGCTTCGTAATAGTGAAAAGGCGATTGGTCTATGGCAAAAATGGTTGGAAAGGTTTGTCAAGGAATGGAAAGATTACCGGATTGTGTTGAGTGAAAATAATTCGACCGACGAAACGCGTCCTCTGCTTTTACAATGGCAACAAAAGAATAAAAAGGTCATTCTCTTGTGTGATGACGAAGAAAAGATTAATCATAAAGAGTGTAAACTGACCGGTATTTTCGAACGACAGTATGAAGGCCAAAATCTGGCGCCCGATCAAGAACGAATTCAGAAAATGAGTATTTTGAGGAATTTGTACCATGATTATTGTTGTAAACATTTTTCCGACTTTGATTATGTTCTCGTCATTGACTTTGATTTGAATGGTGATTTGTACTTTGATGGAATCTATCATTCCATTGGATTGTTTACGGAAGACGAATCGTTGGATGCGGTCGCCTGTAATGGAATGCTATGGAATTCCGATAAAAAAGATTTTGAATATTATGATTCGTTTGCCCATATCGACAAGGGAGAATCCTATTTATTTTCTTCTTTTTTGGCCAAACAACAACATGATGAATATGTCCATTCCACGGTCAACGACCTGTATCGGAATTTTGAAAGTCCAAGAGAAGTGGAATCCGCCTTTGGAGGAGCTTGTCTCTATCGAACCAAACCATTTTGTGAAGGAAAGTACAGCTACTCTGACGAATTTCTATCCTGCGAACACGGCCATTTCCACCAAAATATGAAACTCTCCGTCAATCCACACATGGTCTTTCTCATTATGGGCAATAACGGAACTTTTTAGAACTTTTTAGAAAAAAGTTCGCAAAAAATGTTTGAGCAGTAAATAGTGCAGTAATGTTTGGAAGAAACCCAAAAAGTTCGCAAAAAATGTTTGAGCAGTAAAGAACTTTTTAGAAAAAAGTTTGCAAAAAGTGTTGGTGTCGTAATTAAGAACTTTTTAGAAAAAAGTTCGCAAAAAATGTTTGTGCAGTAAATGGTGGAACTTTTTAGAAAAAAGTTTACAAAAAGTATTAGAGTAGTAAATTGTGTAGTAAATGTTCCGAAAATGCACAAAAGTTAGTTTGCAAAAAATGTTTGGTTGTAAATGGGGTAATAAATGCTCCAAAAATGCCAAATTTTCGCAAAAAATGCTTGGAAATATTTTTAAAAGATTTTTTTTAAAAATTATGGATATGTTTGCCAAATTTTTTGACATTTTCGGAACATTTATTACACCATTTATTGCACAATTTATTGCACAATTTATTACACCATTTATTACAAAAACATTTTTGCAAACTTATTGGGTTTTTCCGAACTTTTTGGGTTTTTCCGAACATTACTGTACTATTTACTGCACAAACATTTTTTGCGAACTTTTTGGGTTTTTTCCGAAGGAAAAAACTTAAAAAGTTCTAAAAAGTTCTAGTTGGTATTGCTGTCATATGGATTGACGGGCATGCAAATGGACTTTGTCAATACTCCGCATCTTAAATTAAACTTTTTCCAAAGTTCTGGATCACTTAAAAACATATCATAATGTTTCTTGAGAGGAAGAACTTGACTTACTATCAGATTGGCACTACGTTGTGTCATCAAATAAGCATGGGTTCCCCATAGGTAAGAAAATTGTGTGTGGTCCCTTATTTCTTCACACGTCAAGGTCATGTTATCAAGTTCTGTTGTATCTTTCTTCCACCATTCACAAGTTTTTTCATCTTTCACACAATTGGTAACTCCTAAAAACAACAAATCATACTTTCCTAAAATTCGATAGTTTTGTATCCATGACGAAGAGGATGGGAAAGAAGAAGAAAAATTATCAAAAGAATGGAGATAGTCCTTGTTGATATCTTGCAAGATGGAAAAAAGAGGAGACGAAAGACATGATGCATCATCTTCCATGACCAATGCCAAGGGTCTACCGGTACTCAAAAACTTTAAACACACATACACATGCGACAATAAACACCCCAAGGCTCCCGGAGTCATACTCGTCATTTCCTTGGTCGCAAAATAGGAACTCGTTAAAGAAGAATAAGGAACCGCATTCACCATTTCCATCTCCAAAAACGACATATTCTTATTATTCTTCATATTCTTCATATCCGTCATTCTCTCTAAAAACGCATCACGACGATCCCGTCGCTCTTCCAAAGAAATACAATAAACATGAAGAGGCAAAATACCCATTTTTTCTATTTCTTGCTTTTCTTCCTTTTCTTCCTTTTCTTCCTTCTTATGAACAAATAATATGAAAAGAATGAAAAGAATCAAAAGTATCAAAAGAATCCAAAGAATCCAAAATATCATGATAACAGAAGAATATAAAATATTCATTCTTTCTTTTCTTTCTTTCTTTTCTTTCTTTTCTTTCTTTTCTTTCTTTTTTTTTCGATAATTTTTTTATTTATAAAAAAGAAAGAAGAAAATCTATTACATTTAATATTTCAATATTTCAATAATTTAATATTTCAATAATGTCTGGTATTTTTCAAAATGTGTATGTGGTCTTGACACATGCGACACGTTTGGCTTGTATTATTCAACATCTTCGTTTTGTAGGTACCAAAGAGGAGAAATTACCTAGAAAACGTTTGAAAAATATTGCAGTCGTCAAAATGGAAAAAACTTTCCATTCCGACAGAACTTCATCCGTGGTTCTTTCCCTGGTTTATGAAGGAACCCTCCCGAAATCCAAAGAGAACGATGCGGGTTATTGGGAAATGAAAAATCAAGAAAGTATAGTATTGACTTTAACGGAAGAAGATTCCAAAAAATATTTTGGAGATTTATGGGAAATGGATATCTTGATTTATTTTGTACGACACGGACAAGCCGTTCACAACCAACTGAAATTTTTATATAAAAAATTGGCCTTTCTCACACCACCCGAATGGCCCGCATGGGATTCCTTATTAGTGAGTGTGGACGGAATTCAAGAGGCGGGGATAGCAATTGTCAATGACATATATACTTATGAAAACATCAACTTACCAAAATCTTTACAATCCATCTTTTTTATCTCCTCTCCTTTACGTCGATGCATGGAAACCATGTTTTTTCTCCTCGTTGGAATGAATCAAGCCAAAATGGTTCGTCAAAGAAAACAAATAAATCAAACTACTCCACTACAACATTACACAGTCTATATTCTTCCCTGTCTTCATGAAATCGACACGGTACAAAAACGCAAAGGCCAATGTGATAATTCTGGAAATAAATTGAAAACCAATACATGGGGAACCACCTTTACCCCTGAAAATACTTCACGATGTCTCAAAAAACTCCAACACTCTTCTTCCTCTGCCATTTGTTCCAACTTTCAACAATTATTCGGTCCCACCAAAAAATCATCCTCCCAACAATCTCCTGTGGTAACTCAAACCTCTACCTTGTTAGCCTCCACCAACCTTCAACAAACGAAACAAAATAAAGATTGTAATATGGTTAAGAA